>CDZK01033797.1_pt1 | contig 11711 bp, 9 predicted proteins | sample 557401 | NCBI WGS metagenome assembly CDZK01 (sample SAMEA3182108, study PRJEB8094) | gut metagenome | biome: human; feature: gut; material: Stool; isolation source: human stools | place: Canada | collected 2013-04-25 | reverse complement strand
ATATAATAGTGATGCATATATGGTGTGACCATATCTATCGCATCCTCATATTCAGCCACATTATGTAATATCTTAAGTCCTTCCTCCTGAGAAACTGCTCCTCCCAATATGAGCCACACCTGACTTGCATATGAGATCTGTTTTGATTTTCCACTTAAGAACAAGCCTTTCTCTTCATTGTAAAAATGTCTTATGGCTGCACTCTTATACAATTCATATGTCTGTGAAATACAATCCGCATCACGTTCTTTTCCCAGTTCGTGCGCTATCGCAATAGCACTTTTCATTGCATAAAGCAAAACTCCCTGCGCTCCTGCCTGCTTATTAAGCTCCAGCGACCAGTCTAAAAAGCACCATCCCAGCTTATCACTGTCCTTTACAGTTCCATCAGAGTCTACCTGCTTCATTGCCAGTGAGATCTGTGTTTTTGCGGTATCCCACAGCTCTCGGAGAGCCTCGATATCTTTAGTCTGCTTATAATAATCCCACAAAGCCGCTACAAAGAGCAGTGAATAATCGAACATGCTCGTATCGTCCACCTCCGGCTTTGGCTCTAAAAACAGACACGCACCAACCTGTCCATTTGGCATCGGCAGTGCTGCAAACAGATACAGACATCCTTTTACCATATCATTCATCTGATATGTCTCATAGTTTGCAAGTGCCTGCAAACGCAGATCTCCCATCCATAATCTACGGTCTCTTTTCGGTCCGTCCTCAAAGACTTCCTGCATACAATCATGCAGTGTCGCGCATGCGATCCTGTCTATGTTTACCAGTTCTTCGTCCGTATTGTCATATGAAACAAGTCTGCTGCCATCTGCCGATGATACGGCAATGGCTTTTGCATCCTCAATTATCAGATCAAATTTTGAACTTATATCAAGCACTTCTATTCTTACATATCTGAATGAGTATCTTCTCGGCAGTGTATATTCTGCCGGTATCAGATCAAAATGCATCTGCTCCTGCTGCACCCATGCCGAGCATATCCAGCCATTATAGTCCTCCACTTTTTCTTCAAACTCTTTATGATTTTCTGCAAAAGATATTTTAAGCCACACAGGCGCATCAGGATGGGAATTTTTATATCCAAATTTAATTTTTAATCGTCCTACAAGATGTTTTCCAAAATCTATTTCCACATGATTCCCCTTTTTAAGAGGTGTAGAATATTTCTGATCCTCTGACGGACAGACAAATGTTTCTTTTACTTTTGGCAAAAGGCTTAAAGCCTTATCAAATAATCTGTTTTCTTTTTCCATAACCTGTTTCTCTCTTATTCTTAAAACTTACCATTTCAAATATTCTTTTCCGCAGAACGGATCAACCGGAGTTTTTCCTTCAAACCTGCTTCTTCCCATGATCTTTTCAACAACAGCATCTATCACATATTCACTGTTTGAATATCCATTTATGTAGGTTTTTATCATAGGTACATCTATAAGATGATACGGATTTGCAAGACTTATAAATATGACCGGTCTTTCTGCGGTAAACCAAGGGACATTGTTGCCATTTCCCCAGAATGTATACCATGAAAGCCTGTTTGTTACTTTATTTGATGCATTCTCCACATTTCCGATATAGATAACGAGATCATAACTACTCTTAAATGTCTCTACATCAAATTTTGCTGTTTCAAAGTTTTCTTTCTCATACACAGTAACATCAAAGCCCTCTATAACCAGTCTGCTTCTAAAACTCTCCAGTACTCTTTCATTCGATGGGAAATCTCCCATGATCTCAAGCAGTACTTTTTTTGTTTTGCGAGGGCTGACCGGAAGTATATGCTCTGTGTCTTTTACAAGTGTAACTGCCTTATTGGCACTGTTCTTTGCCCAGGTAACATGCTCATCTGATTTTAATGCTTCAAGTGCTTTTTTATCCGGCACGATATCAGACTTTGCTTTTTTATGTAATCCAAGAGATGCCTTAGTAGCTAAAATCCTCGTGACAGCCTCATCCAGACGCTGTTCTGAGAGAATTCCCTGCTTGTAACCATTTAACATATAATGATAATCCTCATCCAGATCCTTGTTAAACAGAAACATATCACAGCCTGATTCTATCGCATATGGAACAGCTTTCTCTCTTTCCATTGCACAGCTAAATCCAACCATACAGGTTGAGTCAGTAACTATAAGTCCGTTAAATCCAAGCTTTTTACGAAGTAAGCCTTTTAACAGCTCCGGTGATAACGTAGCCGGAATCAGCCTGTCGCCAAAATCCGGATTATACTGCTTCTGATATGCCAGTTGTGCGATATGACCTACCATCACTGTCTGCGCACCTGCTTCTATCAGTCCTCCATATATTTTTCCGTATGTCTCATCCCACTCTTCACATGATAAATTATTGACGCTCGTAAGTATGTGCTGATCCACCTCATCACAGCCATCGCCCGGAAAATGCTTTATTGCAACAAGTACATTTTCCTCTTTCGCAGCTTTCATATAATTCAGTCCGCAATTTAACACCCTTTGCGGATCATCGCCATAGGTTCTTACGTTTGTGATAGGATTTCTCCAGTTCCTGTCTATGTCAACGACCGGAGCAAATGCCCAGTTACAGCCTACTGCCGCACCCTCGCTGCAGCTTACCTTACCGAGTCTGTATGCGTCCTCCACGTCTCCTGTGGCAGCTACCTGCATCTGCTTTCCGTACTGTGTTCCGTCTGTCGCTATTCCACAGCCTCCGTCCTCAAGATTTGCACCTATCAGAAGAGGTATCTTACTGTGTTCCTGCAAATATCTGTGTGTCTGCTGCATTTCTGTAGACTCTCCACATCTGTACATGATTCCACCAATATGATGTGAAAGCATTACATTCTGCAAATAGTCAGGATCACCGGAATATCCTATCGGTACAAACAATTGACCTATTTTTTCCTCTACAGTCATTGCTGACTTTGTATTCTCCACCCATTCAATATCCTCTTTTGACAGTGAGAATGGTTTCTTTGTTAAATTAATCATCATGTTTCCTCCCGATTTTTATTTGTGCTTTCTTATAAAAAGACTTACCAGCAAATGCTCATTACTGAGGTAAATTAAAAATACCACCAGAAGAACCGCATTGATTATTGCCTGCATTGAAGCATTTACTTCATTTGAAAATACTGCAAATGTCGAATTGAGCATTGACATACATAATGCAGCCAGAAGGAAACCGATTTTCTCATTTGCAAAACAACTGATGTATGATCCTATAAACATTGGTAAAAATGCTGTAAACATAATGCTGATAGATCCAAAGTTAAGCTGACCTCCGTTGATCGTAGTATTTCTTGCAGCATTTAAGAAACCGACTATTCCCATAAGTCCTCCGCATATCACGTAGCAGCCTATAGCATTTGGAATTTCTTTGATACCTGTGTTGACCGAAACCTTCTGTCCGTTTTTAAGTGCATTGTAGTCGTATCCGAATTTTGTATAATCAAATATTCCTATTGATAAAACAAGTACTATCGCTATTATGATAGCTGCATATATCCAGTTTCCCGTAAATGCTGTCATAGATGCATTCTGTACTTCTTTCATAACATAGCGTCCCTCTGTTATTGTAAAAAGAACACCTTCATATATCAGTGTCACACCAAGTGATGTAATGATCGGAGGCAGGTGCAATGCTACATACAAAAGACCTGAGATCAGTCCGAGCAGCATACCAAATACCACGGTAAGTACGAACATCATAAGCGCACTGTAATTTCCGCCACCTAAGACCGAATATGTAATTTTAGCTCCTAAAACCGAAGAAAGTATGGACATTGATCCTAATGAGAAATCAAATCGTCCGCTGTTTAAGTTAATAGACAATGCTATAGTTGTTATCATAACTATCGCTACGTATACTATAAAATTATCAAAACTTGTGATATTAGCTATCATTGTTCTTCATTTGCTTAGGCATATGCCCTGAAGCAGAATTGCTACTATAAGCGGTATCGCTATTGCCCCAAAGAAATTTTTTATAGAATGTTTTTTATTCATGATATTTTCTCCTCTCATTTTTAGGTATGCTTTTAAATACCCTCTCCAAATAAATGACAATATCTGTCATTCATTTGGAGAGGACGCGGCTCGTTTAAGCCGCGACCGGTAATGAAAAATAAGTTTATTTAGACTCTACAAGTTTAGTAATGTCGTCACAGGTAACAGAGTCCCCAATGATCTTGTCTAATGTTTCTTTATTGTAAATTGGATTGTCTCCATTATCTGTCTTATAGAACTCATCAAATGTTGCCTCATCTGTTGCAACCTGATAATTCTGGCTGATAGATACAGCATTTCCATCTGCATCACGTACAATATTTCCGTTTATTGCATTCATGATAAGTGCGAAAGCAGGTCCTACTGAAGATGAATACTTACCTGCAAGGTATACGAGTTTTCCACTTGTTATTGCCTCACCATTGCTCTTTGTAAATGAATCAATATCAGAAAACTCAATTCCAGCGGCATTTAACTGCTGTGTGAAGAATGTAGTTGCCATTCCTACAGAGATAAATGCGTCAGGAGCAGCCTGAATTGCTGCATTGATCTCATCAGTTGTTGTATCACCATATCCCTGCAGATAAGCTACCATCTCGATATCTCCTGACACCTTAGAAGGATCAACGCCCTGGTCTGCAAAGATCTTGCCTACTACCTCAGCCTCATCAGTCGAACCGTCATAAGAAAGTCCAAGTCCTGAAAGTACACCTGCAACACGGTAAACATGCATTGGATTTGGAATAAATGCACCATACATTGCTACTGTCTTAATACCCTTGTCAGCAAAGAATTTTCCCATATCAACGCCTGCCTGGTATTCAGTTTCCATGCTTGGTCCAACCTGTCCCAAGAAATACTCATTGCCCTTATACTGCTCATACTGGTCATCATCAAGCATTCCTGCTGCTACAGCATAATAAATCTGGTTTGACTCACATGTTTCGATCTGTAATGCACGGTCATTGCTTGAGAAAGAGATAACACCCTGATATCCCTGTGATGCAAATTTTTCTATTGCTGATTTCTCGCTTGCAGCATCTGTAAGCTCATCTGTATATGTAAATGTCACACCATACTGATCTGCGATATAATCCTCATAATAAGCTCTGAAGCCAAGAGCCTCCTCGCCACTTACATCCTGAACCAGTACTCCGATCTTGACATCGCTTTGCTTTTTACTTTCCTTTGCAGATGTGTCCCCCGCTGCATTTCCACTGTTTCCGCATCCTGCCAGTGTAGACAGTGACATTGCGGCTACAAGTCCAAGACCTGCCAGTTTCTTCATTTTAAGTTTCATATTGTTCTTCCTCCCTATTCTTAATGAATATATCTTTAACACACTGTGTGTTAAATTCTACCTTGGTAACATCTGCGAACGATAATTTACACTCGCAACATAAACGACTATCAGGAAAAATACCGCACTTATGATCTGTGTGATTCCATATCCCGATGTTGAGTCAATAAGCAGATCCAAAATATTATTCAGTATGATATATGAAAAGCCTCCTACTACAGCCGCATATATCTTTGATCTGGCACCTCCTGATATAGGCATACCACCAAATACGATGGCAACCATGATATTCATTCCAATGTCTCCTGCTGTTGTCGTAGTAACAGATGGTGTATACACAAGAGTCATAAATGCTCCGATTCCTACACCTATTCCTGCGATCAGAAATCCAAGTATCGCATATTTATTGTATTTAATACCAGAAAGCTCCGAGCAGACCGGATTACCACCTACAAATTTTTCTCTTCTTCCAAACTTTGTATAATTAAATATGAAAATACATACAGCTACCCATATTACCAGAACAATAATTTTAAACACCGATGTATCCATTGGTTTTACTACCGCACTTGGAATACTTATTCCACCAACAGCACCACCCTTTGTAGTGATTATCTGTGAAGCTATAGCTGACAGCACGGACATCATCGCTACAGTTGTGACAAACACCGGAATGTGAAACAGTGACGCAAGCACTGAATTTAAAAGTGAACATCCAATTCCTGAAAGCAGGATAACAAGCATCATCACTCCAAGGTTTTCTGTTTTGTTATAAGAGACTACTCCAAGAGTTGCTGCAAAAAGAGTCGCTGCTCCAAGGCTGATATCAAATGATCCCAACGTATAGATAAAAATCGCTCCTGTTGCAACTATGGATAGCACTATTCCTTCATTAAAAATGATCTTTATGTACATATCCAACCGATAACCTTTACTGCTTACAATCCCACAAAATATCGCAAACAGTGCAATAAGTGCCACAAACGATAATGCACTTATCACTATTTTTTTATTCTTAGTCATTGCATTTGCCTCCTAAATCATATATTCGATAATCTGTGAGTCTGAAAGCTCCTCACTTCTTTCGAATTCTTTTTTTATCTCTCCGTCTTTCATGATGAGAATACGGTCGCTCATTCCTATAAGCTCCGGCAGTTCCTCGCTTATCATAAGTATTGATTTTCCTTCGTTTTTGAGCTTTATCATAAGCTGATACATTGCCTGCTTTACACCTATATCCACACCTCTTGTCGGACAGTCGAGAATGAGGATCTCACTTCCGCAGCCGATCCATTTTCCAAATACGACCTTCTGCTTATTTCCTCCAGAAAGCTGTGATACCTGTTGATCTCTGCCGGCACATTTGATCGACAGCTCTTTGATCTGATTATCAACATATCTTTTTTCTTTATTTCTCAGTACAAGGAATTTTTTGACAGCAAATTCATCCATTCCCGCGATTGAAATATTGTCCTCTATGCTTGCATTCAGGCATAAAGATTCAACATCACGGTCTTTTGAAACATATCCTATTCTCTTCTTCATGGCAGTTGCAGGACTGTCAACTTTTGTGCCATCACACACGGTAACGTTTCCCTGCTCCGGTTTTAATGCACCGAAGCATACCTTTCCAAGCGTATGCATTCCGCAATGTGCCAGACCTCCGATTCCCACGATCTCGCCTTTTCTTATCTGAAAAGAAATATCCTTTAAGCGGTCTGTGTATACAAGATTTTTAACATCCAGTGCAACTTCCTGCTGTGCGCTTGCCTTAAAATCACTTCTGTAGTAATCTCCCTGCAATTCTCTTCCGATCATGCTCGCACGTATCGCACCAGCCTCAAACTCATCCTTATCGAAAGTCCTTATTATCTGTCCATCTCTTAAAACTGTTAATGTATCACACACTTCCATGATCTCATCCAGATCGTGTGATATGAATATCACTGACTTATTCTCTTTTCTGAACTTATTCATTATGTTGTATAAGATCTGTCTTCCGTCATGTGAAAGTGCTGTGCTTGTCTCGTCTATCACAAGTATCTGAGGCTCTTTCATGATCACCTTTGCTATTTCCACCAGTTTCCTTGTCTGGAAATCCAGCTTCTGCATAAGCATATCTCCGGTAACATCATTCACACCTATATTCTTCATAACCGCAGTAGCATCTGAGTTCATCTTTTTGCGGTTTATGAGTCCCAGTTTATTTCTGTATTTCTCTGTCTCCGCCAGGAAAATATTTTCTGCCACTGTTATTCCCTGTATTGTTCCGCTTTCCTGAACGATCATTCCTATTCCTCTGTGCAGTGCATCTATCATACTGAGAGGTTTCCAGTCCTGACCTTTAAATGTCATCGTACCGCTGTCACATGGCTGCATTCCTGCCACGATCGAAGTAACTGTTGACTTTCCTGATCCGTTCTCACCTATCAGTCCTCTGATCTCTCCCGGATACACTGTAAGTGATACATTATTCAGGGCTATCGTACTTCCGAATTTTTTATTCATGTTTTCAACTTTTAAAATTGGTTCATTCATTTTTATCACCTCGTCTTTATGGATATTATAGAATTTCGTTAATTATCATGTGATTTTGTTTTTTATCTGTTTCACTTTAATTTTTAATATTTTTATGATCTTCTTTTGTATCTGTCCATTATATTTACTATCGAGTCTCAAAACAGATTAAAAATTTGATGTTTTTATTGATTTTCGCATTACATGTATGTTTTAATTAATTTATAATCTTTTTTTTGCGATAAGGAGGATAAATATGTCCGAGAATTACTATCTTATATCAGATGACAATCTTCATATGCCGGTCCGCTGTACCATGCAGCGTTTCGATCATATCAGACAGCAGATGCACGACTATTTCGAGCTGTCCATGATCGTGTCCGGAAAATGTACTTTGCAGATAGACGATCATATGTACAGTCTTAAAGAAGATGATGTCTTTTGTATCAATACACTTACACTGCATGAACTGCATGGTGTAAACTGTGTTGTCGTGACGGTGCTGTTTAACCAGACACTGTTCGAACAGATTTTGCCGGTTCCTTCGCATCCCCGCTTTTTCTGTGTCAGTTCGGTATCAGATAATGACGAGGCATTCGCCAAACTGCGCTCGCTTATCGCACACATAATAAAGACTAACGTAGACAAAAAGGAAGGCTATGAGCTTCGCAGCTGGTCATATATCTACAATATAATGGATGTTTTATACCGCAATTTCCGCATAAAGCTCTCCACATCAAAGGAAAAGAAAAACCATAAATATGCCCTGAGGATTTCTGAGATCTCACAGCTTATCCAGCAGAGATATACTGAAAACATCACATTAAAGGAATTAGCAGATGAGGTTCACCTGTCAGTTCCTTATCTGTCAAAATTTTTTGTTGAATACTATGGAATGAATTTCCTTGGTTACTTAAACCAGTACCGGCTCATGCATGCTGTACAGGAGCTTTCGACAACAGATAAAAATATTGATGAAATAGCGATCGACAGCGGTTTTCCTAACAGCCATGCCTTTGTAACACTCTTTAAGAAACAATATAATATGCTGCCTAAGGAATACCGTCGCGAGCAAAAACAGTCAAAAGAACTTTCGACACAGCCAATAGAACAGCACAACTATATAGCAGGGCTTAAAAAATACTTAAATGACGATATTCACACACAGGTTGCATCTCCTGCCACCAGACAGGATATAAGTATATCTGTCAGTCAAAGCTCCTACTCCTTAGTCCACACATGGAAAAAGATGATGACCGTCGGACGTGCGAGCGACATACTTATAAGTGAAGTGCAGGATATGCTCTCCCATTTACAGAAAACCATTGGTTTTGAATATATTAAGCTGTGTGGAATATTTTCGGATGAGCTTCATGTATACAATGAAAATGCCGCAGGCAGTCCTGTATACAGTTTCTCCTATACAGATAAGGTTTTAGATTTTGTGTGTAAAAATAACTTAAAGCCGTGGATACAGTTATCGTATATGCCGGAAAAACTGGCAAAATATCCTAATAAGAGACTTTTCGGATCAAATGTAAGCCAGCCGCAGTCTGTAAATGCCTGGTGTATGCTTGTACTTAAGTTTTTACATCATATCAGTGACCGCTATGGTATTGATGTCATTAAAAACTGGAAATTCGGACTCTGGAACCAGCCCGATACCAGTTCTGAACTTTTTGGTTTTGCAAATGAAAAAGATTTTTTTGAATTTTACAGAGAAACCTATCACTGCATCAAAGATTTCTGTCCTGATATAGAGTTTTCTCTTCCACCAACCTACTACATTGTGGCGGATGATTATGAAAACTGGTATCTGCATTTTTGGGAATGGTGCCGCACAAACAACTGTACCCCTGACAGCTTAAGTTTCACATATTATGATACCAGGCTTTTTTCAAATCCAAATCACTCAAAGGAGTCCTTCGGTTTCGTATACACAATGAGCTTATCCGAAAATCCCGATGGTCTTAAGGATTTTGTAATGCAGGTAATGCGTGAGCGCAGGCAGCTCAAGCTTGGCAATATGCCTATCTACCTGTCAGAGTGGAATAACACTCCAAGCCAGCAGGATCTGTTAAATGACACCTGCTACAAATCCTGCTATATAGTAAAAAATATACTTGAAAATTATGATTGACTGAGTAGTTTTACATATCAGGCTCTTACTGATCTGATGGCTGACGGTGCATTACCTGACAAACTCTTTTTCGGAGGTCTCGGACTTTACACCATAAACGGAATACCAAAGGCAAGTTACTATGCCTACACATTGCTAAATCAGCTTGGCAATCAGTTCCTTGGACGTGGAGACGGCTATTTTGTCACCAAAAAGAATAACAGCTATCAGATCATGCTTTATAACTACAAGCATTTTAACTATCTATATGCTAATGGAGAGCGTTTTGATATGACGGAAAATGACAGATATACCGTATTTGCTGATGCCGAACCTGTAGCCATCGGACTTACCCTGTCAGATATAGAACCCGGAGAATATAAGATTTCTGAAACTTATGTAAACCGAACTCATGGAAGTGCCTATGATCAGTGGACAGACATGGGCTCATTAGAGCTTACCACTGCGGAAGAATTAGAGATGTTAAAAATGGCATCCCGTCCGGGATTTCATCAGAGCCTTGTAAATGTAGGCAATGATAAAATCCTCAAACTGAATGCCACTTTAGAATTGTTAGAGATCAGATTGATAAATATAACGCTGATCTCACAGCTTAGCAGTCCTGACAAATAGAAAGAAGTTCTCCAAATGTGCGGATCGGATATGTTACGCCCTCATGTGCGGCTGCATCTCCGATTCCCGCACTTAAAAATCCACCTGCACAGGCTGCATCTATTCCTGCGGCTGCATCCTCTACTACCAGACAGTTCTGTGGTTTTTCTTCCACCATATCTGCCGCTTTTAGAAAGACTTCCGGATCAGGCTTTGATTTCGTGATATTTGTTCCATCACTTATGGCATCAAAATAATCAACTAAGCCTATCTGCTTTAATATCTTCTTAGTATTTTTACTGCTTGAGCCTATTGCAAGTTTATAGCCTCTGTGACGCAGTTCGTCCAAAGTATTTTTCACTTCATCTGAAAGATCCTTTGTTGACATATTTTCAAGCAGTTTTACATAGCTTTCATTTTTCATTGCTGCCATACTTTCTTTTTCTTCCTCAGTATATTCCCTTGAAGCTCTCTCAAGAATTATATCAAGGCTCTGCATACGGCTTACTCCACGCAGTCTGTCATTAATCTTCTCATCAAAGTATATCCCTTCCCTGTCTGCAAGCTCTTTCCATGCCTGATAATGATATTTATCAGTAAAGCATATAACACCGTCAAGATCAAAAATAATCGCATGTATTGTATTCATAGAATACCCCCTTGTTAATTTAAATATTTTATGATTTTTAAATTAACAAAAATAAGGACAGTTTTTTAGGCTCTGATTAGACTAAAAAACTGTCCTTATTTTCTATTTTACATTTACATGCTCTATTCTGTACTTCCGCGGTGTCATACCATAGCGACTTTTAAACTGTCTGAAAAAGTAGCTTTGATTTTCGTATCCGACATCAAGTGCTATGTCCTCAACCGACAGATCAGTATCTAAGAGAAGCTTTACTGCCATGCTAAAACGCTTCTGCTGCAAAAGCTCCTGAAAATTAGAGCCGGTGCGCTGCTTTATGAGTTTGCTTAGTACCGTGACAGACTGGTGTGTATCCTCCGCTATCTTTGTCAAGTTGGCATTCCGGCAGTCGCTGTCTATGTATTCAAGCACCGCCTGAACTATCGTCTCCTTGTAATCCATAGATGAATTGTGGCTTAAATCCTCAAGATGATTTAGCAGATATAAAAACACAAGCCCCATAGAATACTGATTCATAATATC
>CDZK01015480.1_pt1 | contig 11745 bp, 9 predicted proteins | sample 557401 | NCBI WGS metagenome assembly CDZK01 (sample SAMEA3182108, study PRJEB8094) | gut metagenome | biome: human; feature: gut; material: Stool; isolation source: human stools | place: Canada | collected 2013-04-25 | reverse complement strand
TTTGGAGGTATCTAAAAAATGAAATTAAATTTAAGACCAGCTGAAGAATGCACATTTGATGCTGTATCTTTAGGTGAAGTAATGCTTCGTCTTGATCCAGGTGAAGGAAGAATTCGTACAGCAAGAAGCTTTAGAGCATGGGAAGGTGGCGGAGAATATAACGTTATCCGTGGTCTTCACAAGTGCTTCGGTATGAGAACTGCTGTTATCACATCTTTCGCTGATAACGAAGTAGGTCTTCTTATGAAGGACTTCATCGAACAGGGTGGTGTTGATACATCCCTTATCTGCTGGAAGAAGACAGATGGTATCGGTCGTCTTTGCAGAAATGGTCTCAACTTCACAGAAAGAGGATTCGGTATCCGTGGTGCCAAGGGTTGCTCAGATAGAGCTAACACAGCTATTTCTCAGGCTACTCCAGAAGATTTCGACTTTGATTACATCTTCAAGAACAAGAGCGATGGTGGCTTAGGTGTTCGTTGGTTACATACAGGTGGTATCTATGCTGCTCTTTCTGAACAGGCTTGTGAAACTGTTATTGCAGCTTGTAAGGCAGCTAAGAAGTACGGTACAATCGTATCTTACGATCTTAACTACAGACCATCTATGTGGGAAGCTATTGGCGGTTTAGCTAAGGCTCAGGAAGTTAATAAGGAAGTTGCTAAGTATGTTGACGTTATGATTGGTAACGAAGAAGACTTCACAGCTTGCCTTGGTTTCGAAATCGAAGGTAACGATGAGAACCTTAAGACTCTTAACCTTGATGGTTACAAGAAGATGATTAACGAAGCTGCTGCTACATACCCTAACTTCAAGGCTGTTGCTACAACTCTTCGTCAGGTTAAGACAGCTACAGTTAATGACTGGTCAGCAATCTGCTGGGCTGATGGTGAAATCTACAAAGCTGCTCAGTATGATGGACTTGAAATCATGGATAGAGTTGGTGGCGGAGATTCATTCGCTTCAGGTCTTGTATATGGTCTTATGACATTTGAAGACGCTGAAAAGGCTGTTAACTATGGTGCTGCTCATGGTGCATTAGCTATGACAACTCCTGGTGATACAACAATGGCTTCTCTTAAGGAAGTTGAAGGTATCGTTGGTGGAGCTGGTGCCAGAGTTCAGAGATAATTAAACATTGTTTTAGTTAATCCATTTAAACTTATGCTTTTAAGCATAAAAAGGAGGTATACAGAATTCCGTATACCTCCTTTTTCAGTTATATAACACAATAATTGAAATAAATCAGCTAATTAACACTATTTATCATATCAACCTACATTTTTCAACGCGAACAATGTAAATTTCTATGGAATTTTATCAAAAAGAAATATATAATAACGTAAGTATTAATTGTTAGAAGTGGAGATTACTATGAAGATTGCCGTATGTGATGATGACCAATACGAATTAGGTATAATAAGAGAACTTTTAGATAATTATGAAGCCTCATCTAATATCAGCTTCACAGTGAAATATTATAACAGCAGTGTCGAGCTTGCTTCTACTGCCGGATTTGAGAAGTTTGACATATATTTTCTTGACATTATTATGCCAGTAATGAACGGACTTGCACTTGCTAAGGAAATCCGTACCTTTGATAAAGCCGCACCTATAATATTCTTAACTTCATCTTCCGAATTTGCAGTAGACAGCTATGAAGTCAAGGCATTTAATTATCTGTTAAAGCCCGTGAACAAAGAACGCCTGTATACTACGCTTGATGATTTAATAGACTTCTTTAACATCGAACAGACAAACAACATAATTATTAAGAACAATTCAGGTATACACAAAATCCGTACAGCTGATATTGTCTATGCGGAAGCATTAAACCGCAAGGTAACTATTCATCTTAAAAATGGAGAACACATAACATCAACCGACGTATTCTCCTCAATATGTGATACACTTAGTATTCACAAAGAATTTACGCTTCCACACCGTTCATATATTGTAAATATGAACTACATAAGTACTATTATTAGTAATGAAATTCATCTGAGCAATAACAAAACAGTTCCATTGGCACAACGCCGTGTCGTTGAAATCAAGAAGCAGTATTTAACTTTCCAGATGGAAGAATAACAGGGGGCTATATGGATATTTCTACTTTATTAAATCTTATTAATTATATCTTTGTTCTTATCTTTGGCATTATTGTATCATTTTATTTTGCTGATATACGCTTGGAAGATAACCATAAGCTGTTTATATATACAACTCTCACATTTGCGTTATTTCAGGCTGTATGCTATCTGCTACTTGGTCAGAATGTGCTTTATAAAAGCTATCCTTTCCTTATACATATACCTTTAATTCTTGTCATAAGATTTGTCTGCCATAAGAATATATACATTTCATCAATTGCAGTTCTGTCGGCTTATCTTATGTGTACCCCAAGAAAATGGTTCGGCACTGCTGCCGCTTACATTTTCAAAGATATTCCTATGATATCAGATATTGTAACTATTATTATTACAATCCCACTTATATTTATTGTAATTAAATACATTTCTCCTTACATAATAAGGCTTAAGAACGAATCAAAGACCATTATATCAATGTTCTTTCTCCTGCCTCTTACTTATTATATTTTAGAGTACGCATTCACTGTATACACAGACCTGTTATACCGCGGAGAAGCTGTTGTTATAGAATTTATGGACAGCTTTATTGTCATACTCTATTTTATATTATCAACAGTTATACTGGCTCTGTTAAATAAGAAAAATACCGCCGAGCGTGAAAATATCATTCTCTTGTCCGCAGCTGCACAGGCAGAAAAAGAGATTGCCCAGTTATCGGACTATCAGAAACAGGCAGCTATATACCGCCACGACCTTCGACACCATATGAACTTTATACAAAGCTGTCTTAATGATAACAGCTACGCACAGGCACAGGATTATATCAGGGAGATATGTACCAGTCTTAACAACAGCCAAATAACAAGATACTGTGCTAATGAAGCTGTCAACCTTATATTATCTTCCTATATTGCCAAAGCTGACAAATATAATATCACCACACAAGTGTCAGTTACTGCCGCCAACCTTGCTGACTACAAGCCAACTGACCTTTGCAGTCTATTTGCAAATGCACTTGAAAATGCCATAAATGCCTGCAAGCTTGTACAGACAGCCAGGACATCTATTAATAATTCATATAGCAGCATATCCGACACTACTTCTGACTACAATTCCGGCTGCACTTCTGACTACGGTGAGATTAATTCAAACCGTATTATCACAGTAAAGGTGTTTGATAAGAATAACAAATTATGTATTAATATCACTAATACTTATGCTATTGAACCTGTATTCGTTAATAATACTCCTGTATCGGATAAAGCCGGCCATGGTATTGGTATCAGAAGCATAATATCTGTGATTGAGAAATATAACGGTGTATATGATTTCTTTACTGAGGATGGGTTGTTTTATTTTCAGGCGTGTATATAAGTAATACGTTTGTGTTTATATATCTAAACATTAAATATTTACAAATCTAAACATATATATTATACTATGTATGTACAGAAAGGGGGCATTCTATGATTTCATATAAAAAATTATTTCTACTAATGGAAGAACAGGAAATCACAAAAGAAAAGCTAAAAAATAAAATTGGAATTTCCTCAGCAACTATGGCAAAACTCTCCAAAAATGAAGATGTTTCAATGTCAACAATTCAAAGTCTTTGCGATTTTTTTGACTGCCAGCCCGGTGCTATTCTGTCATATGAAAAAGAAATTGATAAAAATACTACTCTTTTCAGGCTTCGTGAAGAAATGGAAATGAAACTAAAAGGGGGTTTATATCATCAGACCCAGATACGTATAGCTTATAATTCAAATCATATGGAAGGAAGCCGGTTGACAGAAGAACAGACACGAAGTATCTATGAAACCAAGACTATAGGTATTACTGATGGCGTTGAAAAAGTAGATGACATCATAGAAACTGTTAATCATTTCAGATGTTTTGATTATATTTTAAAAATCGCTGATAAAGAACTTTCCGAAGATATTATAAAACATATTTATCTCTTATTAAAAAGCGGAACAACGGATAGTCAAAAAGAATGGTTTGCCGTTGGCGATTATAAGAAACGCCCCAATGTCATTGGTGATATGATTGAAACAACACACCCTTCCAAAGTCCCCGCAGCTATCAAAAGTCTATTAAAAGACTATAGGGAAAACAGTAATATAACCTTTGAGGATATAATCGATTTTCATTATAAATTTGAAAAAATACACCCATTTCAGGACGGAAATGGACGTGTTGGCAGACTTATAATGTTTAAAGAATGTCTGAAAAATAACATCTGCCCTTTTATTATCGATGATACTATGAAAGATTATTATAGACGAGGCTTAAATGAATACAATGATGAAAAAGGTTATTTACTAGAAACCTGCCGTGCCTCACAGGATGAATATAATAAATTGTTGGAATATTTTGAATATATTTAAAACGCACAATTTCAAAAACAGCATATAAATATCCCCCTGGATTTTGAAACACTTTAAAATCCAGGGGGATATTGTAAAACTCACTTATGCTATTAATATATTTTCATTTATATGTATCAATCATTCCACAAAGGCATTTTACGATAGTTATATCCGTCAAATAAGAAATGATATTCGCTTCCATCAGGATATACAACAATCCATTGCTGTGTCTTTGCAGTAATTTTTCCACTTGTTTTAGGATATCTTATCTGTATGCTTCTAAATCCATTTATAGCCTGTTTGAACTCTGGCGTGCTTATAATACTTTTATATAATGAGTCACCATCTTCATAATGCCAGTAGCTTTCCTGAAGATTTAATGTTCCGTCATCTTTATATACAATATTATTATCAAAATTATTCTGACTGGCAGGATCTCCAACATATCCTATACTCATAAAATATTGTTTATTAAAATAAAAATTATCGCCATCATATTTAAACATATAATAATAATCTAATCCATCAGGATAAATATAATACTGTACATCTTTTGGAGAACCATTTTTTGAAACATTCTTATCATTTTCTCTAACCAATGACCATCTTCCACTTACAGGTATCCCCTTCGATTGGGCTTTATTTATAAGCTGCTGGAACTGGCTGCTTGAACCTATCGCACTCTGAAACTCTTTCCAGCCTTTGTATGACTCCCAGTAGCTCTCCTGCAAATTCAAAGAACCATCAGCATTGTATACAATATGGTCAGAAGACACATCCTGATTAACATTATTATCATCCGCAGTTACTCCTTCCTCATCATCTGAACTGCTATTATCACTAGAAATGTATTGCTCTTGTGAATTATCATTAGATACATCATTATCATTTCCTGCTAATTGTGATTGTTCATCTGACTCCGAAGTCTCTTTCGATGCTTCTGTGTCATCTTTTTGTGCTATATCATTATCACTATTCTCTGCACTCTCATTATCTGTTGACACGGCTTTATCATTATCTTCATTTTTATTAATGTTGCTTTTATCTATAGTGCTTTCTGTCAATACCTGACTGTCTGCTCTGCTTTCAATGGTCGCTCCTGCAGTATCTGAAGTATCTCTGCTTCCTTTATCGGTAATATTGACTAACACTGCAACAATTATAACAACAACAATGATTAATATACTTATCATTAAATATACATATTTCTTATTATTGTTCATAAAATCCTTAAGTGTATTCATTCCATTTATCCTAATATACTTTCTTCATCTTACCGTATTTAATAACACCTGTTAAAGCGAATATGATACAAGCCACATATATGTATACATTATTATTATCAGATGTCTGTGGTGTATCTACATTTTCATCTGTTGGTGCAGAAGTATCTGTAGAAACATTTTCTGTATTACCCTCTGTTATCTGTGTATCCTGTTCTGTATCTTTAGAACCAGCACTAACATACTCAGGTGCTTTATTTGTCACAACATAACTTGAACAATGTTCCTGCTTTACTGTTATGTATCCTTCTTCATCAACTACTACTTTCTGTGTGTCTGCAAATGTATTGTCGTTATTCATATATGAGTAATATAATGTCTTTCCTGCATACTGTGTTCCAACTGGAATACGGATATTAGCTCTCGCAGGAAGCTCTCCTGAATAGTTAAAATTAATCTGTGATATAAAATTATCCTTAGTTACATATGATGGCATAGTATCTGCATATATTGAATTGATAATCGTAGAAAAATCATAGTTTTCTTTTCCTTCTACACCTTTCATAGTTCCTTTTTCAAAAGTAAATGTTACATTATTATTAGATTTAATAACAACATCTTTAGATTCATTTTCCTTTAAAATGTTAGCAAATGTCTTATTATCTACTATCTGTATATCTTTTTGAGTTATATCATATGTATATGTATCATTATTATTCTCAGGTTTATCATCTGTTTTGTTTTTAGATATATTAAGCACAGTTTTATCAATCATATAATCCGGCATTGCCACCAAAGACTTTCTTTTATGGCTGCCATCTGATAATTTACACTGTAATGTAATAACAAATATATCTGTATCTTCAGCTTTTCCTGAATTACTCCACGAAACCTGTAATCTTCCATCAGCATTTTTATTATTGTACATCTCTGCGAATTTCATTGTATTTAAAGTTTTGGTATAATTTTTAAAATTCCCACTCCATTTTACAAAAAGATTTTGGGGTTCAAGCCCATCAAATCCGCCTCCAAAAGCATCATCAGATTTTAAAGTGAGTGCTTTAAATTTAAACTCAAGATTTCCATTATCATCTCTGCTAAGCTTATATGCATGAACACTACATTCATATATATCATCAATAGAATACAAAGATTTTTCCAGGTCTATTCTTAATGTACTATCTTCATAAAAAATATTCATCGCACCACTATAAGTATTCCATTTGAAATATTCCTTAAATGCTTCTATATCTTTCTCATTCTGAATAAAATAATCACCATTTTTATTAAAGGTATTATCATCTTCAAGATAATAAAATGACTTATCTGTTATCTCCTCTGCTCTAACATTAACCTTGCTTGCTGCTACACCAGATAATAATGTAACTGAAACTACTGCGGCAGCCATTATAGCATTTACACAGCCCGCAAATTTCTTAATCAACCTCATATCTTTTCTCCTTCTATATCGTGTATTAAGCGTTTTACTAACATCTTCTTTATCGATTATAAATTAATAAACAGCTCTATATAAATATAACTCATATGAGTTGTATTTTCAAGTTATAATTCATTTTATTATCTGTATATTATTTTTTAGTCTAAGTACAATTAAATAAAACAGATAATATGGAGGATATAATGATAGAACAGGACGTACTTGACAGGATACAACAATTGCTTACATTTAAACATTGGTCTTTATACAAACTAGCTAAGCAATCTGATATTCCATATTCAAGCCTTAATAACATTTTTAACAGGCAAACCTGTCCTACTATGGTAACTTTAGAAAAAATATGCCACGGTTTTAATATAAGCTTATCCGAATTCTTTTCTTTTGAAAGCAATCCTTTAAGAAATGAATTACTTTCCGATGATGAAGAAGAATTACTTAACACCTATAAAGAATTATCTGTTCAAAATAAAAAATTACTCAAAGCATATCTTGACGGTCTATGCAAACGCTGAAATTCAAAAAGACTTCCGTTAGAAATCTCCCCAATGGTTACAACAACCTCTCAGCTACATTTCCAACGAAAGTCTTTTTTTATTTATTTTCATATTATATTTTTATATTTTCTATTTATATAATTTATACTCTGCCATATAGGTCTTTATCTTACTCCACGCCCTTAAATATCACATTTTTTACCGGATTAAGTGCGAATAAAAGTAACATACCAATAATACCACACACAATGAATTCGCTTGCTCCGATTGTCACAAAGAACATAGCAAATACGCCCTCTGAACCATAAGCATATCTTAATACAAATGGTACTATAAGTGTATTCGCAATAATTGGTGGTAATGGTGCAAGCCACTTATTCTTCCTTAACGCATAAGTTCCTATTGCACCAATAAGTGTCGCAATACTTCCAAATATTATATCCCATATAGCCGCACCGCCTAAGATGTTAGATAACAGACAACCTACGAACAATCCCGGTATCGCCGCTGGTGTGAAATAAGGCAGGATTGTAAGCGCCTCTGCTATTCTGAACTGTATTGGTCCGAAGCTGCAATAATTAAACATAATGACAAGCACAACATAAAGCGCTGCAATCACAGCCGCCTGTGTAATAAAGGCAACCTTAAACTGTGTGCTTTTAATATTTCTATTACTACTATTATTTTTGCTATTATTTTTATTATCATTTTCAGGAATACTTCTATCTGTACCCTCTTTATCCTTAAATAAAATACTCATTTTTATACTCCTTTAGTTTTGTTTTATGTGTGGAAGGTTTCGAACACACATTATTATAATCATTAGATATATAAAACATAGCCACCGACCATATTCCGTATATACCATATTCTCTGACACATTATAAGACGGACAGAAATGTAAATATCTGCCCGCCTTAATCTTATATGTCACTATATTTATATGCTGTTATTCAGAGCCACGCAAAATCTGAAAGATACACAACTGCCTCTGAAAAACAATTAACACAATCCTTAAAATTTGTTAATTAGAGAGTTACACCCTGCTTAAAGATAGCTAAATCGTGGAAGCCAGCGATTTCAGCCTTTACCTTCTTACCAGAAGCAACATCTAATACAAGCTGGAAGAGTTCCTTAGCTGCATCTTCAAGTGGAAGGTCATCTGTTACAATTCTTCCTGCGTTGAAGTCTATCCAGTTGCTCTTATTGCCAGCAAGTCTTGAGTTAGTAGCAATCTTTACTGTAGGTACTGGTGATGCAAATGGTGTTCCACGTCCTGTTGTGAAAAGAACCATCTGTGCTCCTGCTGCTGCACAAGCTGTTGAAGCAACAAGATCATTACCAGGTGCACTAAGAAGATTAAGACCCTTATCAGATACTCTTTCACCATAAGCTAATACACCCTTTACAAGTGATGAACCAGACTTCTGTGTACATCCAAGTGACTTATCTTCAAGTGTTGTGATACCACCATCCTTGTTTCCTGGTGATGGATTCTCATAGATTTCCTGACCATTCTTGATGAAGTACTCTTTAAAGTCATTGATAAGGTGAACTGTCTTCTCGAAAAGTTCCTTGTTAGCACATCTGTTCATAAGGATAGTCTCTGCACCGAACATTTCTGGAACTTCTGTAAGGATAGTTGTACCACCCTTAGATACGAGCATATCTGAGAAAAGACCTACTGTTGGGTTAGCTGTGATACCTGATAAACCATCAGAACCACCGCACTTCATACCAACGATAAGATGCTTAGCACTAACCTTTTCTCTCTTAAATGTAGCAGCGTAAGACATAAGTTCCTTCATAATACCTTCAGCAGCTTCCTGCTCATTTTCTACATCCTGAACCTGTAAGAACTTAACTCTGTCTGGGTTAACTTCACCGATATAATCCTTAAGAACTTCAATACGGCTGTTCTCGCAGCCAAGACCAAGTACAAGTACTGCACCAGCATTAGGATGGTTGATAAGGTCAGCAAGTACGTGTCTTGTATTCTCCTGATCCTCTGTTACCTGTGAACATCCGTATGGATGTGGGAAAGCAACAACTTCATCAACACCTTCTGGCTTGTTAGCTCTTGCTGTAGCTTCGATTGCTCTTGCTATTGAATTAACACAGCCAACTGTTGGGATAATCCATACTTCATTTCTTACACCAACTGTACCATTTTCACGCATATATCCTTCAAAGAACGCTTCCTCTGTTGGCTCAACGTCCTTATGTCCTTCTGGATTGTATGTGTATTCAAGAAGTTCACCGAGAGCTGTCTTTAAGTTGTGTGTATGAACCCAGCCACCAACTTCAATATCAGCCTGTGCGAAACCGATTCTGAAACCATACTTTATAACTGCATCACCCTTCTTGATAGGCTTGATAACAAACTTATGTCCCTGAGGGATATCTTCTATTGTAGTAACTTCTGTACCAGCAACATTAAGTGTTGTGCCCTTAGCGATTGGCTTAAGAGCTACTGCAACATTATCATCTTTATTAATCTTAATAAAATCCTGCATAACTACCTCCTGTAATTAATATAATCTCTATGTACCATTAACCACGTACATCATAGAATTATGAAATTCAATGATTACATTCACATCATAACATTTTTATTATAACAATAAAATGGTATAAATACACAATACCTCTTACATAACTTAAGGGCGGATGAAAAAGAACACCCGCCCTTATTAATGCTTTAAAATACGATATAAATCAATGCTGAAACTTATATTCAGCTAAGGCTTATGAATACTTTGCTGCAAACTGCCAATGCAATTATGCTAACTTTTCATCATCAAGAGCTAAATCGTTAACTACAGCTCTCATACCTCTTTCTCTGATATCTGTAATATATCCTGTGATAACTTCTTCAAGGTCAAGAACCTTAGTAAGGTCTTCGCCACCGAAGAACTTAGTATTGCTTAAGTAAGCGTGTGTGAATTCAGCTGGTGTCTTACCAGAGTTATCTCTGAAGAAATCAAGTACAGCCTTATCATCTGTGATATTGTACTCTTCACCGTTTCTGTCACCCTTTAATACAATACCACCGTTGAACTCAGCTTCTGTCTGTGATGTGTAGAAGCTCATAAGTGCTGCGATAGAGAATGTAAGGTACTTAGGAAGCTTATTAAACTTCTTAACATATCCTAAGAATGAAGGAAGACATCTAGCTTCCCACTTAGATACAGAGTTAAGTGAAATGCTTAATAATCTGTGATCTACGAATGGGTTAAGGAATCTGTCGATAACAGCCTTAGCGAATTCTTCACAATCTTCCTTAGAAAGTGAAAGTGTAGGAATAACTTCATTGTAAAGTGTTTCTTCCATATACTTTCTGATAACTGGATCCTTCATAGAGTTCTCTACGTTATCGTTACCAGCAAGGAATGATGCTAATACGAATGATGTATGTGAACCATTAAGGATTCTTACCTTTCTTTCCTTATATGGATGATGATCCTTTGTAAATACTACATTAAGTCCAGCTTCCTTGAATGGAAGTTCCTTCTCAAGCTGTTCAAGTGGAAGGTTAGAATCACTTTCTACAACCCAGAGACCGAATACCTCAGCTCTGTCGATAAGCTGATCTTCATAGCCCCACTCTTCGCAAAGCTTAGCAGCATCTTCTCTTGGATAACCTGGAACAATTCTATCAACAAGTGTTGGGCAGAATGAGCAGTAATTGTTAACCCAGTCCTTGAATCCATCTTCAAGACCCCAGAGTTCTATAAACTTCATAATACACTTCTTTAATTCGATACCATTATCAGCGATAAGTTCGCAAGGAAGTAAGATAAGTCCCTTATCTGCTGCTCCGTTAAACTTCTGGTATCTCTTGTAAAGAAGCTGTGTAAGCTTACCAGGATATGTCTTAGGAGGACGAGCATTAGGATCGTTATCTGTCTCGTCAAATACGATACCTGCTTCTGTTGTATTAGAAACGATAAATCTAAGTGTTTCACTTGTACCATATTCAATGTACTTGTCATAATCTTCGATAGCTGCTACAGCATCAACAACAGATGTAATCTGACGTGTGATTTCCTTAGGCTGTCCATCTACGAAACCTCTTAACTGAAGTGTGTACTGGCATTCCTGATC
>CDZK01027782.1_pt1 | contig 11785 bp, 7 predicted proteins | sample 557401 | NCBI WGS metagenome assembly CDZK01 (sample SAMEA3182108, study PRJEB8094) | gut metagenome | biome: human; feature: gut; material: Stool; isolation source: human stools | place: Canada | collected 2013-04-25 | reverse complement strand
GCTTACCGAAGCGCAGTCGATAGCGCGGCAGATGAAAGACCAGTTCGTCACGATAGAGCACATGATACTGGCCATGACGAAGGGGCAGGACGAAACGGCACGGCTTTTCCGCCAGAACAAGATAACCGACAAGGATATAACGATGGCGGTGGAAGAACTGCGCAAGGGCGAACGCGTGACAAAGCAAAACCAGGAGGATACCTATCAGGCTTTGTCCAAGTACGCCAAAAACCTGAACGAGATGGCGGCACAGAACAAACTGGACCCCGTGATAGGCCGCGACGAGGAAATACGGCGCGTACTCCAGATACTTACCCGCCGCACGAAGAACAACCCGATACTGATAGGCGAGCCTGGCGTTGGTAAAACGGCTGTGGCCGAAGGTCTGGCACACCGTATAGTCAAGGGCGACGTTCCTCAGAACCTTCTGGACAAGACCATATATTCGCTCGACATGGGCGCGCTCGTGGCCGGGGCCAAATACAAAGGAGAGTTCGAAGAAAGGCTCAAATCGGTCGTCAAGGAAGTGAGCGAATCCGAAGGGAACATCATCCTTTTCATAGACGAGATACATACGCTGGTGGGAGCCGGCGGCGGCGAAGGAGCCATGGACGCTGCCAACATACTGAAACCGGCGCTTGCGCGCGGCGAACTGCGTTCGATAGGCGCTACCACGATAAACGAGTACCAGAAGTATTTCGAAAAGGACAAGGCCCTGGAACGACGTTTCCAGAAAGTGCTCATAGAAGAGCCAGATTTCGAGGCTACGGTATCCATACTACGCGGCATCAAGGACAAATACGAGGCGCATCACCATATACGTATAAAAGACGACGCGATAATATCGGCTGTGGAACTCTCCACCCGCTACATCACCGACCGTTACCTTCCGGACAAGGCGATAGACCTTATCGACGAAGCAGCCTCGCGCCTGCGCATGGAGATGAACTCGAAGCCGGAGGAACTGGACAAGCTGGACCGGCGCATAATGCAGCTGGAGATAGAAATAGCCGCCATAAAACGCGAAGGCGACAAGGAAAAACTCGACGCGCTGAACCAGGAACTGGCCAACCTTAAGGAAAACCGCAAGGAAGTGGACGCCAAATGGAGGATGGAAAAACAGATGGTCGAGGACATACAGGGCACGATGAAACAGATCGAAGAGCTCAAGCACCAGGCCACCGAAGCCGAACGCGCCGCCGATTATGCCAAAGTGGCCGAGATACGCTACGGCAGCCTCAAAGCCGCGCAGGACAAACTGTCGGGCCTCAACGACGAGTTCAAAAAGATGCAGGCCGAAGGCAAGGCCCTGATAAAGGAAGAAATCGACTCGGAAGACGTTGCGGAAGTGGTATCGAAATGGACCGGCATCCCGGTACGCAAGATGTTGGCTTCTGACCGCGAAAAACTGCTGCATCTGGAAGAGGAACTGCATAAGCGCGTCGTAGGCCAGAACGAGGCCATAACGGCCGTATCAGACGCCGTGCGGCGCAGCCGCGCGGGGCTTCAGGACCCGCAGAAACCTATAGGAAGTTTCATGTTCCTCGGTACTACGGGAGTGGGCAAGACCGAACTGGCAAAGGCGTTGGCGGAACTGTTGTTCAACGACGAAAAGGCGATGATACGTATCGATATGTCGGAATACCAGGAAAAGCACTCCGTCAGCAGGCTCGTAGGCGCGCCTCCGGGATACGTAGGTTACGACGAAGGCGGCCAGCTGACCGAAGCGGTTCGGCATCATCCGTACAGCGTAGTCCTGTTCGACGAGATAGAAAAGGCGCATCCCGATACGTTCAATATCCTGCTCCAGGTGCTGGACGACGGACGCCTGACGGATAACAAGGGGCGTGTGGTGGACTTTAAGAACACGATAATCATCATGACGTCCAACATGGGTTCACATCTTATCATGGAGGCCATGGAAGGCGTGCCGCAGCCTTCGCAGGCGCTTATGGAAACGACAAAGGAACAGGTGTTCGAACTGCTCAAGCAACAGATACGTCCTGAGTTCCTCAACCGTATAGACGAGATAATCATGTTCACTCCGCTCACAAGGGACGACGTGCGGCAGATAGTCGAGATGCAGATTGCAAAACTTTCCCGACTGTTGGAAAAACGCGACATACACCTGCATGCGGAAGCTGACGCGATAGACCTGCTGGCAGACCAGGGATACGACCCGCAGTTCGGCGCACGGCCCGTAAAACGGGTGATACAGCGCGACCTGATGAACGAACTGTCGAGGGAGATACTCTCCGGACATCTCGAACCTAAGGATACGATAGTCATCAAAGCCGAAGACGGCAAACTCACGTTCATGAACAAGAGATAACCGGACGCATCGGGTACGGAAAAACACCCGGCATCCTTGACGGATGCCGGGTGTTTTCGTTTTACAGGCGGAACGGGCAGACGAAGATTACGGATAAAACGACGGAACGTGATGCCAGGCAGCGGAAAAGCGGGAAAACTGCCTATTTTTTAAACTATGGACACGTTCGATAAGAAAAAATACATAACTTTGCTCCAATCGGATAAAAAAAACAAAAATAAAAATACAAGTATAAAAACGATGATAAAAACACTACCTCAGCCTTTTACCCCTCCATACGAAATAGACCTGCGCTTTTCCAAAAGCGTGGCTTATTTTTCGATGGAATACGCCATAGACCAGAGCCTGAAGATATACTCCGGCGGCCTGGGCTTTCTGGCCGGTTCGCACATGCGCAGCGCATACCAGTGCAAACAGAACCTTATGGGAATAGGCATACTGTGGAAAAACGGATACTACGACCAGCGACGCAACGCCGATCAGACGATGCAGGTTAGTTTCGAGGAAAAAATATACAAGTTCCTTACGGATACAGGAATCAAATTCACGGTGGACATCAACCATACTCCGGTATGGGTGAAGGCTTATTATCTTGACCCGAAGATATTCGGCACGGCGCCACTGTTCCTTCTGACTACGGACCTGGAAGAAAACGACTTTCTGGCGCGCTCGACCACGTTCCGCCTGTACGACTCGGACCCGCAGGCCAAGATAGCGGCTTCGATAGTGCTTGGACGGGGCGGCATAAAACTGCTGGAACAGCTCAACTACGAACCGGAAATAATACACCTTAACGAAGCGCATGCCGTACCGGCCGCTTTCGCGCTGTACGAAAAGTTCAAATCGCTGGACGAGGTGAAAAAACGCATGGTATTTACCACCCATACCCCGGAAGAGGCCGGTAACGAAAAGCATCCTGTCGATATGCTCAACAACATGAGCTTCTTCGGCAGCGTGCCGTTGGATGTGGCAAAAGAACTCTCCGGGGTGAAGGACGGAGTGTTCAACCACTCGCTGGCCGCTCTGAGGATGAGCCACCGCGCCAACGGAGTGTCCAAACTCCACGGCGAGGTATCGCGCCACATGTGGGAAGGCTACGAAAACATCGCGCCTATCTCACACGTGACAAACGCGCAGAACAAATCGTACTGGACGGACTACATACTCGAACAGGCCCGTATAACGAACAACGACCTGCTTCTGACCGCCCGCAAGAGCGCCCTTAAAAAGAGCCTTTTCGCACAGGTAGCCAACCAATGCGGGACGATATTCGATCCGCAGGTGCTGACGATAGTATGGTCGCGCCGCTTTGCGGAGTACAAACGCCCGGATCTGATAACCCACGATGCGGAACGCTTCCGCCGCCTTCTGGAGAACACGAAACATCCGGTACAAATCATCTGGGCCGGAAAACCGTTCCCCACGGACTACGGAGCAATAAACATATTCAACAAACTGGTGGATATGTCCAAACGTTTCAAAAACATGGCTGTGATGGTGGGTTACGAACTGTGGCTCTCGCGCAAACTCAAACTCGGCGCGGACATATGGCTCAACAATCCGCGCATAACGCGCGAAGCGTCGGGCACATCGGGCATGTCGGCGGCTATGAACGGAGCCATCAATTTCTCGACTTACGACGGATGGATACCGGAATTTGCCAAAGACGGCGTCAATTCGTTCATCATCCCGCCGCAGGACTACAAGCTGCCGACTTACGAACAGGATATCCGCGATATGGACAATCTGTACGACATCCTCGAAAACAAGATAATACCTATGTATTACGAAAACAAGAAAGGATGGACCGAGATGATGTTCAACTCGATGAACGACGTTACTCCGTTTTTCGATTCCGAGCGCATGGTGACGCAGTATTATCAGGACATATACAACGAACCCGAAAACAAACAGTAAATTGTTCCGGGACAACCGACTGGATAAAAAAACCGGCTTAAAAGAATTCTTTTAAGCCGGTTTTTTTTCGTCATTTTGCACCGGCGCACCTATATTCAGGACACCACCACCTCCGACCGGTTACCGGTGCGGTTTATCAAAAATGCTGTCACAGCAATACTGGCCGCGATGCGCATTTTCGCTCACCTGGGTACAAATGGAGAGGCAAAAAAACATTGGGTTAACGGCTGAAAAATTGCGACACACCTGTTATGTCTGAATTTTTTTTACGTAAATTTGTTTTCCTTAAAAAAACATCCGTTCAGATGGAAAATGGAAACAAGAAACCGGTAATTGCGATAGACGGGGTGTCCGGAAGCGGAAAAAGCACGATGGCGCGCACTTTGGCCAAAAAGTACGGCTATCTTTACGTGGACAGCGGAGCCATGTACAGGGCGCTGACTTATTACGCCATGTCGCAAAACTACCTGAACGACGGCGAACTGCTCAAGAGCCTGCTCGTGGCGGATCTGAGCGATGTGGACATCACTTTCGGTCCGGACGGGCATACGATGCTCAACGGACGGGATGTGGAAAAGGAGATACGCTCGATGGAGGTATCGGAAAACGTGAGTATGATAGCTACCATACCGGAAGTACGCCGTGCAATGGTGATGTTGCAACAAAAAATGCCCCGTGACAAAGGAATAGTGATGGACGGACGCGACATAGGCACAGTGGTGTTTCCTGATGCGGACGTGAAACTGTTCGTGGTGTCCGACCCGAAAGTCAGGGCCGAACGGCGTTACGAGGAACTCAAGGCAAAAGGCGCGGACGTGGACTTCGACTCCGTGCTGGAAAATATAGTATCCAGGGACCATACCGACAGCCATCGCGAAACTTCGCCCCTTACCAAAGCCCATGATGCGGTAGAAATAGACAATTCCAACATGACTATCGACGAGCAAAATGCGGCCGTAGATGAAATAATATCCTCCAAACTTAAAAAATTAACAATCTAAAACATACACAAAGCCAGTAAAGAACATCTCTCACAACACACCCAAACAACTTATTTACAATAATTTAACTTGTAAAATCCAAACATTTCACTTAATATTACCGGTACGTAAGAAGGCATTGATGAAATAATGTGAACTAAAATTTACTTAAAACTGAACAAGAAACATATTATTTTGTAACTTTGTTTTTCCGATGACCAAGAAATAATTAATCAAATTTTCAAATTGAATATGAAAAAGCTGAGTTTTAAATCAATCGCTCTTGCTTCGCTGGCAGCCCTGACAATGGTAGGCTGTAACAGCTGGAAGCAGATGGCAAAGGATTACTACACTGTAACTCCCGACCCGCTGGAAGTAAAAGGCGGAAAAGTAAGCTATGACGTGAACGGACAGTTCCCGGCAATGGTTTTCAATAAAAAATGCGCCCTTGAACTTACTCCCGAACTCGTTTATGCAAACGGCAAGACTCCGTTCCCGTCCGTAGTATTCCAGGGAGAAAAATTCCCCGGAAACTACACGGTAGTTCCTTACGATGAAGGAAAATCAGTCTCTTACTCCGCATCTACCGACTACAAACCGGAAATGCAGGAATCTGCTCTCTGGGTTAAAATCAAAGGTATGAAAGGCACGAAGGAAAAAGACCTCGGTTCGATAAAACTGGCCGACGGCGTTATCACCACTGCCCTTCTGGTACAGAACGATTTCAAGGCTGCTCTGGCTCCCTCGAACTTCGTACGCGACACTCAGGCTACTCAGAGCGCCCTTATCCACTTCCTGGTAAACTCTTCGTACGTGCGCCCGGCACAGCTTAAGACAGCCGGCTACCTGGCACTGGTACAGTTCGTTAAGGAATCCGTTAAGGACTCTAACCTGGTAATCAACTCCGTTGACTTCATCGGACACGCTTCTCCTGAAGGTGAGGCTACGCTCAACGAAAACCTTTCTATAGACCGTGCAAAAGCCGTTGAAAAATACGTTGAGCAGGTTGTAAAGAAAGCTAAGATCGCAGGATCCGACAAGTCCGGCTTCTACTCTGAAAAGGGTGAAGGCGCCGACTGGGACGGTTTCTTCGAACTGCTGGCAAACTCCAACCTTTCGGACAAGGACATGATCAAACGTACTCTCGACGGAGAACCTCTCCTGGCTACTAAGGAAAAGACCCTCAAGAGCCTCGAAAACACTTACGCCGAAATACGCAATCAGCTTCTCCCCGAACTGCGCCGCACTGAGATAAAAGTTAACTACACCATCATCGGCAAAACCGACGAACAGATCCTGGCTCTGGCCAAGAACGATCCGTCCAAACTGACTGCCAACGAACTGCAGCACGCAGCTTCGCTGACCGACAACGCCGACGAACAGCTCGCTTTCTACAAGAGCGCAGCAGCCCTCTACCCGAACGACTACCGCGGATACAACAACCAGGCCGTTATCCTTTGGGCTAAAGGCGACAAAGCTGCCGCTACCGCTCTGTTCGAAAAAGCTTACAATGTAGACGCCAATGCCGTTACCAAGAACAACATAGGAGCCGTTAAGGCCGTAGCAGGCAACAACGCCGCAGCGCTCGACCTGTTCAAGGCTTCCGACGTTGCAGAAGCTACCTACAACCAGGGTGTTCTCAACATCAAAGCCGGCAACTACGCTGAAGCCGTTGCTCAGATGAAGGGCTACAACACGTTCAATGCCGCTCTTGCACAGGTGCTCAACGGCGATCAGAGAGCTGCCATCAAGACCCTCGAAGCTGCAGGATGCAACTGCGCTTCTTCGGCTTACCTGAAAGCTATCGCATACGCCCGCAACGGACAGAATGCAAAAGCTAAGGATGCTCTTGCCGAAGTAGCTCAGAAAGATGCTGCAATGGCTGCAAAAGCACAGAAAGACCTCGAATTCCGCAATGTGAAATAATCACAACGGGTAAACGAATAAACGAAAAACCCCGGGCTTTAAAAGCCCGGGGTTTTTTATTGATAAAAAAACTGTAAAAACAGGTAACTATTTGCTTTAAACCGCAAACCACAATTTGCATACAAGAAAGTTTACAAATTGTTTTTACTTGCCGTTAAGCCGGAATTTGCCACGCCCGTCAAATTCGGCCACGCCCTGCTCTATCAAAGCACGTAGCTCACGTATAACATCCTGTATTGACAAACCGCATTCACTGCTCAATTGGGCGGCCGTTTTCGGATTTTCCGCCAATGCGGAACTTATATCTTTGCATTTATATTTATTTTTCAGGCAATTATCACATACGCCGCAATCGCCGTCATCGTCTTGCCCGCCGAAATATTCTTCTATCCACCGAGCCCGACAACCGGCAATGACCAGATATTGTTCCATCATCCGAGCGCGCGAACTGTTGCGTGAAAACGATATGCTGTCCATTTTTTCCAGCGAATTTTCTACACGCTCGTCATCCCTGGGAAAACAAAAATACATCGACTGATATTTTTTCGGAGGAAGATATTCTATCATTTCCCATGAAGCGAGCATTCCGAGCGCCTTTGAAAACCTTTCGACAGGCAGGCAGGCAATGGCTGCGAGTTTTTCGGTATCTATCGTGCACAGGTGGCCGAAAATACCGTCAGACGAACGTATCAACGCCTCCATGGCACTGGAGGCGTCGCCTTCGGGAAGGTCATAACACTGTTCGGGCGTACACAATACGCGCGCGCGCGACTGCATCGTTTCAGTGCCGTAAAAATTGACCGCTCCGGCGCGCACGAGATACGACATCCCCTGGCGTGCGGCATCGCCTGCGAGATGTTGCGACAGGCAAAATCCGTCGAACTGGAAATCCACCGTCCCGGAAGGCATTTCGCCAGGTGCAAGACCGTAATGCGCACACAGACGCTTATAAACAGTTACAGCTTCGTTTACCGGTATCCTGGCCCGGCTGAAATATCTCATCGTGCCGAGCGTTTTTTCATCGTACAGTATTATTGCGCGCGAGGGTTTTCCGTCACGCCCTGCACGACCGGCCTGCTGGAAATAATCTTCCGGGCACAGAGGTATGTGCCAGTGTACTACCAGACGTACATCGGGTTTGTCTATACCCATACCGAAGGCGTTGGTGGCCACCATTACCTGTTTTTCCCCGCACATCCATTCCTTCAGGGCTTTGGTGCGTATAGCCGGGGCCAACCCTGCGTGGTATTGGGCCGGGGTTATACCGTTTTTACCGAGCATCCTGGCCACCGATAGTATGTCCGCGCGCGTACCGCAGTAAACGATCGCCGAACCATTGCATTCTGCGAGCATGTTTATGAGGTCCCTGTGGCGGGATTCGGACCTGACAACCGAATACGAGAGATTGGGGCGACGGAAAGACTCCATTACCACGGCATATCCCTGCCTGAAGCCGAGAGAGGAACATATATCCCGGCATACGTCTTTTGTGGCTGTGGCGGTAAGTGCCATCACCGGAGCGTCGAACATGTCCCTCAGGCGCGATATATTGCGGTACGATGGACGGAAATCATGCCCCCATTGCGATATGCAGTGCGCTTCGTCGACCGCCACGAGCGACACGCGTATGTCACGCGCGGCGTTGATAAACGATTCTGTGAGGATCCTTTCGGGTGTTATGTAAAGAAGTTTTATGCGGCCTTCGATGGCTTCGGCCATGTAACGGGTTGTCAGGTCATGAGGCAAAGTGCTGTTTATGTACCGGGCGGGTATGCCTTTTTCGCGGAGCGCCTTTACCTGGTCTTCCATAAGCGCAATGAGAGGCGATACGACCAGCGTGACGCCGTCGGACATCAGCGCAGGAATCTGGTAACATACGGATTTGCCGCCTCCGGTAGGCATTACGGCCATTACGTCGCGACCAGAGAGGATGCCGTTTATGGCTTCCTGTTGGGTTTTGCGGAGTTTCTCGTGCCCCCAATACCGGCGCAAAAGTACGTTTGCCGTTTCGGTTGTCATTTTTTATATGCCGTATGTTTTTTATGGTTGGGAAATATCAGATCTGTCAAACGTAACAAAACCGGATGAGGAATTATCCCTGTATGCTCATCTGGGTAAACACGATGATGTAATATCTGAACGTTTTTCCTGCCGCGGAAGTCAGCAGCACTCCTATCCACGAACACCGGAGCGAACCCAGCGCAATCATTATGACATCGCCTATTGCCGGCATGAACCCTAAAAATCCCATCCAAAAGCCGTACTTGTGCGCGTAGGGGTACATCCTGTCCATTCTGTCGGGACGTACGCCGAACCAACCCATGACTTTCTTCAGTTCAAAAATATAACCCAACGCGTAACTGGTCATCCCGCCGAGGGTATTGCCTGCCGAGGCCGCAAGAAGCGCAGTCCATGGGTCGACACCAACGGCTATCACTCCTACCAACACGAACTCCGAAGCGAACGGGAGTACCGTGGCCGCCAGGAAAGCGGCCACGAAAAGCCCCCAGGCTCCGTATTGTATCAAAAAATCTATCACAGGCGGTACGTAGTATGTCGGCGTACAGGCTTTTCGCTCCGTTACCGCCGGGTGAGGAAAACTATGCCCGCCGCCGCAACTGATGCGCAGGCGGGCATACCGGGTTACAATGTTTTTATAAAATCGAGTATGCGTCCTTCAAGTCCGTCCACAGGCTCTCCGGTGAATTTCTCGCCCATGATATGTTCGTACAACTCGATATAGCGGGCTGAAATACCGTCTATCACTTCGGAAGTCATAGCCGGGACCTTTTCGCCGTCGCGGCCCTGGAAACCGTTTTCCATAAGCCACTCGCGGACGAATTCCTTGGAGAGCTGTTTCTGAGGCTGGCCGTTTTTCTGACGTTCGTCGTAGCCTTCGCTGTAGAAATAACGCGAGGAATCGGGAGTGTGTATTTCGTCTATGAGCGTTATCACGCCGTTTTTGTCCTTTCCGAACTCGTATTTGGTATCCACCAGTATAAGCCCGCGTTTGGCGGCTATCTGCGTACCGCGTTCGAAGAGGCGCATGGTGTAATCCTCAAGGGCTTTGTAGTCCTCTTCGCTCACCAGTCCGGCTTTTATTATCTCTTCACGGGAAATGTCCTCGTCATGTGCGCCAAGGTCTTCTTTGGTAGTAGGGGTTATGATGGGATGCGGCAGACGGTCGTTTTCCTTGAGACCTTCGGGCAGTGGAACGCCGCACAGCGAGCGTTTTCCGGCTTTGTATTCCCTCCACGCGTGGCCGGAAAGATATCCGCGTATGACCATCTCGACCTTGAAGGGCGTGCAGAGTTTGCCTACCGTAACGCTGGGATGCGGAGCGCCTATTATCCAGTTGGGTACTATATCGGATGTTTGTTCCATAAAGCGTGTGGCTATGAGGCTGAGCACCTGACCTTTGTACGGAATGGCTTCCGGCAGCACCACGTCGAAGGCCGATATGCGGTCCGATGCTACCATTACCAGCAGCCCGTTGTCCAGGCTGTAAACGTCGCGCACTTTTCCACGGTAGAGCGATGTCTGGCCGGGCAGTGAAAAATTCGTTTCTTTGAGAGTGTTCTGTTTCATTTCTCCAGATTTTTATATGCTTTTATTATTTCCTTTACCAGGTTGTGGCGTATCACGTCCGAATCGTCCAGTTGCACGACGGCTATGCCTTTGACTTTGGCGAGCAGGCTCACCGCCTCGGCAAGGCCGGATTTTTGCCTTGAGGGCAGGTCTACCTGTCCAGGATCGCCTGTTATGATGAATTTGGCATTAGGCCCCATACGTGTAAGGAACATCTTCATCTGCATGGTGGTGGTGTTCTGCGCTTCGTCCAGTATCACGAATGCACCGTCGAGCGTGCGTCCGCGCATGAAGGCCAGCGGCGCTATCTGTATCACTCCCTTTTCCATCAGGCTGCCGAGTTTTTCCGACGGTATCATGTCGCGCAGGGCGTCGTACAGCGGTTGCAGGTACGGGTCCAGCTTTTCCTTCAAATCGCCGGGAAGAAAACCGAGGTTTTCGCCCGCTTCCACCGCAGGACGTGTCAGCACTATTCGGCGCACCTGTTTTTCTTTCAGGGCTTTTACGGCCAGGGCTACGCTGGTGTACGTTTTTCCCGTCCCGGCAGGACCTATGGCAAACAGCATGTCGTGGTCTTTTATCGAATCGACTATCTTCTGCTGGTTGGCGCTGTGAGCCTTGATAGGTTGTCCGGACGCTCCGTGAAGTATCGTACCGTCCTTGTCAGTGTGTTTTTCGTCTTCCCCGTCATTTTCCATTATGCGTTCGATTACCATAGGCGGCAACGAGTTGTAACGATGGAAATACGATGTCAGACGCGACAGTTTGGCTTCGAAAGTGTCGATGACCTCCTCTTCCCCCATGGCTATCAGCTGGTTTCCGCGCCCTACTATTTTCAGTTTCGGAAAATACGACGCCATAAGGTGGAGTTTCGTGTTGTTCTCGCCGAAAAAGTCCACAGGCGATATGTCTTCGAGGGTTATTGTCCGCTGGTTGCCGGTGTTGTTGTTCAAGTGACAAATACGTTTTTTTAGTTGAGGGAAAGGTATTAGCGTTAAGTATACAAAAGTATCGCTTTTGGCTTATTTGTTCAAATTTATTT
>CDZK01035908.1_pt1 | contig 12100 bp, 15 predicted proteins | sample 557401 | NCBI WGS metagenome assembly CDZK01 (sample SAMEA3182108, study PRJEB8094) | gut metagenome | biome: human; feature: gut; material: Stool; isolation source: human stools | place: Canada | collected 2013-04-25 | reverse complement strand
TGTCCTTTGAAGCCCCTTCTTTCGGGGCTTTTTTTGTGCCATGTCGGAGCAACCAAAACCCGGCGAAATATAATCATGGGAATTATCGGAGGAGTGGCCAAGGTACGGGTGATAAAAACCTCGCAGGTCGAATATATTTTACCGCTTGATGGCGGAAAATGTGAAATAAAATTAGCCGACGGTGCCGAGCTCACACCGTGGCCTTATGTCTATTTTACGCCAAGTTATGAGTATTCCAAGGAGAAAACATCGGGTGGATACCTGTGGACGCATCGAGTAACGGGGCAGATATCGCCGGTATCCGCCGAAAAGGAGGCGTTTATCGACTCCTGGGCAGGGCAGGACTTTATTGCCCTGGTGGATCTGAAAACGGGCGGAACGAAAGTAATGGGCAGCCTGGCCATAAGCTGCACCGTGGAGGAAGGGGCCGAAGTATCCGCCGGCATCGAAACCAACGCTTTGACTATTGACCTGGTATGGCTATCTCCCCAGCGTGCCCGGAGCCTTAAAACCGTCCTTTGACTACCTTAACCGGCTGGGTTTCTTTGCTGAAAAAAAAGAAAATGAAGGGAAACCTACGCATTTACGGAGATATCGGATACGATTGGTATGACGGCGTGGAAAATACGGCCAATGCTTTAGTGGCCAAAATCGAGGAATTGAGTGCCGATTGTTCGGAAATAGTCGTGCATATCAATTCGGTGGGTGGTGATATCTATGACGGCCTGCCGATTTTCAATGCTTTAAAACATTGTGGTATTCCCGTTCGTACCGTTGTGGACGGGTGCGCGATGTCGATGGCCGGTATCATCTTCCAGGCCGGTACCCGGCGAAGTATGTGCAGATCTTCCGTGCTGCACATCCATGCTCCCGAAGGTTTTGCATACGGTAACGCCGTTACGCTACGCCAGGCCGCCGATGAATTGGATGCCTGGGCTACGCCGCTCATCGCTGCCATTGCCGCCAAATGCGGCAAGACGGCGGATGAAGTGCGGGCCTTGTGGTTTGACGGCAAGGATCACTATTTCAATCCGGACGAAGCCCTGGCCGCCGGACTGATAGATGATGTGTACGATGCCGATGCGCAATTTCCGGAAGGCATCGCCCCCGAAAATATTACCAATATGGCCGCCCGCGATATCCGGGATATATACGCCCGCGCCTACAACAAACAGGGAAAAGGCCAGCGATTGTTTGGCCTTATCCCCATCAAGAACTCAAAACCCAAAACCCCAAAAAACGATATGGATACAAAAAAATTATGCGCCCGTCTGGGCCTTAAACCGGGTGCCAGCGAAAAGGAGATACTGGATGCTATTGACCGCCGGAAAACTCCTAAAAACGAAGCGGGATCCGACGAGCAGACCAAGCCCGAAGAAGAAAAGGAGGTGGAGCAGCAAGTGGAAGAAGCCCAGCAGACCGCCGAAGAAGCACAGACCACGGCGGAAGAAGCTCAGCAGACCGCCGAGGAAACCCAGGAAGAGTTAGAAGAACTCAAGGAAAAGGTGGAAACGCTGGAACAGGAAAAGGAAGCCCTTACCGAGGAACTTGCTGCCTATAAAAACAAGTCCAACCGTGGCGGCGGTGCGCCGGCCCACTCGGATTTCAAGAATACGTCCCGAAACGTAAAAGACGAATGGGGATATCTCAAGGGTAACGTATTCGATTAACCCACACCAAACCATTAAAACCTAAAAATTTATAACAAAATGGCAGATAGCACAAAAATCAACATTAAACGGGTGGAAGAGCTGATGCTCAATTTTCATCTGACCAGATACCCCGACCTCCTGCAGAAGTACCGCGATAGCCGCAAGCTGCGCGATATCTTCCCGACCGTAACGGCCATCAAGGACAAAGTGGTATTTACTGAAATGGAAGTGGGCGAAGTGGCCCAGGCTTACCAAGCGAAGTGGACACCCAAGGGGGATCTTAACCTGGTGCCGGAAGAATACCAGGTGCGTTACATGAAGGTGGATAAAACCATCGATCCGAATAGCCTGCGGCAGACTTATATGGCTGATGCCATCCCTGGGGCCAAGTCGGTCGAGCATGAAGTAGTCCGCAAATTTTATGGCAGCATCATGGAACGCGCAGGCCGCGATACGGATAATGCCCTGGTAAATGGCAAATATGTAGCCCCGACCGAAGGCACCGCCGGCGGATCCCTGCAGATGGTGGACGGGCTCAAGGAGGTAATCAAAGGCTTTGTAACTAAAAAGCAGATCACACCCTTCACTATGTCCGCCGATATGGACGATACCAATGCTTGCCTGATCGTCCGCGAACTGTGGGAAAAAATCCCGGAGGCGTTCCGGTACAATATCGATCTGAAGTGCTATATGTTCGACAGCACTTGGGACAAGTACACCCAGAGCTATGATGCCAACTACGGCACCATCCGCGATTTCTCCGAGGAAAAACGCCACTTTGTCCGTAATACGGACTGCGAGATCGTCCGCATACCTTACGGCGGAGCCTCGGATATGGTAGTGTTCACGATAGACAAAAATATCCGACTGATCGACAACGATCCTAACGATGCCTTCACTTTCGAGGTAGAAAAGGAAAAGCGCATGATCAACTACATGATGGACTGGGCCGCAGGTATCGGTTTCGTTATCGTTGGCGAGGCCGAAAATCCGGAAAATCAATACGTGTGGTGCAACAATTTCGATTACATCAAAGCATCGATCCCCGGTGCGTAATCAAAGCGAACTATAAAACCAAAACGAAATGGCAGATCTTACCAACATAAGCCGGCCCCCGATCCGTAACATAGGCGGGGGCGGCAATATCAAAAACGAGCTGATACTGGTACAGAGCGGGGACTATGTTACCCCGCTTCCCCCCGTGAATGAAAATACCGGCACGATCACCGACAACATTCAAATGCTGCCGGGGAAACTGATGCACAGCATTTACGTAACCGAGCGCACTCTGAAACCCGCCTTTAGCCGCCAAGAAGGATCTAATTTGGATTGCTACGGCTACCAGGTGAGCGTGGAAGGTTTCCATCCCGGTCTTGAGGCCGCGATATTGAACTTCCTGCGGCTTCACGGAGATTTCCGGGGGCTTCTGATCTTCCGGAGCATCAAGGCAGACGGTACCGAAGTGAGATATCTGATCGGCGAAAGTTATAACCCGGTGAGCATATCGGCGGCTGAATTTTCTTGGGGAGCCCAGGCGAACGAGGACAAAGGCACAAAGATCACCATCGGCGGGCTGCAGAACGATCCGATCAAGATTTACGAGGGTACCCTGTTCCTGCAGGAAGATGTAAAAGTCCCGGCGGATGCCACGACCATCGCCTACGCTGGTGAGGGCAAATACATCCTTACTCCGGGGGCTTCGGCTTCGGCTACCATCGCCAATATCACCGGTATGACGCATGGTCAGGTGATTTTCATCGAGGGAGCTGGAGGCGAATACCCTGCCAAGATCGCGGCGGATGAAGTCTTTATCCTAAAAGACTCGGCCGATTTTGAAGGGACTTCCGGCGTGTGGATCACGCTGAAAGCCTTTGCCGCCGGTGCCGGTAAGATGCAGTTTATCGAGCAGGCACGCGGATAAAACACACCCAAACCTAAATACGTGTGAGCTCCTGCCCATCTGTCCCGTAAGACGGTAAGCAGGAGCTTTTAATTAAAATGAAAGATATGGACGAACTGATCAAATGGTTACAGGATATAGGCCCGGCTGCCGGTGCCTACCCGGACGAACTATATAAAACCGGCGTGGAGTTGTGCGAGAAATACAGCAAGAACCAGGCGATAAAAGCCACCTTCCGGGTGATCCGCCCTACGCCGCTTCATAAGAAGCTCCTGCGCAACACGCTCAAAAGCACCGCTGAACTCCTGGAAAGGAAAGAAGCCGCCGATAAAACAACTTCGGCACCGGCTGAGCAGAAAAAGGCCAACAGCAAAAAAAAAGCGGACAGGATCCTACCGCCCGAAAAGACGAAAACCAAAACCCCGACAAAGAAACCGGCGAAGTCAAAAATGACGGTTTCCCGAAAGCCTACGCAGTCCAAAAAGAGCGCGAAGGGTACACAAAAGTAGATTGGGCCTTACTGCCCGATGATTTAAAAAGCCTGGCGGTGAGCAAGGGCAAGCTGTTTTCTATGGCTGCCAGGGCTCACCGCTTGCTTTTACAGTACAATTTCGGTAAGGATCCCGAAAAGATATCCGACACGCTGAAAGTGGAAAATGTGGAGCTGGCGCGGACGGTGGTGGAAAACATGGACGAAATATCGCTGATATACCGCGAGCTCGACCATTTCAAGGCTACCGGGCGGATCCTTGGATCCCATCCCATTTTCAAGCGAAAGGCCGCGCAAAAGACGGCGGACGGTATGAGCGATGCCGAGCTGTTGAAAGCGAATAAAAATCTGCCCGCAAATATCATCAAGTACCGGAAAACGCGGATCCCTGCCGCCCCGGACGAAGATCGCCGCGCCCGCCTTGAAGCCAAGGCCCAAGAGTGGGAACGCCGTTTGGAAGCGGTGCGCGAGGAAATAAAAAAACGAAATATCTGATATGGCAAATATAAGCGTAACCGAGGTTGAAAAGCGCGAAACCCTGTCCCGATTGATGCGGGCCTATGTGAGCGATGATATCATCCTTTCCGACAAAGAAAAGAAGCTGTACGCCCGCCTGGTGGCTGCCGATGAAGTGGTGAAGGATTACGGATATCCCACCACTACGGCGCGGGCCGAATACCTGGCCGATAAATTCGGCGTATCGATGGCTACCGCCCGCCGGGATCTGCAAATGGCCTCGGAACTTTTCAATAACCTGGAACCATTCGATCCGTCCACCTGCGCCCGCGTGATCATGCACCAGGTGGATAAATTTCTGGCTCTGTGCGAGGGGGCCGGCGATATGCGTAGCGCGGCGGCTTTTATGAAGATCAAGGCATCGGTCATGACCGATTTTGTTTTGTCTAAACCGGTAAATCCTTCCCTTTTCCAGCAGAATAATTATACGTTCGTTATCAATGGCCGGATGAAAGGCATGGCCGAGGCCATCACTCCGGAGCGTGTGGAGAGCAAACTGCGGGAAATGAACTTGGGGCTGACCGAAAAGGAGATAACGAGCCTGGTGGAAGAAGTACCCTACGAGCCGGCTGGGGAGGACGGCGAAGATGAATAAAGATACTTACTATCTGAACGAAGCGCAGGCGCGGGTAATTCTGATCGATCCGAAAATTTTTGTAATCATCGCTGGCCGCCGCCTGGGAAAATCCTCCGAGATCATCGCACATCCTTTGTCAAACCGGGTATTCGATATGCCAGGTAGTTCCTGGCTTTTGCTCGGTCGAACTTACAAGCAGATCCTGGAACGGACGCTGCCGGCCACAAAAACGGGCTGGGCCAAACGTGGATATTATGAGGATACCCATTATGTCATCGGTAAGAAGCCGCCCAAGAATTGGCCGCGCCCCAAGATCGAGCCGTCCGATTGGGGGCATACAATAGCTTGGATTACCGGGACGGTTATGCCCATCGGAAGCCAGGACAGAGAGGGTTTGGTAAACTCCTTAACGTGTCATGGCCTGGCGGCGGACGAAGCCAAGCTATTAAACCAGAAGCGTTTCCAGGAGGATGCGCTGCCTGTCGTTTCCGCCCCGATATCGCAATTCCCGGACAGTCCGCACAACCGATCCATTATGCTGTGTTCATCGATGCCGTCCCTGCCGGAGGGACAATGGCTCTTGGATTATGCGAAGCTGATGGATAAGGAGCAGATCGATATCATCCTGGCCCTTGCGGTCAAGATAGAACTGGAAAAAGAAAAATTCCACGCCTGCGAAAATCGCCAGGTTAAGGCTAACCTGGCTGTGAAGATCCGCCGGATGCAGGAGCAGCTCCGGCTCCTTCGGATGAATAGCGTGTACTACGGCGAAGCCTCCACCCTGGCCAACCTTCCGATCCTGGGATGGGATTACATCGAACAGCAGCAGGCCATACTCGGCGATAAATTCAAGCAGGAGATACTTAACCTGCGGCCCCGTACCGATAGCGCGTTTTATGCGAAAATGACAGACAGGCATTGGATATCGATGGCGGACTATTCGGCCATAGATACCTTGGGCTTTTCCGGATCCAAAGACTTTACTTGCTTGTGCGACCGCTACGATCGGGATGCGCCTTTGTTGATCGGCATGGACTTCGGGGCAAATATAAATTGTATGGTAACGGCTCAGCGTTCGCGGGAAGTCAATATGATCCGCTTCCTGGCCGAACATTGGTTAAAGGATCCGTACATCCAGGATGATGTGGTGGAAAAATGGTGCCGTTATTATGAACCCCACAAATGCAAAGAAGTTACTTTTTACTTCGATAATACCGGGAACAACCGTACCGGGAACACCCGGATCACCCGTGCCGACCAGGTTACCAAGATCCTGGAAAGACACGGATGGAAAGTTACCCAGGGCACCAAGGGCGGAGCGAACGTGCTGCACGATCACAAACACCGGCTTATCAATTCCGCTCTTGACGAAAAAACGCCCTCATTGCCAGCCTTGCGCTTTAACGAGGCGAACCTGGAATGTACCCGCGAGTCGATGATGTATGCCCGCGCCATCGAGGGATCCAACAATGTCATAAAAAAAGATAAATCGTCCGAGCGCAAGAGCATCCCCCAAGAATACGCTACCCACCTATCCGATGCCTTGGATACTATCCTGATCGGCGAACTGTCCCGTGACTACGATAGCAAAAAAGAGCTTTACGAAATTTTTGCTTTTCTCAATTCTTGAATTTCCGGAGCCTGTGGCCGTCCGAAAGGGCATATTTCACCTTTTCGGCTCTGTCCAACTGTGCAACCGCGATAGGGCGCGGCGGGCTTTTCTCTGTGAGGAAAAAAGTTTTAAAAAATGTGTATGATTTAAATATTTGATTGTTAGCGTTTTGAATGTTTGGAAAATGAAAGAAAATAATTTCCGGCGGCGGTTTTCGCATTGTCCTTTGCCCGGCGGAGCTTCTGAAACATTTTTGAGGATGCAAAATGAAATACACCTAAACGATGTCTTGAGGCTCCTGGACGAAAAGACGGATCCGGATGGGAAAATCATTAACCACAGGATCGGTTTCATCACGTTTTCCCGGCACGGGAAAGGTGAGCCGGGCCGATATCGGATCATCGAGCGAGGGCATAAGACCGGGCTGCCCTGGAACGTAAAAAAGACGCAGATGCGCGGGATCATTGACGATATCACCGGCGATATCTGTGCGGTACATAACCGGTTGATACTGATGTTTGATAATATGAAAGTTACGTGGTAGATATGGCAAAAAGAAATAAAATAGGTATCGAAGGATCCGGCGTGGTTGGGCGCGTCAGGTATGATATATTTTCCGGCGATTTGGAAGTAGATGGCCGCTCTATAACTGATAAAGGCCGGGGCGGTGGCGGGACTGATGCGGCGGATGTGCTGCCCCTGCAGATGGTCGAGAATGAAGCAGACCAGCAAGGGGTTAGGGCAGGTGAATTTACCGTTACTCCCTGGGGGCCGGATAATCTTTTCCCTAACCAGCTCCGTATGCTGTTTGAAAATAACCTGGTGCCCGGTTTGATAGATTTTAAGGCTGATATGATTTTTGGCACCGGTTATACCCTTGTAAACAGCCGTGGGGATGAAGAAGATTTTAAGCAGGAGCGGGAATGGCTGGACTCCTGGGATGTGTTCGATTACCTATTATCGCAAGTAACGGATTTTGTCGTGTACCAAAACACGTTCGGCCAGGTGCGGGGAACGGATAAAAAGGATGGCAAAGTCAAGGATATCCTACATATCAACGCCCAGGAGTGCAGGGTTGAGATAAACGAAGAAAAAGAAAGGTGCGGGATTGTCGTGGGTAATTTCGATGATACTGCCGGCGATTTTGTCCGATATGACGAATGGAATCGTTTTGCCGATATCCAGGCCAGGGAACTGTCCCGCCCGATATCCATGTACCAGATCAAAAAGCCTACATCCGGCTTCCGGTACTACAATTACCCGGTATATATCGGCGCGGTCAATTCGTGGATCCCTGTGGCCAATAAGATCCCCAAGATGCACGCCGCACTTCTTAAAAATACCATGATGGCCTTGTACCACGTAAAAATCCCGCTTGAGTCCCTGGCTCAACTCAAGGCCCAAAATTCATGGACGGACGAGGATCTGAAAAAATGGGTGGATGAAAAATTAGAGGAAATCGATAATATGGTCTGCGGGGCTGACAATGCCGGCAAAACATTCTATTCCTATTCCGCTACGACCGAGAAAGGCCAAAAAGTGGAGTGGGAAATATCGATGATCGATAATAAGATGAAGGAAATGAGCGAGTCCCACCTGCAGCTTTTCAACGACTGTAACCAGGCCCTTACATCCGCTTTCCAAGTGCCCCCCTCCCTGGCCTCCATCCAGCTCGGCCAAAAGTTGTCGAGCGGATCCGAGGTGCTGAACTCCTTTAATTTTTATGTCAAAACCCGCACACCCATCGCCCGTAAGATCATCACCGATCCCATCAATGCGGCTCTGCGTATCAACTTTCCCGGCACCCGCGCCCGCCTGGTGTTCCAGGATGTTACCCTTGTACATCAAGACAATAATAAAACAGGCATAGAAGATGAAACAGCCATTTAAAAACATCGAGGATATTAAAAAATACGTGCCCCGGCTTGGATACAAAACCTATGAACCGGTGAGCGAATTTGTAGACTACGCCGCCGCCACGTACATCATCCCGGCCATCGGACAGGATAAATACGATGAACTGTGCGAACTTGAGGAAGGTAATACGAATTTCCTGCGGGCCGTGGCCTATTACGCCGCCTTCGGATGTATCCAGGCCGGGGCCGTGTTAGTCAACGGTCAGGGCGTTCAACGCCTGGAAACCGATACATCCAAAACGTCCAACTACGCGGACAAAATGGACGCACTCAATTATTATGCCCGTGGCGGGGATGATGCCCTGGATGCCTTACTATTCGAGCTCCTTGCGGGCGATCCGGCATCGCTTCCGGACGGGAAGGATCTTTTTGTCCGCAGCCCTGCAGACCTGGCTTATTACGCGGTAAGTATCGCCGGATCCCAAAAAACATTCAAGGCCCTGCGGCCCTGGCTACTGAATGTGCAAACGCTCCGGATCCTGCCGGTACTCGGTAAGGATCTGATGGATGCCTTGCTGAAAAAAGATCGCGGAGAAACGGTCTATCTGTCCGGTTTTCCGGCTTTCGCACCCTTGGATGAAGATGGGCGGGAAGCCCTCTCCGGTAAGATGATCCAGTCCATCAAGGGAGCCGTGGCCAACCTCGGTATGGCCGGCGCATTGCCCATGTTCACCATCCGCTTGACCGATGGGGCCGTTACTGTGGCCTCGTTCTATTCTCCGTCCCCCGCCGACCGCCAGGCCCTTATAGACTCCCTTTCGCGCTTGGTGAAAACACTGGGCACCCAGGGCGAGGCATATTTAACCAGCCTGTCCAAGTCCAACCGTGCGCCGGGATCCGTGGTTTCATCTTCCAACGATCCGGACAGCAAACACTATTCACTTCTAAATTTCGGACTATGAATAATATTGAAATTAATGTAGCCGGACGGCCCTACAAATTTACCCTTCCCTCCACCTGGGACGAAATGACCACCCCGCAAATATTCGCCGTATGCCGGGCTTCCCGCAAAGGGTTGGATATGGATGGCTTTTTATTGGATGTCCTCATGGGAATAATTCCGGCATCCGCTCAAAAAGCACTTTTTGAGTTTTACGCAGCTTTGGCTTTTGCGCGGGATAAGTCCCCCGATGGGGAAGGCAGGGAGGCCCGCCAGGATGAAATAACCGATATCGCCAGCCAATTTTCTCGGCTCCTGGATCTGATGAAATGGCTCGGCGAGCCTTCTCAGCTCACAAAAAATCCATTTCCCGTCCTCAAGGTAGGCCGGAGGAAATACCAAGGCCCCAAGGAGGGACTGAAAGATATCACCTATTACGATTTTGCCCTGGTGGATCTTCTCTTACGGGATATGGCCTATGCGTTGAGAGAGGATCGCCCGGAGGATGCCGAAGTAGCTAAGGCGAAGATAATGGCCGTACTATGGAAAAAACCGGGCGAACAGTACGATGAAAAACGCGCCGAGGCCCGCGCCAAAACCTTTTCCCACTTATCTGTCGAATGTAAGGATGCGGCCTATCTGTTTGTGGCCGGCAGTATCCGGCAGATCATGCAATCCTTTCCCCGGATATTTACCGATGGCCAGGAGGCGGACGATCCCCAAGATGAAAATTATGGCCATGCCGAGGTGATCCTGGATCTTGCCGGGGGAAAATTCGGAGACATCGAAAAAACGCAGTACACGCCGCTTTATACTATACTCATGTACCTGGAACACGAAGCCCGCAAGGCCGAAAAAAAACAATCGCAAAATGTTTAACGAACTGACCAAGTATTACCGATCCCTGGCCGCCGCGAATAAACATATCGGCAGCTTTGTCGGAATGGATGTAAACGAATTTACATCCTACGCCGGTGAGGGGGCGATACAATACCCCTGCCTGTGCATGGAAACCATGACCGGGGTACTGTCCGCCACCCGGAGCGACAACGAAAATACGGCAGCTGCCGGAGGCTTTGCCGTGCTTTGCGCGGTGGACGAGGGCGATTACCCCGCCGAAACGAAAGCCCTGCAAACGGCATTCGATATCGCCGTGCAGATCTTTGCACGGATGAAACGGGACAGGGACGAAATGCGGATACCGGAACTTCTGGAAATGGATGTCGATAACGTATCCTGGGAAACCCTTGGCCCGGTAGGGCCGGATAATGCCTTCGGCATACTTTTCAAGATAAAAACTTTTCATCCTGTAGATCTGTATTTTAACCCTAACGACTGGAATGGCTGAACAATTCGCATTTGAGCGTACCGAAGAATTTAATGCGAGGGTGCGGGAATGGGCCGAACGCCTCCGGGCGGCGGCGCGCAGTACCGTATCATCCGGTGTCCGGCAAAATACACGCCTGGGCCGAAGTATTAAAACCCAACTCCGTAAGCAGGACGGCCAGGTGTTCCGCGTGGCCGTGGGATTTGCCAAGGAAGGTGCTTATATCCATGTGGGGGCCGGACGCGGATATGCCGGCTTCAAAGGCGGCACGTTCTATTCCGAGGCCCAGGGCCGCCGCGTAAAAGTCCGGGAAACGAGTATCGGCAAGATGGGCACCGGATCCCGCCGGGCGTTCCCCTGGCTCAATCCCCAAGTCGAGGCCCTTCTGCCGGAACTGGCCGCCATTGCCAAGGAATACATGGTGGATGCCTGGATTAAAAGTAAAGCCATCACTACTAACATCGTGATATAAAAATCATCACCTCGTAAAAATAAATATTGCTCAACTTGTTTTGTAACTGAAAAAATAGTTACATTTGCATATATATATGCTATGACAAGAAAAGATAAATTAATTACTCGTTTTAAAAGTCTACCGAAAGATTTTACCTATGACGAACTGACTGCCTTGTTGGGCATATTCGGTTTTGTTCCGGATAACAAGGGTAAAACGTCCGGCTCCAGGGTTATATTTTGGAATGAGGAATTACGGTATCCCATAATGATACACAAACCCCATCCGGGCAATATTATCAAGTCCTATGCGATCAAGCAGGTATATGAAGCCCTGCAGACGCTTGAACTGATTTAACAAAAACGAAAAGGAGGTAAATATGAACAATACAATCACTTACAACGGGTTTACCGGATCGGTAAATTACAGCCAGGAGGATAACGTATTTTTCGGCAAAGTCGAAGGCATAAACGCCCTTGTAAACTTCGAGGGTGAAAGCGTTGATGAGCTGCAGAATTCCTTCCGCAGCGCGGTCGATGATTATGTGGCCCTATGCAGGGAAAAAGGCATCGAGCCCCGAAAAAAATATACCGGCTCTTTCAATGTCCGGGTATCGCCGGATGTCCACATGAGGCTGGCCACGCTTGCCCAAAAACGGCGTACATCTATCAATAAAGTGGTAAAATCCGCCCTTGAAAAATTTCTGGGCAGTGTAGCCCTTTGATGCGATAAAATAATTGTCCTTTGAAGCCCCTTCTTTCGGGGCTTTTTTTGTG
>CDZK01012705.1_pt1 | contig 12147 bp, 9 predicted proteins | sample 557401 | NCBI WGS metagenome assembly CDZK01 (sample SAMEA3182108, study PRJEB8094) | gut metagenome | biome: human; feature: gut; material: Stool; isolation source: human stools | place: Canada | collected 2013-04-25 | reverse complement strand
GCATAAGGAACGGAAGATTAGAGTGAATCGTTTGATTAGAAACATTTTAGCAAAGATACGTTTTTATCCCGTATCGGCAGCCGCTTTGATGTGCGGCCTGCTGGTTTCCTGTTCGGCTTATGTGAAAATACCCAAGGGCGAACATCTGGTGACGGCCAACAAGGTGGAAGTGAACGGAAAGAAGCAGATGAACCCTGAATTTTCTCCGTACATAAGGCAGGTTCCGAATAAAAAGATGTTCTTTTTCTTTCCGGTGAAAATGAACCTGTACGATATGGCCAGGGAAGACCCGCAGGCTGTGTTCGACGATTGGAAACGGCGCCGTACCGGGACTGTGAAGCTGTTGGGGGCTCTTTTCTCGCAGAAAGGTATCAACAGGATAGATTCCGTTTATGTAGGTTACAACCGCATGCTGCGCAGTATCGGCGAGGCCCCGGTTATATACGACCCTTCGATGGCCAAAAGGACGGTTAACAATATGGAAGGTTTCTATTTCGACCGTGGGTATTTCAATGTGAAGGCATCGTCGAAAGCTGTTTTCGACGGACAGGACGCTACCGTGGAGTATTCGGTGCAGACATCGCGCCCGTATGTGATCGACAGCGTTAATACCGATATAGAAAGTGAAACCCTGCGCGAATTGTACGAGCGTACGCGGGATAAGAGCCTTATAAAGAGCGGTGAAATATATACCCGTGCCAACATGGAAGGCGAGATAGCGCGCCTTTCCGATTATTTCAAACAGAACGGGGTGTACGATTTTATAAACGAGTACATACAAATACAGGTAGATACGAACGGGTACAATAACCGCGCCCAGATATTGCTCAAAATAGACAATGTGCGCCGGCAGACCAATTCCGGCACTTATTCGGTGCCGTTTCACAAATGGAATGTGAGCCGTATAAACGTGTACACCGATTACCAGTACGATAACCAATCGGAACCGTTCACCGATACCGTGACACACAACGGACTTACCATAATAGGCAGGGAAAAGATAAAATACCGTCCCAGGGTAATAAGCGACGCCGTGTTCATCCGTCCGGGCGAGGTGTTTTCGTTGTCGGATTATGCGGCCACGTACCGTGCGCTCAGGAACCTGCGACTTTTTTCGACCGTCAGCGTGACCATGAATCCCGATTCCCTGGCTCCGGAAAAGGATGTTGTGGCCGACATATACCTTTCCCCGGTAAAGAAATACGCGGCCAATGCCAACGTGGAGGTGTCGCGCTCGTCGCTTCTGGGTATAGGTACGTCGGTAAATCTTCAGGTGGCCAAGTATAACGCTTTCCGCGGCGGGGAGATATGGAACAATTCGCTGCGTGTGACGCTCGGAAGTTACAATGCGCCGGACGGCTCGCACGGTTTCCTCAACGCTTACGAGGTGAACCTTACCACTTCGCTCATATTCCCGCGCTTTTTGCTCCCGTTCAATACTGAAGGCATAGTGCCAAAGCGGTTTTCGCCGAAAACGAGTACTTCGCTGGGCTTCGGTGTGCAGAAAAACGTAGGTCTTGACCGCACGTATTTCAACTTTTCGCTCGATTATTCGTGGGATCAGAGCCGTACGGTGCAGCACAAGATAGGACTTGTAAAATTCTCGTTCCTGAGCAATACGAACAAATACAACTATTTCAACATATTCAACAACAACGAGAGAAACGATGTGGTGGACGATTACCTCGATGCTCATCCTGAGTTGGTGGTAGATAATCCTCCCGATGCCGGCAAGTACATGTACGACATAGAGCAGATAATGTACAACGACCAGCAGTTCAAATCCGAGTATCCCGACCAGTACCGCGTGATAGCGGACGATATGTACCAGTACACCCGTTATACGTCGGACTTCGTGATACCTGCCATATCGTACACTTTTACATTCAACAACCAGCGTTACGACAAAACGCGCGATTTCCACTATCTGCAACTGGAAACGACATTTTCGGGCAACCTTTTCAACGCTTTGTCCGGGGTGTTCAATATGAAGAGCCGCGTGATGCCTACGGGAGAGACGGTACATGAAGTGTTCGGGGTGCCGTTCGCACAGTTCGCCAAGTTCAATATAAACTACTCGCGGTACTTCAATCTTGGCCGCAACAAGGCCAATGTGCTGGCTTACCGCGTGTATTTCGGCGTTACGGTTCCTTACGGCAATTCCCAGAGCCAGATACCGTTCTCGGAGACTTATTTCGGCGGCGGCGTCAACTACGAACGCGGATGGAGGGCTTACGAACTCGGTCCGGGCAGCGTGTCGGACAAGACTCATACGTACAACATAGGTAACCTGAAATTTACAGCCAGTCTGGAATACCGTTTCCCGTTGTACCGTTCGCTTCACGGGGCCGTTTTCTTCGATACGGGAAATGTGTGGTACACTTCGAGTAAAATGTATTCGGACGAGCGTGGCGTATTTTCATTCGACCGTTTTTACAAGGAGTTGAGCCTTACTTCCGGTTTGGGGCTGAGGTACGATTTCAAATTTTTCATAGCCCGGCTGGACATGGGCCTGAAGACTGTGGACCCTTCGCTTCCGGCAGGCCACCGTTGGGCATTGTTCAAGGACGGTATGGGAGGGGCGGCGTTCCAGTTCGCACTGGCATATCCTTTCTGACGATAAAACAAGAGAGACAGATATAATGGTTGAGATTACAGAGGTAAAAAACGAAAAAGAACTAGAAGAATTCGTAAAATTCCCTTTCGGCCTGTACAAAGGCAGCAAGTATTGGGTTCCTCCGCTTATAAACGGCGAGATAAAGACTTTTTCACCGCAGCACAATCCCACGTTGGAATTTTGCGACACGTGCCTTATCGTGGCAAGAAAAGACGGCCGTGTGCAGGGACGTATGGCGCTGATAATAAACAAACGCGAGAATGAAATGCTTGGGCAGAAAAAACTTCGTTTCGGCTGGCTGGATTTTACAGATGACGGGGAAGTGACACAAGCATTGTTCGCCTATGCCCAAAAATGGGGGGCGGGACACGGTATGGAGTATATGGAAGGCCCTGTCGGTTTTTGCAATCTGGACAAGGCGGCAATGTTGACATGGGGTTTCGACGAGCTGTCCAATACTACCGCTCTGTACAATTATCCGTATTATCCTGTGCATATGGAAGCCAACGGCTTTGAAAAATGCACGCAATGGATAGAATCCGAAATGAAAGTCCCGGATAGAGTCCCGGACAAGATACGGCGTTTCTCGTCGCTTCTTAAGGAGAAATATTCCCTGTCCACCCCCGATCTGAGTACCAAATCGGCAATAAGGAAGTACATACCGCAGGTTTTCGACATACTCAACCAGACGTACAGCGTACTGGAAAATTTTGTCCCGCTGACAAAAGGACAGCAGGATTTCTATGCCGCTCAGTTCATGGATATAATAAATCCTGATTATGTCAGCTGCGTACTGGACGCCGAAGGGAATATGATAGGTTTCGGCGTTGCTATACCATATATGGCTTCGGCTTTGCAAAAGGCCGGAGGCAGCCTGTGGCCTTTCGGGTGGTATCACCTCCTAAAGGCTCACAAACACAACGACCGTGTGGAACTGTTGCTTATAGGTGTGTTGCCCCAGTGGCAGCGCAAGGGTATCACGGCTCTTATATTCGATGAGGTTATGCAGAAATTCATCGACAACCGCATAGTCTATGTGGAGTCCAATCCCGAACAGGAAAAGAACACGCAGGTGCAGCTCCTGTGGAAAGACTACGAGAGCAGAAGACACAAGGCTCGCTGGACTTTTACCAAAAAACTGAAATGATAGCCGCACGGCGGAGCTTAGGATATGCCGCATGACGGCCGGAAAGGCCTGCATTAAGTGATGGCACGGTACGTGCGTACAGGGAGCGGTGTCCGCACGTTTTGATGGGACAACATAAGAACTTTTAAAGAATAATCGTGAACGCCAGGGATTTGCTTTTAAAATATTTTCCGGACATGACCCCGTTGCAGCAGGAACGTTTCGAGGCTATGGAGGCATTGTACCTCGACTGGAATTCTAAAATAAACGTCATATCCCGCAAGGATACCGGCGGCTTTTATCTGCATCATGTATTGCACAGCCTGGCGATAGCCAAAACGGCGGATTTTGCTCCGGGAACGAAGATAATAGACGTAGGTACCGGCGGCGGTTTCCCCGGCATGCCGCTTGCGGTGATGTTCCCGCAATGCGGATTTACACTGGTCGATTCGATAGGCAAGAAGATAAAGGTGGCGTCGGCCGTAGCTTCGGCGTTGGGATTGGAAAATGTCACGGCTGTAAACGACCGTGTGGAAAACCTGAGCGGCAAGTTCGATTTTGCGGTGTCGAGGGCGGTGACGTCCATGGATAACTTCATGCCTTTGGTGCGCGGCAGGATTATCCCAGGAGGGTGTTCGACTTTGCCTAACGGCGTGCTGTACCTCAAGGGCGGCGACCTTTCGTCGGAGCTTAGGAATTTTCCGAAGTCGAGGATTTATAACATTTCCTCGTTTTTTAATGAAGAATTTTTTGAAACTAAGCGTGTCGTTTACCTGCCTATTGACTAACTTTGCATTTTACGGCACGTGTCTTGCGCACGCCGTACATGTTATGTAAAAACATTAAAATAAATATCATATGAAAACTATCAACGATTTCAATTTCAACGGCAAGAAGGCTATCGTGCGCGTGGATTTCAACGTCCCGTTCGACGAAAATTTCAACATCACGGACGATACGCGCATACAGGCGGTGGTTCCTACTGTCAAAAAGATACTTTCCGACGGAGGCAGCGTGATACTGATGTCGCATCTGGGCCGTCCTGACGGCAAGGTACAGGATAAGTATTCCCTGCGCCACATCGTAAAACACGTGTCCGATGTGTTGGGCGTTCCCGTCAAGTTCGCAGAAGACTGCGTAGGAGAAGCTGCTGAAAAAGCCGCTGCGGATCTCAAACCGGGCGAAGTGCTGTTGCTGGAAAACCTGCGTTTCCATCCGGAAGAGGAAAAGGGCGACGAAGGCTTTGCAAAGCAATTGGCTGCTCTGGCAGACATTTACGTGAACGACGCTTTCGGTACGGCGCACCGCGCACATGCTTCGACCGCTATCATAGCAAAGTTCATGGGCGCCAACAAATGCTTCGGGCTGTTGATGGCAAAGGAAGTGGAGTCGATAAAGAAGGTACTGGAAAACGGTGAACACCCTGTTACAGCTATCCTCGGAGGTTCGAAGGTTTCTTCGAAACTGCCTATCATATACAAGATGCTGGAATCCGTTGACAATCTTATCATCGGCGGCGGTATGGCCTACACGTTTATAAAGGCCATGGGCGGAAAGATAGGCGATTCGCTTCAGGAGCCGGAATACATGCAGACTTCGTTGGAGATATTGGAAAAGGCCAAACAGCGCGGGGTGAATGTGTATCTTACAAAAGATGCCGTTACAACGCAGGAGTTTTCGGATAAAGTGCCTGTAAAGGTATTCCCGGCCAATGCCATAGAGGACGGTTGGGGCGCTATGGACATAGCGTCGGAGACTGAAAAGTATTTCTCGGAAGTTGTGAAAAATTCCAAGACCATACTCTGGAACGGGCCTATGGGCGTGTTTGAGATGGACAAGTTTGCAAAAGGCACGATAGCTATTGCCGAAGCGATAGAGGAAGCTACCAAGAACGGTTCGTTCTCGCTCGTTGGCGGAGGCGATTCTGTGGCTGCCGTAAAAAAATTCGGTTTCGAAGACAAGGTTTCCTACGTTTCGACAGGAGGCGGCGCAATGCTCGAATCACTCGAAGGCAAGATATTGCCAGGTATAGCAGCTATAACGGATTAATGCCGCAAGGCGCGCGATAAAAAAAGCGGAAGGGCCCTAAGCCCTTCCGCTTTTTTTATCGCGCGCGGCCATAGTCTGTTTGCAGCCATAGTCTGTTTGATGTTTTAGAACTAATATTTCTGTTCCTTAGGAATCGTCCGGCCGTTCCATAAATTGTTCTCTTGCGTTTTTTTTATTTGTCATCACTTCAAAAGTATTGCGGATCGGATAAAATAATCATAAATTCGTCAAACAATAGTTTTACAAACAATTTACACAAGATATAACAAAAATTACGACTATGGGTTCTTTCAGGATACAGGGAGGGGTGGAACTTTCGGGCGAAGTAACCCCGCAGGGCGCGAAAAACGAAGCTCTTCAGGTGATAAGCGCCGTGCTTCTGACCGATTGCGAGGTTGAAATAAGCAATATTCCCGACATACAGGATGTTAACATACTGATAGAAATGCTCGGCGATATAGGTGTGAAAATCCGCAAGACAGCCCCTCATACATATGTGTTCAAGGCCGACGATGTGGATGTGGATTACCTGCATTCCGAATACGGTAAGAAAAAAGCGCGCCAGTTGCGCGGGTCCATAATGATACTAGGCCCGCTTTTGGCACGTTTCGGACGCGGGTACATACCGAAACCGGGCGGAGACAAGATAGGCCGCCGCCGTGTCGACACCCATTTCGACGGGTTTATCGCCTTGGGTGCGGAATTCAAATACGACACCGATTCGAAATTCTATTCGATAGAAGCCTCCAACCTTAAAGGCACTTATATGTTGCTGGACGAGGCTTCTGTTACCGGTACGGCTAATATCGTTATGGCGGCCGTGCTTGCCGAGGGAAAAACTACGGTTTACAATGCAGCGTGCGAGCCCTATGTGCAGCAGCTATGCCGTATGCTTGTTTCTATGGGAGCTAAAATATCGGGTATAGGCTCAAATCTCCTGACGATAGAGGGCGTGGAAAAACTCCACGGTTGCCGCCACAGGATACTGGCCGATATGCTGGACGTCGGTTCCTGGATGGGGCTTGCGGCCATGACGCATTCCGATATAACGATAAAGAACGTCGGTTGGGACGATCTGGGACAGATACCGCGTGTGTTCGATCGGATGGGTATACGGATAGAAAGACGCGGGGAAGACATGCGGATACCGCGCCAGGATATTTACGAACCGAAAAATTTCATAGACGGTTCGATACTCACGGTCTCCGACGCTCCTTGGCCCGGATTTACCCCTGACCTTCTAAGTATAATACTCGTGCTTGCCACCCAGGCGCGCGGTAGTGTGCTGATACATCAGAAGATGTTCGAGAGCCGTCTTTTCTTTGTGGACAAGCTGATAGACATGGGAGCTAAGATAATCCTCTGCGACCCGCACCGTGCCACGGTCATTGGGCTTGAAAAATACCATTCGCTGCGCGGGGCAGTGATGGTATCGCCCGATATACGCGCCGGCAACGCTTTGCTCATAGCCGCGCTTTCGGCCCGTGGTGAGAGTACGATACACAATATAGAACAGATAGACCGTGGATATGAGCGCATAGAGGAACGTCTTGTAGCTCTTGGTGCGAAGATAGAGCGTATGGACTCGTAGGCTTTGGCGCTGATGACCGTTGTTCAGCACGTTTGGCGTTTAATGCGGGTTGTTTTTTGTTCCGCCGGGATAACCCGGTTGTCCGGAGAGGTCACTAGCTACGGTCTTTTAGAGCGATAAAAGAAAGCGGGATAAAAATCGTGGTATAATTAAGGATGTAATTAATCCCCTTTTTTATCCCGTCAATATAAATGCCTTTATAGTTTAAGCGGCAGAGTGTTACATATAAAATAGTTTGCGCTATGAAAAGACTACTTATTTTATCGCTTTTTGTTTTCGCTGCGTTCAATTTCGCCAATGCCCAAAGGAAGGCAGGGGTGTCGTTACGCCAGATAAAGGACGGAGAGACGACCTCAAGAGGAATGTTGGTCATGGGCGCGCCCGGCCGCGATACTTTAACGGTGAGTTTCCCCAGATCGTGGGGGCCTCTGAACAGCGCCGCCCCGAACAGTCCGATGGGTAACGGCGAGGTATCCATGTATTTCGTTTCTGCGGATTGCGGACATGGCCAAATAGTGGACTTCGAACGCATGTGGGCCGATTCACTGAACCTTGAAAACCATATCGTTTTTAACGGACATGCCATTGCCTTAAGGCGGTTTACGCTTCCCTCCGGCGAGAGGGTCCTGGCTGTCGACGGCATAAGGAACGACGATACGATATACTATACGATGTATTATTGTATCTTCGAGGGAAGATTCGTAACGGCTTCGTGTATCGTCGCAAAAAAGAACAACCGCGATTTCCAACGTGCTTTTGAGGAATACGTCCCTGTGTTCGATGCTGTGTTTTTGTCCGTTAAGGCCGAAAGGAAACCGGAATGGGAAAATTACACTTCGGAATTGGTGGATTTAAAGGGAGACAGTCTTACGTTCGTGTCGGACGGAAAGGAAAGGTTTTCGGTATATCCGTTAAGCGAGGTGGTCGTATTAAGGGAACAGGACGGGGATATAGTAATGTATTATGTGGTAAAGGGTGATATGCAGGTCTCGGTGTTGCTGTCTTATGCGGAGGAACATGGCAATTACTCCGTATCGGAAATCCTTGAAAAACGCAGGGATTATTACCGTCAGACGTACGGCAGCATTTGCCCTGATTTGAATGTGACACATGTCAGAGGCCAACGTGGAATTGATATAATCCGTACGGATGTGATATCTATACCTGCAAAGAACGGCATGGACGGTATCGAGACAGTCATATACGAGCTACGCAAAGGGAAAGAAGTCGTAATCATGGCGTTAAAGTGTGCTGAAGGCAGTAAAGCGTCGGAAAACATAGGTTTTCCTGAAAGCATCATAAAAGGTTTGAGGCTATCGTCCGAGAAAGAAAAGGAAGAGGAGTTTTCGTTCGATCTGGACGGTAAAAAATGCTTTTCGTTCACCGCGCCTTCCAAATTCAACAAAAGAGGATATGATGAAGACACCGGGAAGTGGTTTTACGTATATCTGGACAGGGGTGTGGACCTCGCATTAAATTATGAAAACGGCTTGTTCGTGGATTTTTCGGACACGGCAAATGTGAAAAAACGCTGTGATTTTTTCAAAACCGGAGGGCCGGCAATAGAAGCGTCACATAAAATATTGCCGAAAGGTTATCATTTGTTTACGATAAGTAATCTATTTGCCAAAGACATAGAGGCGGTTCAATATGAAATATGGAAAGGCGATTTGTGCATAAGATTATTCCTAAGGTGTATGGAGGGACGCAAGGTTGCCGATTACGAGAGCCTTATGGACGACATATTAAATACATTCGAGATATTTTGAGAAAAAAGTTAGCGATAACAGCGTTTTTTGCCATGACAGTATGCTGCTGCAATATGGCCAATGCGCAATCACATGCCGTTGATACCGCTCTGGTGCAAATGGCAACTGGCCGTGTGGCTGATCACGTGATTCCTAAAGTGGACGATGTGGCTGACATGGGTATAGTGCGCAGCAGATACAATGTAAAATATCCTTCTTCGTGGAGAGTGTGGAAATCCACGCTTACCAACGGCGAGGCGATAATCAATTTTTTTGTGGTCAAACCTCCCTCGCGGGAGGAAAAGCTCCAGACTCACCAGACGTTTGTCAGTACCGAGGCCCATAAGGGCATTGCAAAGGACAAGGGCGCGGTGTATCTGGCGTCGGATTATTTTACGTCCAAATCGGGATATGACATACTTAAAATAAGTATGTTCAAGGAAAAATACGCCCCAGGCCACGATGCTTACATGGCCGTTTATTTTGTCATGGTAAACGGCAGCACAACGATAACTTCTACGGCAGTGGCTCTGGAAAACGGACGCGACAGTGTTGTGGAGGAGAGGTACGGCCTTCTTTTCGATGCGATTGTAAGAACTGTGGCAAGGATTAGGGACTAACGCATCGTTTAGCGTCAAAAAGTCAGCCCGTGATATCAGGTCTGTGACAGGATGTCATTTTTTTTGACTGTTGCCGGTATTTATATGTTATGGCAGGTTTTTTGCAGGGAGTAGTATAGTTAATAAAATACAGGACCATGAAACAAAAAAAACACGATAGCGGGCAGACGGCCCAGGGACAGCCACTGGCGGAACAGACCGTAGGACAGGAAACAGACGCACAGTCCCCGGAAGGACAGGACGCTGCCCAGGAACCCGATCCGCAAGCCGAACTTGCCCGTCAGAAAGACGCCTATCTGAGGCTTTATGCCGAATTCGACAATTATAAAAAGCGTTCGGCCCGCGAAAGGGTAGAGTGGATAAAGATGGCCTCGTCGGAAGTGCTCGAATCGCTGCTTCCGGTGCTTGACGATTTTGAACGTGGAATTGCCGAGGCTCACAAGCATTCCAAAGAAGAGGATATAAAAGGTTTCGAGTTGATTTATTCGAAACTTATGGGCGTTTTAAAGCAAAAAGGATTGTCGCAGATGGAAGTGAACAAGGGCGACGATTTCGATGTGGATATGCACGACGCCATAGCGCAGATACCTTCGGAAGACGAAAAGTTGAAAGGCAAGATAGTGGACGTAACGCAGAAGGGATATAAGTTGGGCGATAGGGTCATACGATATGCCAAAGTGGTTGTCGGGGCCTGAGATGGCGTGCATTTGAATTCAGACTGAGGAAAAAAACAGATGAAAAGGGATTATTACGAAGTGCTGGGCGTGCCGAAAGACGCTTCGGCCGATGTACTGAAAAAAGCTTACCGGAAACTTGCCATGAAGTATCATCCGGATAAAAATCCGGGCGACAAGGCGGCCGAGGAAAAGTTCAAAGAAGCTGCGGAAGCTTACGACGTGCTGTCGAATCCGGACAAGCGCGCCCGTTACGATCAGTTCGGCCATGCCGGAATGAACGGCGGCGCTGCAGGCCAGAGTGGCGGCTTCGGTGGTTTCGGCGGGGGCTATACGAGCTATCAGGACATGGATATCAACGATATTTTCAGCCATTTCAGCGATATATTCGGCGATATGGGCGGACGTTCGCGTTCCCGTGGACGTTCTTCCGCAGCAGCCGGTGTCCGAGGTAGCAACCTGCGCATACGTGTGAAGGTTACTTTGCCTGAAATAGCCAAGGGTGTGGAAAAGACGATAAAGATAGCCCGCCTGGTACATTCGAAAGACACTACATTCAAAACATGTCCTACCTGCGGAGGCAGCGGTCAAACGGTCAGGGTGCAAAATACTCCTTTTGGAGCCATGCAGACCGTGAGCGAATGTCCGACCTGTCAGGGTACCGGCAAGGTGATAGACAAACGCGGCGCTGGAGCCAATGCCGAAGGACTGGTCAATCAGGAGGAGACTATATCTGTGAAAATACCTGCCGGCGTTTCGGACGGTATGCAGCTGCGTGTGGCCGGTAAAGGCAATTACGGCCCTATGGGCGGTCCTGCCGGCGATTTGATAGTCGTGATAGAAGAGGTTCTGAGCGAAGAGTTCGTGCGCGATGGCAACAATTTGTTGTATGAGCTTTACGTAAGTTTTTCCGATGCCGTGTTGGGCGCCAAGAAGGAAATACCAACCGTTGAGGGCGGAAAGGTGCGCATTACGTTGGAAAAAGGCACGCAGAGCGGAAAAATATTGAGGCTCAAGGGTAAGGGACTGCCTGATTTCCAGCGTTCGGGCAAAGGAGATATGCTGGTTTATGTCAGCCTGTGGACTCCTCAGCATATTAGCGAGGTGCAGAAACAGTTTTTCCAATCGGTGGAAAACGATCCGAATTTCGAGCCGAATCCGTCTGCAAGCCAGAAAAGAACATTCAAGGACCGGCTGAAGGAAATGTTCAGGTGACGTTTGTGTCCGTCGTCTTTCCTTTCCCGGAAGATAGATAAAGAGTGATATGCCGCTAAGAGTATATCACTCTTTTTTTTGCAGGTTGAAAACGGGCCCTTTGCCCAATATGAGCCATTCGGGGGATATGTTGAAACTGAAACTGAGGAAATGTACGAGCATAAGCGGCGAGAATCTTTCCCCGTTCATTATTTTCGATAAATTGGCTTCTTTATATCCGGATTGTTTACAAAATTCCTTTTGGTTCTTGACCAGCCCGAGGTCTATGAGGCGTTCTATGGCGTTGATGACTCTGGCGGTTATTTCACGCTGTATTTCAGGGTCTTTTAATTTAGGCATATACGTAATTGTTTTTAATGTTTGTTAACTGTAAAATTATGTAAAAAACAGAAACTTTAAAAGTTTTTCTTTGTTTTTTGATTATTAGGTTCGGTTGCTTCCTTTTTAATATGTTTGAAAGACACGAGTTTTACTGCTGAGGTAATTTTTTTTATGATAATATTTCTG
>CDZK01045439.1_pt1 | contig 12218 bp, 5 predicted proteins | sample 557401 | NCBI WGS metagenome assembly CDZK01 (sample SAMEA3182108, study PRJEB8094) | gut metagenome | biome: human; feature: gut; material: Stool; isolation source: human stools | place: Canada | collected 2013-04-25 | reverse complement strand
TGGAGGAGATCACCGGCAAGAAGTTCGGCGACATCGAGAATCCCCTGCTGGTGTCCGTGCGTTCCGGCGCCCGGGCCTCCATGCCCGGCATGATGGACACCATCCTGAACCTGGGTCTCAATGAGGACGTGGTGGACGTGCTGGCCAAGAAGTCCGGCAATCCCCGCTGGGCCTGGGACTGCTACCGCCGCTTTATCCAGATGTACTCCGACGTGGTCATGGAAGTGGGCAAGAAGTACTTCGAGCAGCTCATCGACCAGATGAAGGAGAAGCGGGGCGTCACCCAGGACGTGGAGCTGACCGCCGACGACCTGAAGGAACTGGCCGGCCAGTTCAAGGCCGAATACAAGTCCAAGATCGGCCAGGACTTCCCCACTGATCCCGTGGAGCAGCTGATGGGCGCCATCAAGGCCGTGTTCCGCTCCTGGGACAACCCCCGTGCCAACGTGTACCGGCGGGACAACGACATCCCCTATTCCTGGGGCACCGCCGTCAACGTCCAGTCCATGGCCTTCGGCAACATGGGCGACGACTGCGGCACCGGCGTGGCCTTCACCCGGAACCCCGCCACCGGCGAGAAGAAGCTGTTCGGCGAGTTCCTGACCAACGCCCAGGGCGAGGACGTGGTGGCCGGCGTGCGGACCCCCATGCCCATCAGCGAGATGGCGGAGAAATTCCCCGAGGCCTTCGCCCAGTTCGAGCAGGTCTGCAAGACCCTGGAGGATCACTACCGGGACATGCAGGACATGGAGTTCACCGTGGAGCACGGAAAGCTCTACATGCTGCAGACCCGCAACGGCAAGCGCACTCCCGCCGCCGCCCTGAAGATCGCCTGTGACCTGGTGGACGAGGGCATGATCGATGAGAAGAAGGCCGTGGCCATGATCGATCCCCGGTCTCTGGACACCCTGCTGCATCCCCAGTTCGACGCCGAGGCTCTGAAGAAGGCCCCCGTCATCGGCTCCGCCCTGGCCGCCTCTCCCGGCGCCGCCTGCGGCAAGATCGTCTTTACCGCCGATGATGCCAAGGAGTGGGCCGAGCGGGGCGAGAAGGTGGTCCTGGTCCGGCTGGAAACCTCTCCCGAGGACATCGAGGGCATGAAGGCCGCCCAGGGCATCCTGACCGTCCGCGGCGGTATGACCTCCCACGCCGCCGTGGTGGCCCGCGGCATGGGCAAGTGCTGCGTCTCCGGCTGCGGCGCCATCAAGATGGACGAGGAGAACAAGCAGTTCGAGCTGGCCGGCAAGACCTTCCACGAGGGTGACTGGCTCTCCATCGACGGCTCCACCGGCAAGATCTACGACGGCGCCATCCCCACGGTGGACGCCACCATCGGCGGCGAGTTCGGCCGGGTCATGGCCTGGGCCGACCAGTACCGCCGCCTGAAGGTCCGCACCAATGCGGACACCCCCCACGACGCCGCCCAGGCCCGGAAGTTCGGCGCCGAGGGCATCGGCCTGTGCCGCACCGAGCACATGTTCTTTGACGCGGACCGCATTCCCGCCATCCGCCGGATGATCTGCTCCGACACCGTGGAGCAGCGGGAGGCCGCGCTGGCGGTTCTGGAGCCCATGCAGCAGGGCGACTTCGAGGGCATCTACGAGGCCATGGAGGGCCTGCCCGTCACCATCCGCTTCCTGGATCCCCCTCTGCACGAGTTCGTGCCCACCGAGGAGGCCGACATCGAGCAGCTGGCCAAGGACATGGGCAAGACCGTCTCTGAGATCAAGGCCATCATCGCCGGCCTGCACGAGTTCAACCCCATGATGGGCCACCGGGGCTGCCGTCTGGCGGTCACCTATCCGGAGATCGCCGCCATGCAGACCCGGGCCGTCATCAAGGCCGCGCTGAACGTCCAGGCCAAGCACCCCGAGTGGAACATGGTGCCTGAGATCATGATCCCCCTGGTGGGCGAGGCCAAGGAGCTGGCCTATGTGAAGAAGATCGTGGTGGAGACCGCCGACGCCATCATCAAGGAGGCGGGCTCTGACATGAAGTACCTGGTGGGCACCATGATCGAGATCCCCCGGGCCGCCCTCACTGCCGACGAGATCGCCAAGCAGGCGGACTTCTTCTCCTTCGGCACCAACGACCTGACCCAGATGACCTTCGGTTTCTCCCGTGATGACGCCGGCAAGTTCCTGGACGCCTATTACGACAAGAAGATCTATGAGAACGATCCCTTCGCCAAACTGGACCAGGTGGGCGTGGGCAAGCTGGTGGACATGGCCTGCAAGCTGGGCCGCAGCACCAACCCCAACCTGCACCTGGGCGTGTGCGGCGAGCACGGCGGCGACCCCTCCAGCGTGGAGTTCTTCCATCGGACGGGCCTGGACTACGTGTCCTGCTCTCCTTTCCGGGTGCCCATTGCCCGGCTGGCCGCGGCGCAGGCTGCCATCAAGGACGCTCGGTAATTCCCAATCCGACCAATCCGACAAAACAGAACCCGGACCGCCCGATGGGCGGTCCGGGTTTTTGTATCCGCTGGGGGCCTGCTCACTTCCCCGTGGGCATGAAGGGCCGCAGGACGCCGGCCACCTGGGAGATGGGCATGGTCTGGAGATAGACATGGCCGGGGCCGGTGATGACGGTGTTGAAGATGCCCTCGCCGCCGAACACCATGTTCTTGAGTCCCGGGACCGTCTGGATGTCCATGGAGCAGGTGGCGTCCATGGCCGCCAGGTAACCGGTGTCCACCACCAGGGACTCGCCGGGGTCCAGGTCGTACTCCACGATATGGCCGTCAAACTCGGTGAAGGCCACGCCCCTGCCGGAGAGTTTCTGCATGATGAAGCCCTCGCCGCCGAAGAAGCCGGAGCCCAGCTTCTTCTGGAAAAAGACGGACAGCTGGACGCTCTCCTCGCTGGCCAGGAAGCCGCTCTTCTGCACCACCAGCTCCCGGCCCGGGCCGATGTCAAAGGCCCGGATGCTGCCGGGGAAGCTGGAGGCAAAGGCGATCAGCCCCTGGCCGCCCTGGGCGGTGTACCGGTTCTGGAAGATGGAGTCGCCGGAGAGCATCCGCCCAAAGGCCTTCCCCAGGCCGCCGTTGGTGCTGGTCTCCATCTTCATGTTGGGGGTCATCCAGCTCATGCTGCCCCGCTCGGTGATCATGGTCTCGCCGGCCTCCAGCTGGCAGATCACCACCGGCAGCGGGGCGCCCTCGATCTGATATTCCATGGTGTGCTCCTTTCTCTTTGCGGCCCAGGGCCGTTTTTCCCATTGTAACCGGGGGCGGATGTCCCTGTCAATTCCAATCCGGCGGCTTTCCGGCCTCCGGCCGAAATTTTGCAGCCCCGGCATCCAAAGGATGCCGGGGCTGCTGCCCGATCAGTATTCCACGGTGCCGGTGTAGACCAGCTTGGCGTCGCCGGTGAGGGTGACGGCCTCGTCGGTGTAGTTTACCACCAGGTCGCCGCCCCGGACCCGGACGGTGATGTCCCGGCCCTGCCCACACTGTCCCGCGGCCACCGCGGCCACCACCGCCGCGCAGGCGCCGGTGCCGCAGGCCATGGTCTCGCCGCTGCCCCGCTCCCAGACCCGCATCTTGATGGTGCTGGGATTCACCACCCGGATGAACTCCGTGTTGATCCGGTCCGGGAAGTAGGACGCGTGCTCGAACTGAGGGCCGATGCGGCCCACATCCACGCCGTCCACCCGGGGGCAGAACACCACGCAGTGGGGGTTGCCCATGTCCACGCAGGTGATGTTCCATGTCTCGCCGCCGATCTCCACCGGATAGTCCACCACATACCGCTTGGGGATGTTCAGGTGGAGGGCTGAGGTGTCCAGGGTGGCGTAGCCCATATCCACGCAGGCGGAGGTCACCTTGCCGTTGGTGGTGTACACCTGGACGGTCTTGGTGCCCTTGTCCGTCTCAATGGTCATCTCCTCCTTGGAGACGATGTGGTTGTCATACAGGTACTTGGCCATGCACCGCAGGGCATTGCCGGCCATAGAGCCCTCGGACCCGTCGGCGTTGAACATCCGCATTTTGGCGTCCGCCTTTTGGGACCGCTCCATAAGGATGATGCCGTCGGCGCCGATGCCGTAGTGCCGGTCGCAGAGGGTGACGCACAGGGCCTCCGGACAGGTGATCTGGTCGTCGAAGTTCTCCAGGAAGATGTAGTCGTTGCCGCAGGTCTGCATCTTGGCAAAGGGCAGCTTCTGCCGCTCCGTCCGCAGATGGCAGATGTCGATGAGCTCCGTGTTCCCCTGGTTGTACCGGCTGGCCAGGATGTCCGTCAGGGCGCCCGCCGTGTCCAGGCTCGTCAGGCAGGGGATGCCCAGCTGGACGCACCGGTGGTTCAGGTGGATGAAGTCCCGGATGTACTCCGGCTCCGTGGAGCCGGTGAGGATGACATAGTCGATCTGGCCGTCCTCCAGCAGCTGGAACACCCGGTTGTCCTGGCCGAGCTTGCCCACCACCTCCACGTCGGTGCCCAGGCGGCCGATCTCCCGGGCGGTGCCGTCGGTGGCGTAGAGGCGGAAGCCCATCTCATCCAGCTTCCGGGCGATGTTGACGATCTCCGGCTGGTCCCGGCGGTTCACGGAGATCAGGACTCCCGCGTGCTGGCTCTTCTCCACCTTGTACCCGGCGGAGACCAGGCCCTTGAACAGCGCCTCCTGCATATTGGTGCCCAGGCCCAGCACCTCGCCGGTGGACTTCATCTCCGGGGACAGGGCCGCGTTGGCGTCGGTGATCTTCTCAAAGGAGAACACCGGCACCTTCACCGCCACGTAGGGCGGCTGGGGATAGAGGCCCGTGCCGTAGCCCAGGGCCTTCAGAGGCTGGCCCACCATGACCCGGGTGGCCAGATCCACCATGGGCACGCCGGTGACCTTGGAGATGTAGGGCACCGTCCGGCTGGCCCGGGGGTTCACCTCGATGACGTACAGCTCCCCCTGATAGATCAGGTACTGGATGTTGATGAGGCCCCGGGTTCCCAGGGACAGTGCCAGCTTCTCGGAGCAGTCCACGATGGTCTTGAGCATCTTGTCCCCGATGGAGAAGGGCGGGTACACGGCGATGGAGTCACCGGAGTGGACGCCGGTGCGCTCGATGTGCTGCATGACGCCGGGGATCAGCACGTCCGTGCCGTCGGAGATGACATCCACCTCCAGCTCCTTGCCCATGAGATACTGGTCCACCAGGACGGGGTTCTCGATCTTGCCGGAGAGGATGATCTCCATGTACCGGCGGACCTCCTCGTCGTTGTGGGCGATGACCATGTTCTGGCCGCCGATGACGTAGGAGGGCCGCAGCAGAACAGGATAGCCCAGCTCGTTGGCGGCTTTCAGGGCCTCGTCCATGCCCAGGACGCCCCGGCCGGCGGCCCGCTTGATGGAGAACCGCTCCAGCAGCTCGTCGAACCGCTCCCGGTCCTCCGCCATATCGATGGACTCGGCGGAGGTGCCCAGGATGGGGATGCCGTGGCTGTCCAGGAATTTCGTCAGCTTGATGGCCGTCTGGCCGCCGAAGGCCACCACCACCCCCACCGGCTTCTCCACGGCGATAATGTGCATGACATCCTCCGGGTACAGGGGCTCGAAGTACAGCCGGTCGGCGGTGTCGTAGTCGGTGGAGACGGTCTCAGGGTTGTTGTTGACGATGACCACGTCGTAGCCCAGCTCCTTCAGGGTCCACACGCAGTGGACGGAGGAGTAGTCGAACTCGATGCCCTGGCCGATGCGGATGGGGCCGGAGCCCAGCACCATGATGACGGGCCGCCCGCTGCGGGGGAAGGCCCGGGACTCGCAGAAGCGGTCGTAGGTGGAGTAGAAGTACGGCGTCTCCGCGTCGAACTCCGCGCCGCAGGTGTCCACCATCTTGTAGACCGCGTCCCGGTGAGGCGGCAGCTCCCCGCCGCCGGAGAGACGGCGCAGGGCCGCGTCGGGATAGCCCAGCCGCTTGCCCTCCCGGTACTGCTCCTCCGTCAGGCCCCCGGCGATGGAGGCCTCAAACGCTGCCAGCTTTTTCAGCTTGTTCAGGAACCAGGGGTCGATTTTGGTGATGGCGTGGATCTCCTCCACCGTGACGCCGGATTTCAGCGCCTCGAACACGGTGAAGAGCCGGTGGTCGTCCACCCGGCGGAGCCGCTCCCGGATGGGGGCGTCGTCCCCGTGGTCCGGCTTCCGGTTCAGGGTGTCCATACCGATCTCCGCGCCCCGGACGGCCTTCAGCAGCGCCATCTCGAAGCTGGGGGCGATGGCCATCACCTCGCCGGTGGCCTTCATCTGGGTGCCCAGGGTCCGGGAGGCGTCGGCGAACTTGTCAAAGGGCCACTTGGGCATCTTCACCACGATGTAGTCCAGGGTGGGCTCAAAGCAGGCGCAGGTCTTGCCGGTGATGTCGTTTTTGATCTCGTCCAGGGTGTAGCCCAGGGCAATTTTGGTGGTGATTTTGGCGATGGGGTAGCCGGTGGCCTTGGAGGCCAGGGCCGAGGAACGGGACACCCGGGGGTTCACCTCGATGACCGCGTACTCAAAGCTCTCCGGATTCAATGCCAGCTGCACATTGCAGCCCCCCACGATCCCCAGGTGGGTGATGATGTCCAGAGACGCCTTGCGGAGCATCTGGAACTCCTTGTCCGCCAGGGTCTGGGTGGGGGCCACCACGATGGAGTCGCCGGTGTGGACGCCCACCGGGTCCAGGTTCTCCATAGAGCAGACGGCGATCACATTGCCCACGCCGTCCCGCATGGTCTCAAACTCGATCTCCTTCCAGCCGAAGATGGCCTTCTCCACCAGGATCTGGGTAATGGGAGAGGCGTCCAGGCCGGTGCCGGCGATGATCTTCAGCTCGTCGGGGCTGCTGGCGGCGCCGCCGCCAGCGCCGCCCAGAGTGAAGGCGGGCCGCACGATGACGGGGTAGCCGATCTTCTCCGCCACCGCCAGGGCCTGGTCCACGGTCTCCGCGATGTCGGAGGCGATCACCGGCTGGCCGATCTCCGCCATGGCCTCCTTGAACAGCTCCCGGTCCTCCGCCCGGGAAATGGCCGCCGCGTCGGTGCCCAGCAGGCGGACGCCCTGGGCCTGGAGGAAGCCCTCCTTATCCAGCTGCATGGCCAGGGTCAGGCCCGTCTGGCCTCCCAGGCCCGCCAGGATGGAGTCGGGCTTTTCTTTCTTAATGATGCGCTTGATGGTCTCCACCGTCAACGGCTCTAAGTAGATCTCATCCGCCATGGCCTGATCCGTCATAATGGTGGCGGGGTTGGAGTTGCAGAGGACCACATTGACCCCCGCCTCCTTCAGCACCCGGCAGGCCTGGGCGCCGGCATAGTCGAACTCCGCCGCCTGGCCGATGACGATGGGGCCGGAACCGATGACCAGCACCTTCTGAATGCTCTTATCCAGCGGCATTACCGGTCACCCCCTTTCATCAGATCCACAAATTGGTCAAACAGAAACGCCGTGTCCTTGGGGCCGGTGCAGGCCTCCGGGTGGAACTGGACCGTAAAGGCCCGCAGGTCTGGGTAGTCGATGCCCTCGCAGGTGCCGTCGTTGGCATTGACGAAGCGGACCTTCCCCACCTTCACGCTGCCGCCGTCCACGGCATAGCCGTGGTTCTGGCTGGTGATGTAGGTGCGGACGCCGTTCAGGTCCCGGACGGGCTGGTTGACTCCCCGGTGGCCGTACTTCAGCTTATAGGTGCTGCCCCCCACCGCCAGGGCCGTCAGCTGGTGGCCCAGGCAGATGCCGAACAGGGGGACCTTGCCCAGCAGCTTTTTGATCTGCTCGATCTGATAGGTGTTCTCCGCCGGGTCTCCGGGGCCGTTGGAGAGCATGACGCCATCGGGATTTCCCGCCAGAACGTCCTCGGCGCCGGTATCCGCCGGCAGGACGGTGACGGTGCATCCCCGCCGCTGGAGTTCCCGGACGATGTTGCGCTTGGCGCCGTAGTCCAGCAGGCTGACGCGGAACCGCTCCTCCCCCTCCGCCGGGTGGACAGCGGCCTCTTTGCAGGTGACGGCCTCCACCACACCGGTGACGGCGTAGGACTTCACCTCTGTCAGGTCCGCCGGAATCTCATCGCAGATCACCGCGTTCATGACGCCGTGCTCCCGGATGATGCGGGTCAGCTCCCGGGTGTCCACCCCCCAGAGGCCGGGGACTCCCTGGGCCTTCAGGAAGCTGTCCAGGTCTCCCTGGCTGCGGAAGTTGGAGGGTGTGTCGCACCACTCCCGCACCACATAGCCCTTGACGCAGCAGGCCCCCTCAAAATCCTCGGGGATGATGCCGTAGTTGCCGATCAGCGGATACGTCTGCATGACGATCTGCCCCGCGTAGCTGGGATCCGTCAGCGTCTCGATGTAGCCGCACATGCCGGTGGTGAACACCAGCTCCCCCACGGCGTTCTCCTGGCTCCCGAACCGAAAGCCCTCAAACACCTGGCCGTCCTGCAATACCAGATACCCTTTTCTCATGCTTTCCTCCCATCCCGGTCCCTTGCCCGGAAAAATCCCTATTAGATGTTATTATGAAGTTTTTTGGCAGAGCCGTCAATCCCTCCTCCGCCGCCGGCAGTAGACTTTTTCTGGATGATAGGTATTACTTTTTGTGCATTATCGCAAAGGTCAACCTATCCAGGCGCCTTTTGCAGAAAATTTCCCCTTTCTGTTGCCAGGCCGCCCTCCGGGCCTTTATAATACAGGTGTATCCCAGCGTCCCAACATCCCATCAGGAGGTGCGGCCCGTGGCAAAGCATCTGGACAAGTTCACCCGTCCCTTCCAGAACAGCACCATCCCCTTTGCCCTGGCAGAGGTCCTGACCAACGGCCGGGGCGAGATGGTGGATGTGGTCTGCCGGTTTTTGAACCCCGCCGCCGCGGAGCTCCTCCAGATCCCGGCGAAGGAGGTGCAGGGCCGCCGGCTCTCCCAGCTGGGGCTCACCGCCTCACTGGAGGCCCTCTCCCCTTTGCAGACAGTGGCCTTTTCCGGTTCCTCCGCCTCTTTCCCCTGTGAGACAGCCGGCGGGCAGGCCCTCTCCGTCACCTGCTACCAGGTGATGTACGGCGTGGTGGGCTGTCTGCTGGACCCGGGCGGGAAGGCGCCCGGCGGCGGTCCCCCGCTGCCGGAGACGGTGCCCGCCGCGGTGCTGGAGCTGGGGCGCGGCGGCCTGCGGTGTTCCGCCTGCAACCGGGGATTCTGCCGCCTGACCGGACACAGCCAGAAAACCCTGCTGCGCCAGGGGGCGGACACCTTCTCCGCCCTAGTGCTTCCCGAGGACTGGCCGGCGCTGCTGCAATCGCTGCTGGACGCCGCCCGGGAGGGGCGGAACGGTGACCAGGATTTCCGGCTGCTGCAGGGGGACGGCTCTGCCGTCTGGGTGAATCTGCAGGCGGAGCTTCTCTCCTCCCGGCAGGGGACCGCGGTCTTTCGGGGCCTGTTTACGGATGTGGACCGGCTCCGCCGGCAGGAGGCGGCGCTGCGAACATCCCTGACCCGGCAGGAGACCGCCCGGCGGCAGGCGGAGGCCCTGCTGGATCACCTGCCGGTGGGCTTCTGCCTGCTGCGCCTCCGCCCGGACGGCGGGTTAGAGACCCTGCGGGTCAACCAGGCCCTGTGCCAGCTGCTGGAGCTTCCGCCGGAACTTCTGGCGGCCCGGCTGGCAGAGGATCCCGGCGGCTTTGTGCCGGCTGACCAGCGGGAGGAGCTGCTGGCCGCGGCGGTCCGGGCCCGGGAGTGCCAGCTCCCCTTCCACCGGATCTGCCGGGTGGACTCCGGCGCAGGCCCGGAGCGGACGCTCTCGGTCCATGTGGTCTGGGAGGCACAGCCGGATGGATCATATCTGCTCTCCGTCACCTGTTCCGATGTCTCCCAGGAGGCGGCAGCGGACCGGGAGTACCACATCCGGGCACAGCTGTGCGATCTGCTGCTGGAGCACACCTCGCTCCTCACCCTGGACTATGATCCCCGGGCGGACCTGGCCCAGGTCCAGCGGTACAGCCCCGGCGGCCGCAGGACCAGCCGCACCATCTCCGGCTATCTGAAAAGCCTCTCCACCGCTCCTGCCCTCCACCCGGAGGACCGCAGGCGGCTGGCCAGCGCCATCCGCCGGGCCCTCACCCGGCCCGGCACCATCTCCTGCTCCTATCGGGCGGATTACGAGGGCACCGGCTGGCGGCAGTATCAGGTGTCCTGGATGAGCCTGTTCGATGAACACGGGGACGTCTGCCGCCTGCTGGGCAAGGCGGAGGATGTGACCAGCCGGCAGGCCGCCGCGGAGCACTTCCGCCAGCTGGCGGCGCGGCACCGGAGACAGGCAAAATCCGTGCTCGCCTCCGCCCGGCTGGATTTGACCGCCAATCAGACCCTGGACGCCAAGGCCGCCTCCCGCTACCTGCTGCGCACCCTGTTTGACCGCACCGCCGACGCCTGTCTCCGGCGGATGGCCGCCGCCGTGCCGGAGTCAGAGGCGCAGCGGCAGTTTGCGGCCCTGTTTTCCCCGGAGGCCCTGGGCGCCGCCTTTTCCGCCGGCAGCTTCCAGTTCTCCCTGGACCACCCGGTGGCCGCCGGGAAATCCGGCACACTGCGGGCCCGGACCGTGGCGGAGATCGCGGAAAACCCGGACACGCTGCATCTGGAGGTGTTCTTCCAGCTGCAGGACCGGCGGGAGCGCGATCTGCAAGCCGCCCTGCTGGAGGGATTGATCCAGCGGCCGGGCACGGCGGTCCTGACGGCAGACGCCGCCACCGGCCGCTGCCGCGGCTGGGGCCCCGCGGCGGAACGGCTGCGGGAGGACACCACCTGCCGCTCCCTGGCGGCCTGGTACTTTCGGCAGCTGCCCCCGTCCCGGGAACGGGCGGCCCTGCGAAGGGCCGTCTCTCTGGAGGCCATGCTGGCGCGACTGGAAACCGCCCCGGCCGTGGAGCTGACCCTGCCCGCGCCGGATGGCTCCGCCCTTCGGCTCCGGTGCGCCCGGCTGGAGGGGGTGGCGGACACGCTGCTGATCACGGCAGGGCCGCTGTAGCCTTCCCCCTCCATTTGTATCGGAACTGTCACGGTTCTGTCATCCTTTTGTGGGGATTCCCCCTCCTTTTTCCGGTAAACTGTGGAAAAGGAGGGAGGAAAGTTTTATGAGACGTCTTTTCGTCACTGCTATATGCCTGCTGTTTCTGTCCGGGTGCGGAGGACCCTCCCCATCTGCGGGAGAGGCGGGGACTGCCGGGACCTCCGACATCACCTTAACCATCGGCCGCAAGCTGCCCCTGCCGGTGACGGAGGAAAGCCTGCGGGCCTATTATGAATCCCCGGAGGGCTTTGACCGCCAGGTATCCGACCTCTGGGAATTGGAAGAGGGCTTCTGCGTCTGCTCCGCCGCCCGGTCCGACAGATCACAGGAAGCAGTGTACCGGTTCGATTGGGTTTTCGCCGAGACTGGCAGCTGCTATCCCCTGTTGGAGGGGCCTTACAATCCTCAGATGGTGAAGGATATCTCCCCCGGCGCGATCTCCGTGGAACCGGCGGACGATCCCCTGCATAACCTCTCCGCCGCGTTGGATCCCGCACTGGTGGATGTCACTTCCGGCGAATCTCTCTCTGGCAGCGGGGTAGTCTCCGCGGCCACGGTCACTGTCTCTCCCAGGGAATACGGCCTGAAGTGGTGGCCGCTGATCCCAGAGATGGGAGACGGCAGCCCCCTGACCATCCCCGGCGGCGGCAGCGGCGCGCCCCAGTCTCTCAACGGCGTTTACGCCGGCGCTGACACCCTGGACCTGCTCTTCGACAGCCTGGGACAGGGACGCCTCCCCCAGATCCAGCTCACCTATGACCCGGATACCCGGGAACTGACGCTCCTCTGCAAAAATGCGCCCCTGAATTGCCAGGCATCCGCCTCCAATCTGTTTATCGACAGCATCCGGACGGAGGCTGTCGGGGAGGACACCGCTGTCATCTGCACGCTGACCCCTCCGGCCGTGCCCGACCGCTCTCAATACGCCACCAGCATCGCGCTGGAAGAGGTGCATCCGGATGACCTGGACCGGGACGAGGTCCTGCTCCGCATCACCTTTCACTCCCCCAGGGGATAGACGATAAGCGCCGCAGGCACTGCCTGCGGCGCTTGTTTATTCGTCCAGCTTGAGGACCGCCAGGAACGCCTCCGTTGGAATCTGCACGGACCCCAGGGAGCGCATCTTTTTCTTGCCTTCCTTCTGCTTTTCCAGCAGCTTCTTCTTCCGGGTGATGTCGCCGCCGTAGCACTTGGCCAGCACGTCCTT
>CDZK01034587.1_pt1 | contig 12274 bp, 10 predicted proteins | sample 557401 | NCBI WGS metagenome assembly CDZK01 (sample SAMEA3182108, study PRJEB8094) | gut metagenome | biome: human; feature: gut; material: Stool; isolation source: human stools | place: Canada | collected 2013-04-25 | reverse complement strand
TTTTACGCACAAAGCCCCGACTTTCACAAGCTGGGGTTTTGTTATTACTTAAATATTTTGTAACTTTAAGCATAATACTTCTAATATGACAAAAGATACATTTTCGTTCTTACACTCCCAACCAAACGGTGCTTTTTACTGAAAAATCAATGAGGATATTGCAGAAAAACAATTCTGTACGCATGGTTGACGCTTTAGCTGACAGCCTAAATATTAAAAATCAGGAAATTATATAAGAAATGTCGCAGCCCTTACTAGCCCAGAATGATGCTCAAGGTAATTCTGTATGTCTACATGAACAACATCTACTCTTGTCGCAAAATAGAAAAAGAACTACGCTGAAAAAGAAACGCAAACAGCTGAAGGAACTGGAAGAACACAGAGATAAATAGAATATGACAGGCATCTGGAAAATCTGCAAGAGCGTAACCCCTATTCCAAAACAGACAAGGTTGCCACTTTTATGAGAATGAAAGAGGATGCCATGCTGGGCGGCCAGACGAAGTCTGGTTACAACCATCAAATCGATACCGAAAACCAATTTATTACTGACTTTGCTTTTTCTCAAACTCTACGGATACACTGATCATGATACCTTTCCTGTAATCCTTTTCAAGCAGATACGACAGACTGGCACATACAGTAGTTGCCGATTACGGTTATGGCTCTGAGGAGAATTATCACTTCATGTCTGAAAACGGCATGAAAGCTTACATCAAATACAACTACTTCCACATGGAACAGCGACTGAGATTCAAACCGGATCCGTTCAAGGCAGAAAACTTCTATTACAATGAAAAACACAACTATTTATCTGTCTCATGGGACAAAAGATGCAGAGGACAGGAATCAGGCATGTAAAAACTGCATCTGGATATGTAAGCAAAAATGCCAGGTATAGAGCCGTCAGATGTGAATGATGTCCGTTGAGGTGCCTATGTTTTAAAGCCAAAGGAAACAGAGTAATAGAACTGAATATAGGAGAATATTCATACAATGGGCTGATACATAATAATTATTGGAGAAACGTGGTCTGCCCTTATATTCGAGAAGTGTGATTGAAAAACCTTCCGCTGACTCTAAAATAAATTATATCAAGTTAAAAATTGAACGTAAGAAAAGGATACAAGAGAGAAAATGATTCTTTTGAGTATTATATAAAGAGCAACAGATATACCAATACAATTGCTTTTTTTATTGAAAATCAACAAGAAATGAGCATATTTAAGAGAGAGAAGCACTTGTTTTTATTTGTTCACAAATGAAAACAAATAAAAAAAGCAAGGAAAATATTATTTTTTTATTGAAATAATTTGCAAATACAGATAATATGATTATATTTGTAGTGTTAAAATAGTTCTTGGCGCCAAGGCTGTTTAATGTATCATATTAATTATTAAAGAGAAAAAATATGGATACTCTAAATTCAGCCTTCCACCAAGCATATCTATCGAAAAGATATATGCTTATTAAGATTGTTCTTTCGGCAATTGTCGTATTGTCTTAATATTTGCCAAACAAATATTAAGACGTTAAAATTCATCAGGCAATTTAATTATCTATTTTATCAATCTTATTAAGAATGTATTTATGAAAATTATCAATTTGTCCAATCAGAGATTTGGGAAGAATGCAATGGTTGCATCAGCAGCTGGTTGCTGCTGCTGTTGTTGTTGTAATTGTAACTGTGGTGGGGATGAAAGTACTTCTCTCATGGTTGCAGAAAACACAACAATTTAGCTCTAGCTTATAGTCTGTAGTTATATACAGAACTTCAAAGTTGTGTGAAATACCCCTGTGAAATTACAGAAGTTTATTAACATAGGTGCGCAGAATCTCTGCGCACCTAACAAAAAAGACATATATGCTAGCCAATTATGATATATTTAAAGATGAAGATAATGGTTGTTATCAAATCAGATCCAAAACATCAATCTTTGCAATTGTTTTTGATGAAGAGATATCAGAGGCGATATTCTTACGAATAGTAGAATTGTCTTCGCAAGAAAAAAGATTCAATTTGCAAAAAATAAGAAAGGATTTATCTGGAACTTTTGAAGAAGATAAGGTTTTAAGTGTCTTAAATAATCTTAGAGAAGTCGGACTTATTCCAGATGATACAAATATTAGCACGAGAGAGGAATTTTCGGAGTTTAGGAATATTAGAGATGCATCTTTGGCAATTATAGGTACTGGCGGTCTTACTAAGGCTTTAAAATTAGTTTGTGAAACTGAAAAATTCAAAACTCTTTCTGTTGTTGAATATACAATAAAAAATTTCGAGGATAAGATTCTTCAAATTTTTAATGAACATGATTTTGTGATTGTTGATGCAAATCAATGGTCTCCTTATCATTTGGAAATAATTAATGAGACTGCTGTTAAACAAAATAAGCCATGGCTATACATTTCTGGCATAAATGAATCCAACATTGAGATTGGACCATTGTTCTACGGGAAAGAGACTGGATGTTATAATTGTTTAATATCAAGGATTAAAAGTAATCACGCACATCCTCAATATCTAACATCTTATGAAAATTATTTAAGGGAATTAAAACGTCCGTCTGCATCTAATGATTTGTGCCATGATAGTATCGTATATTCATTAATTGCTAATTTTGCTATTTATGAAGCGATAAAATTCATCGAAGGTTGGGCATTACCAATTACATGGCAAAGCATCGTAAAAATTAATCTGTATAGCTATGAGTCATCAATTCATACGTTATTAAAAAAGCCACTGTGTGAAGTCTGTAAACCGAATATCAAGTACAATCCTGCGCCGTGGTTAGATAAAATAACTCTAAAATAGAATTTATATGAACTATTCGATTATAAATAAGAGTCTTAATGCGGTATCAACTGAATTAGGAATTTTGTATCATTTGGTATCATCTCCAAATTGTGCTCAAGATCCTAAAATCCTCGGATATGGCATTTGGCCATGCAATACTGCTTATTTAGGACCCGAAAAATTTGAAGGTCGTAGTTCTGGATGTGGTTATGATCAAGAAGGATGTTTGTTTTCCACGATTGGGGAGTCTGCGGAAAGATATGCCCCGACTTTTTATGACAGTAAAGAATTAGTATTTACTTCATATAATGAATTGTCTCTAGAAACAGAAGCGATACATCCAGATCAGATTGCTCTATTCCACGACAAGCAATTTAACTCGAATGAAAATCAGAGAATCACAAAACTTACACCAGAATTGAAAATTTCTTGGGTTCCGACAATGGATTTGGTAAATAATAGAAAAATAACATATATACCTGCGCAATTGATTTTTCTTCCATTTACTAAAGATAACAAATGGATAACATACAACACCTCTACAGGTCTTGCTGCACATACTAATTATTATAAAGCTATTTTGAATGCGATATTTGAATGCATTGAACGAGATTCATTTGTGCTAACTTGGATGCAAAAGATTGCTGCACCCAAAATTATCATATCAGAAGATATACAACAATATATCAATGAGAGATTTACAGCAAAGTGTGAATGGCATTTTTTTGATATCACATATGATTTAGAGATTCCAACAGTATTTGGCATATGCTTTGGTGAAGCTGATTATGGCAGTTTTGTAGCTGTAGGGTCATCAACACGGGCAACTATTGGCGAGGCTCTGAAAAAAGTAATACTGGAAATCGGGCAAACGGCACCATATTTCAGATATGTTTTAGGTAAAAAGAAAGAAGAAAATTGGATACCAACAAATGATTTTTCCAAAATTAAAAATTTTGAAGATCATTCAGCTTTCTATCTAAAACGTCGTGATTTATGGCATGTTTTTGACGATTGGAGAAATATTGTACCTAGTAAGTGTATAGATTTTTATCAGAAACAAGAATTAAGCGATGTGGAACAAATCTTAAAATGCTTAAGAATATTTAACACTAAGGGGTACAATGTGTTATTTAAAGATATTACGACTCCTGATATAAGACAGTTTGGGTATTATAGTATAAAAATATATATACCTCAATTAATACAAATGGGAGGTTCATATTCGTGGTATTTTTTGGGAAGTCAAAGATTGTACACGGTTCCTAAGCAATTTGGATATACATGTAATAATTTTGAGAATCTAAATCATTATCCACATCCTTTTCCGTAGAAACATACACGTAATAATAAAAAAATGATTCCATGGACGATAAATTACAGAAAAAACTTTCGAAGTTAGATGTTACAATATTTGGCAAAAAAAATATTGAGGACTCTTTAGCCATGTTGTATCACGAAAATTCAAAGTTCAACAAATATAAATTAAGAAAAGATGGTGAGCGAATAGAAGCGTTTAATAGTCCTTATGTTATTGCTAGAGCCGCGCAACCATATAAAATTTATCCTGCCAATGTTTCCATAGATCTAAGTTTATACAAAATGGCTCCCAAAGTTACTCTCCATGAAGTTCTGACTTTTCGCAGATCACTGAGGCAGTATAACGAGAATTATAAGATTTCATTGAATGAGATAGCGTATGTACTATATAATTCTTATGGAGTAACCAAAACATTTAAAATTGCAGATTCATTCGAAGTCGATGGAAATTGGGGGCTTCGAAATGTTCCGTCAGCAGGTGGGTTGTATCCTTTAGAATTATATATTGTTGTTCTGAATGGTCACATTAGTTCTGGTCTATATCATTACAGATCTGATACAAACGCATTGGAGTTAATAAAAGAAGGAAACTTTAGAGATTATTTGCGAGAAAATATGCAATGTGAACCATACGTGAATATATCCACAGCGTCCGCAGTCATTTTTTCTACAGGAATATTTGAACGAGTTGCTATAAAATATGGAGATAGAGCGTATCGCTTTCTAATACAAGAATCAGGAATTGTTGGACAGACCATAACTCTTCTTCTTGAATCTATAGGTTTAGGTTCTTGTTGGATTGGAGCTTATATAGATGATATGATAAATGAACTGTTAGGTATAGATGGTGTATATGAGTCTGTAAACAATGTTATAGTAATAGGAAAAAAGAAGTAAATATGGACAATCTTATCACTTTGCAGAATGTCTCTTATTTTAGAAATGAAAAAAAAATATTAGACAACATTAGCTTCTCTATTGGCAGAGAAGAAAAAATAGTATTGCTCGGAAATAATGGGGCTGGTAAATCAACCTTGATTGACATAATAACACAAGATGTTAACCCAACAAAAGGAAACGTATTTTTTGGTCATACATCAAAATTTCCCAAAAATAGAACTGGCGTTTTGTATGGTTGTTTACCACTCTTTCCTTACTTAAAAGTCTTTGAACAGATACACTATTTTGCAGCTATTTATAGACTAGATTATAAAGATATTGAAAAAAAATACTACAAACGACTCGGTATAGATAAAATTAAAAACTCTTTTATTTATCAATTATCGCAAGGTGAAAGACAAAAGCTTGGGCTATTAATTTCAATCATTAATAATCCCGAACTACTAATTTGGGATGAACCTTTCAGTAATTTAGATCCTACTACTATTGACACCTTTTGGGGAATTGTTAACTCAAATAAAAAAACAATTTTCTATTCTACTCATAACTGGGAAGATGTTATGAAAAAGTCTACTAAAGTATGCCTGTTATACGAAGGCAGATTATTAGAAGAGCCTAAAAATCCAATAGAACTACTATCCGAATTTCCAAAGCAAAATGTTCTTATTGTTGGCATTGACAATCTTGTTTCTGAAGTAGTAATGAATTACGCACACTATAAATTAGATGGTTGTTATTATATTTTGTGGAATGCTGATGAACCAATTGTAGCAGAAGTATCTAAATTAACAAATAATTTTTCTGTTAAGAAAATTACTCTTATAGATTACTATAGATACAAAACTTCTAAATTTTAAGAATTATGGTAAGGGTTTTTTTTAATCTTGTATATTATAGAATAGTAGAATATCTACATGTAAGGCAAGCTATCTTCTTTTCTGTAGTGTTCCCCGTATTCTTATTTGTAATAATGACATCACTATGGGGTAATGTTAACGTAGATTATTCAAATTTCATGTTAACAGGTGTCATTGGAATGACCATAGCAAGTGAAGGAATATTTTCCATTGGTCAAAGTGTAAAAAGGTTTTATATGTCCGGAATGATAAAGTACATAAGGAAAATGCCTTTTAGTGTGTTATTTTACATGATGAGTATAGTTGTGGCAAAAATAATCAATTTAATGGTTATCATAGCCCTTATGTATACGATAGGAATCATATTTTTTGAGTGTACGATAACACCTATAGATATAGTCAATGCTATTAGCGGCTTATTAATAGGGCTTACTCAATTTTCCTTCATTGGACTTGCTCTTTATTTTATAAACATACGGATGGAATCAGAAAAAAGTATTGTACATATTGTTTATTTATTAACCATATTTGTCAGTGATGTTTTTTATTCTGTAGGAGATATTAGCGTTGCTATCAAAACAATCGGAAATATTTTACCTCTGAACGGTATTTTAAATATTATTAGGTATGGGATATATAACTGGTCAATACTTCCATGGATTATTATTCCAGTATGCATTTTCATCATTTTGATTAAAAAAATTGAAATTAAAAGATAGACTTATGACTGTGGTTGTTCAATTATTTCTTATTTTTCTAATTATTGTATCACTTCACGAACTAGGGCATTATATAGTTCTAAAGATATTTAAGATACCTATTTATGGTATGGGAATCTCATGTCAACCTGTACCGCATTTTTATATTCGGTACAAATGGCCCACAAGTATTATTAAACATTGTATTATTATTCTTTCCGGTTCGCTAACTACAATCTTGACACTTATTATATTGTTTTTGTTTGTTGATTATAATATGATAAGGATGTTGTTTGTCGCATATTTTTTTCAGTTAATATGTGAGACTAATCCATTCTTTTCAGATTATGTTTTCGCATATGTGATTTATAAAAATAAAATAGTGGACTCAACCCCACGAAGTCTGAATATTTATCGTTCATTAATTAGTAAACATATATTTAGTTTTGCTTGGTATATTCATTTTATATTATGGAGTATTCTTGTGATTTTATTGATACAAATGATTGATTTTCAAAATATACAAAATGCGTAATTTTATTTTGCTGTATAACTTTATAAAATAAATTATTTTACAAATAAAAGAAATCATTATGGAAAATCGAAAATTAAATGAAACTGAGAGTATTGAACTAATTACACAAATGATCAAAAACACTCAGAGGAATATAGTTGTTGGAAGTGGAAACCAATTTATAGTATGGGGAGTATCTATTCTCTCTGCATCAGTAATTGTAACTATACTTAACTTGTTTATAGACAACCATCTTTGCAATTTTGCATGGTTTATTATACCTGTTATTGGTTGTGCATGGAATAAAGGAGTTAAGTACAAGGAAAAATTATTCACTTATGTTGATAAAATATTGAAATATATATGGATAACTTGCGGATTTTTTTGTGTTTTAACACCAGTCTTTATCGGTATATCATATCATTTCAATAGTATTAAATTGTTATATAGCATTATTCCATTTATTGAATTATTGATAGTATCTATCGGTGTTACAATATCAGGTTTGGTCCTAGACACAAAATATATAGTAGTTTCTGGCTTTGGGGGATTTATTGTCTCATTCATGACATTTATCAATATACCACATATTATTCCTTTAACGTATGCAATTTGGGCGATAGTTTGTGTGATCATTCCAGGGATATACATAAGAAATAAAAGGTTATGCTAAAAGAATTAAACCCGCTGCTTCATTCTGAATTGAGACTGGCTATAATGTCAATTCTTTTAAGTGCAGAAAAAGCTGATTTTACTTATCTACTTGAAACATGTCATGCAACCTCAGGAAATCTTAGTATCCAACTTAGCAAATTACAAAAAGCTAATTATATATGCATACAAAAAGAATTTGTTGGTAAACGTCCTCAAACGATGTGTTTCATAACGGAAGAAGGGAAATTGGCTTTCGAGCAATATGTCGAAAACTTAAAAAGCTATATAAATTTGTAGTAGATGTTTAACTATTTAAATGAAAAAAAATGAAGTCTCTATTATTAATTTCAATTATTGCACTTAGTGCAGTATTTCAGAACTCCTATGCCACTGCCAATGTATATCTTGGCATAGACGATCAAGTTTGTGTGGAAGCACAAGTAGAACAGAATGTCCATAATAGAATAATGGATGCTTTTATGAATTCGTTTGTTGAACAAAACAATTCAAAAATGCTATCACTTCTTGATGAACTTTCATCATTGTATCATAAAAGCAATAATTCCATTTTCTTATATTGGAAAGGGTATGCTCTCTATTACTGTAGTATAATTTATCTAAAAAAAGGAGAAAGAGATAAATCATATGAAGAATTAAAAAAAGGTATTGAAGCACTAGAGTTAATAAAGAAAAAGAATTCGGAAGATTACGCCCTTCTTTCAATGTTACATAGTTTCTCTTGTCAGTTTTTAAAATTTCCCAAAGTAATTCAGGCGTCTAAAAATGCAACTGATTATATTGAGCGTGCTTTAAAACTTGATGACAATAATCCGAGAGCATACTATGTATTGGCTAATAATGATTATTATACTCCCGAAACATATGGTGGAGGTAATAAGGTTGAAGAATATGCATTGAAGGCTCTTTCTATTCCTGCGCAAAAAATTGCCAATCCTTATTTACCTTCATGGGGTAGACAAGAATGTTATGAATTATTGACAAATTATTATATAAAGAAAAAAAATATGAAACAGGCAAAAAAATACATTGAGTTAGGACTATTGGAATATCCTGATAGTTATACTCTTAAATATAATAAGTCTAAGTTATAAAATACCTCTTTGCAATTCTTGTATAGGGATTTTAATGGTATATTTCCTATGCCGAATTTCAAATTAGGTTTAAATACCCATTCACTAGCAATATATATTTATTATGAAGAAAGTAGCAATATTATTAATTACAATTTTCGCTTTAGCAAATATTGTTAATGCGCAAGATATATCAGGAATAGTGACTGATGACAGGAATTTGCCTATATTTGCTGCTAATGTTTACTTTGAATCAAATCCTCATAATGGTACAATAAGTGATATGGATGGGTATTTCTCTATTCCTTATACATATGATAAGGACACCCTCATCATAGCATTTATTGGCTATCAAAATAAAAAAATTCCGGCAGTTGAATTAAAAAAGGATTCAAAGAATATCATAACATTGAATATCGACCCTGTGCTTTTAGATGAAATCGTCATCACAAGTTCTACTCCAATATCCGAGCAATTTACAACAGAAAAACTCAGTAGTTTAGATATATATATGAATCCTATATCCCAAGCCGATCCATTAAAAGCCATCATTAATATGCCTGCTTCTACAAATAGTGACGAAAGCGCAAACCCATCTCTTCGTGGAAGTAGTTCTGATCGCTCAAGAGTTATATATAATGGTGTACCTATTTATCGACCTGTAAGAGCGTCAAGTTTAAATAATATTGGTTTCTTTAGTATTTTTAACCCAGAGATGATTGATGTACAGACTGTGTATCCATCCAATCCTCCTTTAATAACGGGTAATGCCTCTGGAGGTATAGTTGACATAAATACTATTAAGAAAATTGACAAGAATGCATATCAATTATCAGCTGGAATGGGGAATATAGGTTTCTCAATATCTCAGAAAATCAAAGGAAAATCAACTTTTGTTCAAACTTACGGAAATTGGCAAAATTCTGTTTTGCTAAAAACTATAAATGACAAGAGTTTACCGGATATGAAAAGCTATGACACAAAAGATGTTGGTGTAAATTTTCGATACACTTTTAGTGATAAAATGTATTTTAATTCATATAACTATTTTATGAATGAGAGTTATAAAGGTACGTCAGCAATGCTGGCATATCAGGGCAACCTAAACTCTGATGGACTAAGATACTTTTCTGTTAATAATTTTGCAATCTTTTCAAGAATAGGAATGTTTAGCATCAACTATGGCTATAATTACGAAAAGAAAAATGTGTTATTTGGCAATAATATTATGGATACAAAAGACTATTCTCATTTTGCATCAATAAATTATAAAAAAGAGATTGTGAAGAATCTGACACTTCAGACAGGGATAAGTTTTGATAATCAAAACACTTTAGTAAAGAATAAAGTTCCATTGTATTATTATGCAATGAATGAGGAATCTCCGACCTATAAACAAGATACTGTTGTTTCAAATTATATACTTGAACCATATCTTTATGTGAATTGGAATATACATAAAAAAATTTCTATGTCAATAGGGGCTAGAACGAATATACCAATTGATAAACAAAAACAGTACACTAGTTTTCAATACAGCCTTAAGTATGTACCTGTTGATAACCATTCATTGATTTTCAGTGCTGGGCATTATCATAATTACACACAGCCTGACTATTATAATTTAAAATATAGATTATTAAAGAGTAAACAAGTTTCTTTGGACTATTTATATGAAAAAAAACAAACTAAGATTCAATCTGCATTATACTATAAGCAGGAAAGTGGAGAACAAGACATTGACTTTTATTATACTATAAATAAGACTCAAACTTTTGGAATTGAATTCTCAATATCGCAAACTTTATGGAATTATCTTACTGTATCCTTTTCTAATTCAACAATCAAACAAGATGTGAATGTAAGTGGAACAAAATATAAAGGAGGGCATAATTTTTTATACTTTCTAAAGCCATCAATTACATACAGTAATCCTAAATTGTTCTCTATTGGTCTTATGTATATTGGACGTCCTGGAAGTTACATCCTGCATTATCCAGTGTATTCATCTCGTTGGAATTCTGATGCAAAGGCATATGAACCTATATATAGCCAATTGGAGGAAACTCAAAATGGGTCATACAATAGGTTGGATTTATCTATGTCAAAATATATGACCTTCAAAGCATGTGCATTGACTTTATATTTATCAATAAACAATATATTGAATACTAAAAATGAAACTAACGAATTGTATTATTGCTCAGATTATTCCAGTATTTATAAAAAGTATCATTCTTTGAGAACTTGGTATTTAGGCATGGTACTTACATTTTAATAATTAAAGCTATTGCACTCTATTTCTTTGATAGATCTGATAATGTACTTTACGATATCCAACACTTTGGATTCTAGATCAACATCCTGTACTCCAAGTAGTCTGGCTTCCGCTGATTCCACTACAATACAACAATTGAAAGAAAACAAGATGTGTAATTTTTTACTCGTTGTTCTTGAGTGCGATTGCCGGTGATATTGCCACACGTGCCCAAAAAGCGACAGAGTTCTTCTTCACTGAAGGTATTAAACCCAATGCTCCGCATATGGTATGGGATACCGTATCCACGCTTATTTGTGTCTGGTAGCACAAGCTTAGCGGACGTCTGGATTTAGTAACCTCAGATTGGTGCGGCTGACCCTTTTTTCATTTTCCTGGCGGTTGGGATATTTTGACTTAGGGGGGGAGAGGATATTTTTTATTATCTTCTTCAGATTTGTTTTTCAATTTGTTATAGTATTCTTGACCGGTAATTTTTAGGTTCACTCTCAAACTTACCATGGATACATTTGCCTTTATCAAGGTACTGTCTATTGCTTGAGTTCTGCCATCAACCATACCGGTCTTTATACACAACTCCAGAATATGGTTGAACACCTTCAAAAAAAGCTCCTCATCATAAAGTTTACGGGTACGGGAAAGCGTACTGTGCCATGGAAGCGGCTCGTCAATATTATAGTAAAAAAATAGAGCATATCCAATCTCATTCCTGCCTGTTCCACAATCTTACTGTCGGAAGGTATGTTCTCCAGATATCCAATAAGCATCAGCTTGAAAAAAACAACTGGATCAAAGCTGGTCTGGCCCTCTTTTACATAGTACTCCTGAGTATTTGCAGATAAAGGACAACTCCAGAACATCCTTTAAACGGTGATAAAAATTATTTATCGGAACGCGTTCTGATAAACGGCATGTATAAAATAAACCGATTGGAAACAGAACAGTTTCCCCTATAATCAAAGGTAAATCAAATCCTTGTTGTCACGGGTGTTCCGGCTTCGCTTTCCATAAGTATTTTCCTTGCGACTGGCGTCGTGGAAAATACTTATGGAAACAAACACCCGGACAACGGATTTGATTTGATGGAAGATTATAGGGGCTAACTGTGACCGATGTGACGCATGGACGTTGCATATTATACATATAAATACATGATGTGACAAGA
>CDZK01008231.1_pt1 | contig 12288 bp, 13 predicted proteins | sample 557401 | NCBI WGS metagenome assembly CDZK01 (sample SAMEA3182108, study PRJEB8094) | gut metagenome | biome: human; feature: gut; material: Stool; isolation source: human stools | place: Canada | collected 2013-04-25 | reverse complement strand
GGGCCGTAGAAGGCGCCGTCGCCCTCGTTGATGGTGAAGTCCTTGCCCATGTCGGTGATGGCGTTCTTCAGGATGTCCTGGTTGTGCTCCCACTCCTCCACAGTGCCGATGTGGTCCTCCGGCATGGTGGAGAGCTCGATGGCGTAGCTGAGGCCGAAGGTGGAGTACACCTCGTCGAACAGCCGCACCGTCTCCTGGATCACATCCTTCAACTGATCAGGGGTCATGAAGATGTGGGCATCGTCCTGGTTGAAGCAGCGCACCCGGAACAGCCCGTGGAGGGCGCCGGACAGCTCATGCCGGTGGACCAGGCCGATCTCGCCCATCCGCAGGGGCAGATCCCGGTAGGAGTGGGGCTCACTGGCGTAGACCAGCATGCCGCCGGGGCAGTTCATGGGCTTGATGGCGTAATCCTCGTCGTCAATGACGGTGGTGTACATATTCTGCTTGTAGTGGTCCCAGTGGCCGGACCGCTCCCACAGCTGGCGGTTCAGGATGACGGGAGTGGAGATCTCCACATAGCCGTACTTCTTGTGGACCTGCCGCCAATAGTCCAGCAGGGTGTTCTTCAGGATCATGCCCTTGGGCAGGAAGAAGGGGAAGCCGGGGCCCTCGTCCCGCAGCATGAACAATCCCAATTCCTTGCCCAGCTTCCGGTGGTCCCGCTTCTTGGCCTCCTCGATCCGCTGGAGGTAGGCGTCCAGCTCCTCTTTCTTCGGGAAGGCGATACCGTAGATCCGCTGGAGGGTCTGGCGGTTGGAGTCGCCCCGCCAGTAGGCGGCGTTGCAGGCGGTGAGCTTCAGGGCGTTGCCCTTGATGCGGCCGGTGGAGTCCAGGTGGGGGCCGGCGCACAGGTCGGTGAACTCGCCCTGCTTATAGAAGGAGATGTGGGCGTCGGCGGGCAGGTCGTTGATGAGCTCCACCTTGTAGGGCTCCTCCTTCTCCTCCATGAACTTCAGGGCCTCTTCCCGGGGCAGCTCGAACCGCTCCAGTTTCAGCTTTTCCTTGCAGATCTTCCGCATCTCCGCCTCGATCTTCTCCAGATGCTCCGGGGTGAAGGCGAAGGGAGCGTCCAGGTCGTAGTACCAGCCCTCGTCGATGGAGGGGCCGATGGCCAGCTTCACCTCCGGCCACAGGCGCTTCACGGCCTGGGCCATCACGTGGGAGCAGGTGTGCCAGTAGGTCTGGCGGTACTCCGGATTGTCAAAGGTAAACTCGTTGTTCTTCACTTCTTCAGACATGGTTGATCCTCCTTTGTGATATGAGGGGCAGAAAATGGTTTTTGGAAAATAAAAATCCCACCCCTGACGGTTCAGGGGTGGGATACGAAGTCGTATTCCACGGTTCCACCCTGCTTGCATCTCCGCAGAAATGCCGCTCGTGTCCTCTGTAACGGGAGGGCCCGTCCCAGCCTACATATCGGTGGGCGGCTCCAAGGCGGTGGCTGGTTTCCGGGTGCCGACCAGGGCCGCTTGCAGCCGCGGCGGCCCCTCTCTGCTGTCTTGCCCGGACAGCGTCCTCTTCAATGCCTTTGTCTTGACAAGGCCCAATATAGCACGGGGTTCCCGCCTTGTCAAGTGGCGGAATCCGGTTTTTCCGCCGGGAATTCTCAGGTCCCCAGCCACAGGATGTCCCGGGCCACCGGGGTGTAGAACAGCCGCTCCGCCTCCGCCCGGTCCCGGGTCTGGCCCAGAATCCACATGAGCTTGGCCACCACGGCCTCCGTGGTCATGTCGTAGGCCTCCAGCACCCCCAGGTCGTTTTTCAGCCGGTAGCCCACGTGATAGACCCCCAGATCGCTGCCCTCGCTGGGCACCTGGGTGGTGAGCACCACGAGCTTCCCCGCCTCCATCCAATGGCGGACACAGTCGTAGAAGCCCCCCGCCTCCGGCAGGCCGCCCACGCCGAAGCCCTCGATGATCAGGGCGTCGTTCCGCTCCAGCAGGAAGTCCGCCGCCTCCCGGCCGGCGCCGGGCACCAGCTTCAGCAGGGCCACCTTCGGGTCCAGGCGGTCATAGAACACCGGCGCCGGGCCGCAGTCCTGGCGGATATAGCGCAGCAGCACCCCGTCCCGCAGCACGGCCAGCTCCGGGTGGTTGATGCTGGAGAAGGCCTGAAAGCTCTTGGACCGGGTCTTCCGGGCCCGGGTCCCCAGGATCACCTTTCCGTTGAACACGATGGAAACGCCCGGCAGGTCCGCCGCCGCGCATCGGAAGGCGTCCATCAGGTTCACCTTGGAGTCCGTGGAATCGAAGCCGATGGGCTTCTGGGCGCCGGTCAGCACGATGGGCTTGGGGCTGCCCTGCACCAGGTAGCTGAGGGCCGCCGCCGTGTAGGCCATGGTGTCCGTGCCGTGGGTGATGACAAAGCCGTCATAGCGGCTGTAGTGGTCCCGGATGCAGCCGGCGATCTCCAGCCAGTGGGCCGGCGTCATGTTGGTGCTGTCCAGGTTCAGCAGCTGGAGGCAGTCCACGCGGCAGATGTCCGAGATCGCCGGTAGCTGGGCCAGCAGCTGCTCCGTGGTCAGCTCCGGCGCCAGGCCGCTGTCCGTCACCTCAGAGGCGATGGTGCCGCCGGTGCCGATCAGTAAAATGCTCCTCATACTATACACTCCGCCTGAATCATCCCAGGTCCCGGTGGTCCAGAGCCGCCAGGCCGAACCGGGCGGCCAGGTCGATCTCCGCCCGGGCGGCCTCATCCTCCGCCGCCTCCCGGCGGGCCAGCAGCTCCCGGAGGAACAGGCCCCGCAGGGAGTCCTCCTCCGCCCGGTGCCACAGGTCCTCCGCCATGCGGGTGCGGTCCCGGACCTCCAGGGCGTAGAACCGGTCCGCCAGGGCCTCCCGGAGCCCCGCCGCGCCGGCGCCGCCCTCGGCCGTCTCGCCGGTGAGGAGGATGCGGTACAGGTCCCCCGCCGTGTCCGGCGGCAGGGCCGCCTCCACCGCGGTCCGGGGATCCTTGCCGGTGACATCCACCTCTAAAATCTCATACCGGTGCCGGGCAAAGGGCACAAAGGTCAGGGAGACCTGCCCGTCATCGGAGACCGTCCCCTGGTAAAAGCCCTTCTCCCCCAGCTCGTCGAATCCCCGGCCCTCCGGGCAGCCGGGCCAGGCGCAGACGGTCCGCCCCAGCATCAGGGGCTCCGTCCGCTTGTGGACGTGGCCCAGGGCCAGGTAGTTCAGGCCGCTGGCGGTCACTTCCTCCCGCCGGAGGGGATCGTACCGCTCCTCCGTTCCGTCCAACTCCCCGTGGAGCAGACCGATGTGGCACCGCCCGTCCGCCGGAGCGGCAAAGCCCGCCAGCAGGCTCTCCGGCTGCTCCGGCCCGGTAAAGGCCGCGCCGTGGATTACCAGATCCAGCTCCGGCACCTCCGCCCCCGTCAGCGCATTCTCCCGGAACACATGGACGTTCTCCGGCCAGGCCACCGTCTCCCAGGGGCTGCCGGGGCCGTGCCAGTCGTGGTTGCCGGGGGCGATGAATACCCGGGCCTCCATCCGGCCCAGGGCGGCGGAGAGCTGCTCCCCCGTCTCCCGGAAGGGGCTGGCGCTGTCGAACAGGTCCCCCGCCAGCAGCACCAGATCGATGTCATGCCCGTTCACATAGTCCGCCAGGCGGAACAGCTGCTCCCTGCTCTCCCGGCGGCGCTCCGCCGCCTGCCGGGCCGGCAGGGCGCCGAAGGCGCTGTCCAGGTGGAAGTCCGCGGCGTGGAGAAAGCGGATCACGCCTGCTCCTCCGGCCGCCAGCCCTTGCACACATCCACCCATTCCACGAAGTTGGAGGCGTACCGCTCCAGCTCGTCACAGGTCATCTCCACGGCGCTGTTGCTGCTGCCCGCCGCGGGGAACACCGTCCCGAACCGCTTCAGGGACACGTCCAGATAGACCTTGACATCCTCCGGCAGGGCAAAGGGGCACACGCCGCCCACGTCGTGGCCGATCAGCTCGTGGGCCTCCTCATGGGTCAGCATCTTGGCCTTGGTGTGGAACTGGGCCTTGTAGCGGCTGTTGTCCACCTTGGCGTCCCCCGCCACCACCACGATGATGGGCTTGTCCTCCACCTTGAAGCTGAGGCTCTTGGCGATGCGGGCGCCTTCCACCCCCACGGCCACCGCCGCCAGCTCCACCGTGGCGGAGGAGACGTCGAATTCCCGGATACGGCCCTCGATGCCGAGGGGCTTGAAATAGGCTCTGACTTTTTCAATGGACATGATGGTTCATTCCTCTCTGTGTAAATCTGAAATCAAATGGTTCTCAGCGGACGTCGATCCGCTCCACCGCGGTGCACAGCCCCGTGGCGCTGTCCAGGGTGAAGATGGCCCCCTGGAGCTTGGCGGGCCCCTCCGGCGCCCGGTAGCGGCCCGGCAGTCCCCCCAGGAAGCCCTCCACCGACTGGCGGGGATCAATGCCCAGCACCGACTCGATGACGCCGGTCATCCCCAGGTCCGTGATATAGCCCGTGCCCTTGGGGCACACCCGCTCGTCGGCGGTGGGCACATGGGTGTGGGTCCCCCACAGGGCGGACACCCGCCCGTCCAGGTAATAGCCCATGGCCAGCTTTTCGCTGGTGGCCTCCGCGTGGAAGTCCACCAGGGTGAAGTCCGCCTTCCCCTCTGCCAGCAGCTTATCCGCCGCCGTAAAAGGGTTGTCCGCCCCCCAGGCCAGGTCGCACCGGCCGATCAGGTTCAGCACCCGGATGCGGACGCGGCCCAGGTCATAGATCCCGCAGCCCCGGCCCGGGGCCCGGCCGGTGTAGTTGGCGGGCCGCAGCAGCCAGGGGGTGTCCTCCAGGAAGTCGGTGATCTGGCTCTTGCCGAAGGCGTGGTTCCCCAGGGTCACCACGTCGGCGCCGGCGTCATAGATCCGCTCCGCCTGGTCCCGGGTGAGCCCCACGCCGGCGGCGTTCTCCCCGTTCACCACGGTGAAGTCGATGGCCTTCCACTTCTGCAGGGACCGCAGATGCCGCTCCAGGTGGCGGAGGCCCGGCTCCATCACCACATCTCCCACCGCCAGAATATGATATTCCATCCCGCGCTCCCCCTTTCTGAAATCTAATGTTTTAGTATACCAAAAACGCCCCTCTTTGGAAAGACCCGGAAAAATTTTTCTCCGGCGGTTGCGTTTTCCGCCGCGCTCTCTTATAATGATTCTGCAACTCATTAGAATTTCTGATTGCTGGAGGGAAATCCCATGGCGGTAAAGCTGGAACTGTACCGGGTGTTCAAGGAAGTGGCGGAGACCGGCAACATCTCCCTGGCGGCGAAAAACCTCTACATCTCCCAGTCGGCGGTGAGCCAGTCCATCAAGCAGCTGGAGACCGCCCTGCAGGCCCGGCTGTTCGCCCGGAGCCCCCGGGGCGTCTCCCTGACCTGGGAGGGGCAGATGCTCTATCAGTACGTCCGCAGCGCCCTGGGCCTGCTGGCCACGGGAGAGGACAAGCTGTCCCAGGCCCAGCAGCTGCTGCTGGGGACGCTGACCATCGGCGCCAGTGACACGGTCACCAGCTTTTTCCTGACGCCGTATCTGGAGACCTTCCACCACCAGCACCCCGGCATCCGGCTGAAGATCGTCAGCGGCCGCAGCGCCAAGGTGCTGAGTATGCTGAAGTCCGGCGCCGTGGACATCGCCTTCGCCTCCTCCCCGTCGGACAGCAGCCTGACCACCTGGTCCTGCTTTGCCACCCACTCCATCTTTGTGGCGGGCGGCGGCTACGGCTGCGACTTCGACCACGTGTACACCCGGCAGGAAATCGCGGACTTTCCCCTGATCCTGCTGGAGCGGAAGGCCAGCAGCCGGGTGTTCCTGGAGCAGTATTTCCTCCAGAGCGGCATCACCCTGACGCCGGAGATCGAGCTCTCCTCCCGCAGCCTCCTGGTGTCCCTGGCCAAGATCGGCCTGGGGGTGGCCGGGGTGACCCGGGAGTTCGTTCAGGACGCCCTGGACAGCGGAGAGATCCGCCAGCTGCGGACGGATTTCACCATCCCTGCCCGCAGCGTGGATATGTGTACCCTGCGGGAGGTGTCTCCCACCGCGGCCGCCTCCGCCTTCATGGAGATGATCCGTCAGGGGGCCCGCTGAGTCTATGGAACAGCTGTTTTTGATTCTGGAGCTGGTGGGCACCCTGGCCTTTGCCGCCTCCGGCGCCATCACCGGCCTGAAAAAGAACATGGACATCTTCGGCGTCTGCATCCTGGGCCTCACCACCGCAGTGGGCGGCGGCGTCATCCGGGATCTGATCCTGGGCATCACGCCCCCCAGTACATTTCTGGACCCCATTTACGCCGTGGTGGCCCTGCTGACCTCCCTGGTCCTGTTTCTGCCCCGGATTCGGCGGCTGCTGATGTGGGACCAGCATCTCTATGACCTGGTGCTGCTGATTATGGACTCCGCAGGCCTGGGGATCTTCACCGTGGCGGGCATCCGCATCGCCTACCAGCACGCCGCCCGGCCCACGCTGTTTCTGTTGGTATTCGTGGGGGTGGTCACCGGCGTGGGCGGCGGATTGCTGCGGGACATGATGGCTGGCGATCCCCCCTACATCTTCGTCAAGCACGTCTATGCCTCCGCCTCCCTGGCCGGTGCCCTGGCCTGCGCGGCCCTCTGGCCCCTGGTGGGCGAGATGGCCGCCATGCTGACCGGCTGCGGCCTGGTCATCGCCATCCGCATCCTCTCCGCCCACTTCCGGTGGAACCTGCCCCATGCCCACGACTGAAACAGCAGAGGACCGCTGCAAAGCAGCGGTCCTCACTTCTTCGGGGGATAGGGCTTCCTCTGGTCCGTGCGGCCCAGCAGATAGTCCACACTGGTGTGGTACAGATCCGCCAGCTTTTCCAGAATCGCCACCGGAACGTCGTTCTCCCCGGTCTCGTATTTGGAATAGCCTGTCTGGGACATCCCCAGCAGCTTTGCAAGTTCCGTCTGGCTCCGGTCGCTATCCTCCCGCAGGTCCCGGATACGCAGATACATGGGCATCACCCTATCATTGATTTTGGTGGGACTTCTCTCTACTTCTTCGGGGGATAGGGTCTCTGTTCATCTGTCAGTCCGGCCAGATAGTCCATGCTGGTCTCCAGAGCCAGGGCGATCCGGCGGCACTGTTCAAAGGTCATGTTGCGCTTGCCGGTCTCGATTTTGGAGTAGTCGCTCTGGTCGATCCCCGTCAGCATCTGCATTTTGACCTGGGAATAGCCCTTGGCCTTCCGCAGGGCCCGCATCGGCGTCATATCCATCACCCAGGAAAAATTATGCCCTGTTGGCCTATTGGAAATAGGGTGATTTAGACCTATAATGGTGATGAGGTGATGACCATGCCCCAGGAACCGGATTACAGGGCCGCCTATGAGATCCTGGACGAGGCCCTGCGGGAGGCCGACCGCATCCTCCGGCAGGCCCGCCTGCGGGTGGCTCTGCGGATGGAGCAGGCGGACAGCGGCCGGACGCCGGAGGACGCGCCTCCGCCGGACGCCCTCTGACCAAGGGGGGCCTCTCTTTCGGGAGAGGTCCCCTTGTTTTGCCCCAGACGCCTGCCGGTGGACACATGGGACCCCCGGTTTTTTCACATACTACTTCCATTCCCGCCGCCCCAGCGGGCGGCCCTGGAAGGAGTTGTCCCCATGCGCCCTCGCCGCGTTCCCCTGGCCGCCCAGATCTTCCTGGCTCTGGGGCTGGGCATTCTGGCCGGTCTGTGCCTCACCGGTGCGCCGGAGCTGGCCGCCGGCTGGATCGCCCCCTTCGGCACCATCTTTTTGAACCTGCTCCAATTTCTCGTGGTTCCCCTGGTGTTCTGCTCCATCCTCTCCGGCCTGTTCTCCCTGGGGGACGTCCGGGCCGTTGGCTCCATCGGCGTCAAGGCGCTGGTCTACTACACCATCACTACCGCCGGGGCCATCGTGCTGGCTCTGGCCCTGGCCAGCCTCTTCCGGGGCCTGTTTCCGGTGCTGGACCTGGAGAGCGGCGGTGCCTACCAGCCGCCGGAGCCGGGCGGCCCCCTGGACACCCTGGTGAATCTCTTCCCCTCCAACATCGTCGCCCCCTTTGCCGACGCGGCCATGCTCCAGGTGATCGCGGCGGCCCTGCTGCTGGGCTTTGGGATCCTGTCCGCCGGGGAGCAGGGCCGTCCCGCCGCGGACCTGGCGGAGAGCGTCAACGCCGTCTGTATGCGGGTCATGGGATTCCTGGTGCGCCTGTCCCCCCTGGGGGTGTTCTGCCTGATGGCCCCGGTGGTGGCGGAGAACGGCCCCCGCATCCTGGGCAGCCTGGGGCTGGTGCTGCTGTGCGCCTATCTGGGCTACGCGCTCCACGCCCTATTGGTCTACTCCGCCACGGTGAAGCTCCTGGGCGGCATCAGCCCATTGGCGTTTTTCCGGGGGATGCTCCCCGCCATCGTCCTGGCCTTCTCCTCCGCCTCCTCCATGGGAGCCTTGCCCCTGAACCTGGCCTGTACGGAGCGGCTGGGGGCACGGCGGGAGGTGGCCGCCTTCGTCCTGCCCCTGGGGGCCACCCTCAACATGGACGGCACCGCCATCTACCAGGGGGTGTGCGCCGTGTTCATCGCCGCCTGCTACGGCGTAGAGCTGACCCTGGGGCAGATGGCCTCCATCGTTCTCACCGCCACCCTGGCCTCCGTCGGGACAGCGGGCGTCCCCGGCGCGGGGGTGGTAATGCTGACCATGGTGCTGGAGAGCGTGGGCCTGCCGGTGGCGGGCATCGGCCTGGTGATGGGGGTGGACCGGATCTTCGACATGGGCCGCACCGCCGTCAACATCACCGGCGACGCCGCCTGCGCCCTGGCGGTCTCCCGAATGGAGGAGCGGGCCGCCGCCCGGCGGAGGGCCAGGGATTAGCCTGCGTCTGCAAGCAAGCGCCCGGCGCGGAGAACTCCGCGCCGGGCGTTTATCTGAGCGCCGGGTCAGCCCATCCGCAGGGTGTCCCGGACATCGCTGTCAAAGTAGGCCACCGGGTTCTGGGGCTCGTCGTCCTGGCGGACCTCAAAGTGGAGATGGGGGCCTGTGGACATGCCGGTGGAACCCACGGCGCCGATCATCTCCCCGGCCCGGACGGTGTCGCCCTCCTCCACCGTGAAGTCCCGGCACTGGCCGTAGAGGGTGGAGAGGCCGTCCCCGTGGTCCAGGATCAGGTAGTTGCCCCGCTCCACGTCATAGCCGGATTCCACCACCGTACCGCCTGCCGCCGCTAAAACGGCCTGGCCCTCCGGCGCGGCGATGTCGATGCCGGTGTGGGCTTCATAGGTCTCGCCGCCCGGCTGCCACCGAGGCGTTCCGTAGGGGTTGGAGAGGCTGATGGTGTTGGCCCCCTGCACCGGCCACTGGAGGAAGCGGCTGGCCGTCTCATCCACCGCGTAGACGCCGTAGATATAGGGGTCCTCATCCCCCGCCAGCTGGGGCAGGAGGGTCAGGGTGCCGTCCTCCCCGTATTCCACCCGCAGTTTGCCGGTGGACAGCTGGTAGGTCTTGGTCTGCTCCGTGCCGTCGGTGAAGGTCACGGTCACCGTCAGCCGGGCGCCGTCCAGCCGGTCGATGCTCTCCTGGTTGGCCGCCCGGGGATCCCCCTCCCAGTCGATGTCGCCGGTATCCTGGATCAGGAAGCCGTAGCGGGCCTCCGGGTCATAGTCCTCCGTGACGCTGGCCCCCAGGTCCGTCACCACATCCAGGGTCAGGGGGTCCTCCTCTCCCTCGCTGTAGACCGCGGTGATGACATCCCCGTCTCCGGGCAGCTGGTACTCCGTGCCGCTGGCCTCGGCCTCCAGGTACTTCTGCACCTCCTCCCTGGGGAGGTCGGTCAGGGTCCTGCTGCGGTACAGCGCCTCCCGGTCGATGGCAAGGGAGACGGTTTGGATGTCGTCCCCCGTCACCTGAAACAGGCAGCCGGTGTAGTGGCCGCTCTCAGCCGACCAGCGGCTGGCGCCAGCCGAACTGAAGGCAAGGCCCCCGTTGGCGTTGGCTTCGTAGCGCTCCCCGGTGTCGGCGGCGTAGGCCGTCAGGCCGAAGGAGAAGGCGGGCAGAGCCGTCACCGGCGCGCCGTCGGCAGCTGTCTCTCCGCCGCCGGGCGCCAGCTGCACGGAACCCACCACCAGGGCCAGGGCGCAGGCGGCGCACACCGCCGCCCGGACCACCGGCCGCCGCTTTCTGGGTGCCAGCCGCTTGGGGGCGGCGGGCGCTTGCTCCGTCTCCGCCGCCCGCTGCCGGGCGGCAAACAGCACCCGGTCACTCAGCCCGGCGGGGGGCTGGATATGCTCCATCAAATTCTGATAGTCGTTCTTCTTCATGGTCGTCTCCTCCCAGCGAGTCTTTTAGTCTGTTCCGGGCCCGGCGGAGCCGGGTGCGGACCGTGGCCGCCGGGATGTCCAGCAGCCCGGCGATCTCCTCTGTGGAATACCCCTCGGCATAGTACAGGTGGATGGGGAGCCGCAGCTTCTCCGGCAGGCGGGCCACCGCGTCCCACAGCCCGGCGGCGCCACTGTCTGCCTCCGCCTCCATCTCCGGCAGATCCGCCAGAGCCAGCACCGGCCGCCGCAGGCGGAAGCGGTGCAGGTCGTTGCACCGGTTCACCGTGCACCGCAGCAGCCACGCCCGCAGGTGCTCCGCGTCCCAGGCGGATGCCTCCTGGTCCAGCAGCCGGAGAAAGACGTCCTGGTACACGTCCTCCGCGTCCTGGATGCTCTGCATCCGGCACAGCGCCAGCCGGTACACGGCCGCGCCGTGATGTTCCATGGCATTGCGCAGCAGGATTTCCTGATCTTCCATGCAATGCCTCCTTTCTCTCGTCTGAAAAGCGCTTTTCACCCTATACACGCCGGGGGGCGCCGAAATGTTCCCGCCGGAACGGAGTTTCTTCGTCCAAAAGAAAGGCAGGTGCAAAAGCACCTGCCTCAGGCTGTCGAGAAACCCGGAAATCCGGGAAAACGGGAAGGAAGATAGCTACGAAAGAAACCCAGGAAGGGTGTCTTTCGTTTTCAATCAACCGTTTTCCAGAACTTTTTAAAGTTCTGGAAAACGCAAGCAGCTTGTCGAAAAGGCTTTTTCGACAAGCTGCGGCAGGCGCAAAAGCGCCTGCCTTTATGTCTCTTTGATGCCGTAGATCTCAAACCGGCCGATCAGGTTCTGGACCGTCAGCTTCTGGGCCAGCAGCTGCTGGTAGGTAGCCCCCCGGTTCTTCCCGGCGGCCCGGAGCTTCTCCATATCCGCGGCCACCTTGTCCCGCTCACGCAGGAGATCGGCGTACATCCGGTCGTAGGCCGCCAGTCTCTCCCCGTCTGTCATCACACGTTGAACCGGAAGTAGATCATGTCGCCGTCCTGGACCACGTAGTCCTTGCCCTCGCTGCGGAGCAGGCCCTTCTCCTTGGCGACGTTGACGCTGCCGCACTTGATCATGTCGTCGTAGGCCAGCACCTCCGCCCGGATGAAGCCCCGCTCGATGTCGGAGTGGATCTTGCCGGCGGCCTGGGGGGCCTTGGTGCCCTTCTTGATGGTCCAGGCCCGGCACTCGTCCTTGCCGTAGGTCAGGAAGGAGATGAGCCCCAGCAGGGCGTAGGAGCACTTGATGAGCCGGTCCAGGCCGGACTCCTCCACTCCAAGCTCCTCCAGGAACATCAGCTTCTCCTCGCCCTCCAGCTCGGCGATGTCCTGCTCCATCTTGGCGCAGATAGGCAGCACCTGGCTTCCCTCCGCGTCGGCGATTTCCTTCACCTGCTGGTAGTATTGGTTATTGGCCAGATCCGTGAAGCCCGCCTCGTCGGTGTTGGCGGCGTAGATCACCGGCTTCAGGGTCAGCAGGTCGCTGGTGGCGATCAGGGCCGCGTCATCCTCGTCGCATTCGAAGGTCCGGGCCAGGTTGCCCCCGTCCAGGTGCTTCTGCAGGGCGGTGAACACGTCCACCTCATGCTGGAACTTCTTGTCGCCCTTCAGGGCTTTCGTGGCCTTCTCCACCCGGCGCTGGACCATCTCCAGGTCCGCCATCACCAGCTCCATGTTGATGATGTCAATGTCCCGCCGGGGATCTGTGCTGCCCTCCACGTGGATGACGTTCTCATCATCAAAGCAGCGCACCACGTGGACGATGGCGTCGGTCTCCCGGATGTTGGCCAGGAACTTGTTGCCCAGGCCCTCGCCCTTGCTGGCGCCCTTCACCAGGCCGGCGATATCCACGAATTCGATGACCGCCGGGGTCTTTTTGTCCGGCTGATACATCTCCGCCAGCTTGTCCAGCCGCTCGTCCGGCACCGCCACCATGCCCACGTTGGGGTCGATGGTGCAGAAGGGGTAGTTGGCGCTCTC
>CDZK01000928.1_pt1 | contig 12288 bp, 9 predicted proteins | sample 557401 | NCBI WGS metagenome assembly CDZK01 (sample SAMEA3182108, study PRJEB8094) | gut metagenome | biome: human; feature: gut; material: Stool; isolation source: human stools | place: Canada | collected 2013-04-25 | reverse complement strand
TATCCGTGGTCAAGAAGTTCTTTGGCAACACAGTTTGTCAGAAAAGTTTTTCCGACACCGGTTTTTCCGTAAAACAGCAGATTTTTTGGCTTGTGATCAAAATCGTCAATAAAATAATGACATTCCCGCACCGCTTTTTGTGCGGTTTCATAAGAAGAAAGTCCTGTCAGCGGATTTTTTTCCTCTTTCGAATAAAAATCGTAGCGGAAATTGTCAAAATTTTCAATACGGAGTATTTGGCGAATGTTGGACTGGGCATAGACGGTATTGATAATTGCCTGTTTAAAACAGTGGCATTTTTTCCCGTCGATATACCCGCTGTCTTTGCAATCCGGACAGGTATAAACCGGGTCCAGATAGTCTGCCGGATACCCGCTTGCAGTAAGGAGCTGCTGCCGTTCCAGAGACAGGGCACTTAGTTCCTGCTTTAAGGAGGCCAGTGCATGGGTGTCTCCATCAAGATGCAGACGCGCCTGACGGACGGAAGAAGATGCAACACTTGCATCAATTTCCTTCAGACGGGGAAGCTTTTTTAAAACCTCCGCACGCCGTGTTTCGAGAATATGACGGTTATGCAGTTGGCGCTCATCGTATTCATGCATGATCTCATCATACTGTGCATTGGAAAGCGGCATTTGATTCTCCTTTTATTGCTCAACAGATGATATGGGAGTGATTATGACCGGATCGGAGAGTTTAAAAGCATGGCTTCCAGACTCTTATAGTCATTTTCACGGGATTCAAAGTTATTAAAATTGTTTTTCTTCGGAGAAGCGGCTGCATTTGCTTTCACTGCGGCTCTCTCCTTTTTCTTTTGCTGATGGGTGGCGTCGAGGCGTTTGACATCTTCCAGAGAATGTACCTTGTCGTTATACCAGCTGGTCAGAATAGAATCGGCATAACTGAAACTTGACTGACCGGTACTGGAAATGGTGCGGGCACAGGCTTCCTGGATCAATGACAGATCAAAAGCGTATTCTTTGGTCCATTTGCGGATCATGGCTGTTTCGGAATCGATAAGGTTTCTTCCAGTGATGCCGAAAGCTTTCATGACGGCGTAGTACGCTTTGCTGCGGACGGCGGCTTCACTTTTGGCCTGTTCCACAGAAGTAATTTTTTTCTCATGCCATGCCAGTGCCACTTTATTCAGATAACGAAGATTTGTATGTCCTTTGCTGACGCAATATTCCACCAGATAGACGATCAGTTCGGCAGAAAAGTGAAGATCTTCATGCCAGAATAAGATCGTGTTGATATCATTCTCACTGAATGGATGCCGGATATAGGTTTCCACGACAAAAAGCATTTCCTGAATATCCGGATTTTTCTGAAATTCTGCGATTTCATCCAGCGTATAATGGCGGATCTGCGGTTCCTGTGGCAGATTCACAGGCTGGGAGGCACAAAACGTTTCCTCTGCAGCGGATGCCGGTGTTTCTTCTGGAGAAACAGCAGACGGGGCAGGAGAGGAAGATGCCTCTTTTGTGTCTGTGGAATCTTCCGGAAACGGAAGAAGACCGATTCCGCACAATTTACCGTCGGCGGTTTCCTCCAGAGAGAGGAGTCCTTCTTTCTGCCAGTAACGCAGTGCACGCTGAATGTCCATTTCTGTATTGTTAAATTTGTCAGCAATTTCAGAAATTGTACAATTTGATGCATGAGAATGGATGCACCGTAATAAATATAAATATACCTTAACAAATTCCCCGTTTGCTGACGGCATAAAGCGGTCAATAAACTGGTTGGGAACGATTGTGTCCGTGGCTGGACAATCATTGTGCAGCTGAATGTTTATCATATGTCATAGTACCTTTCTTATTATGCATTTGTGATTATAGCACAATCATTTTCCAAATGGAAGAAGAAAAACACCCGTAAATCCCTGGTAATCAGGGGGATACTGATTGTGAACAACATTGTGGATAAAGTGGATAAGTCCACCAAAACGTACAAATTCAAAACGGAAAGGAGTGGATAAATATAGACAAAAAATCCACACAGAACGAAGAAAGAATCAACGTTTCTATGTGGATAATGTGGATAAGTTATTTTCCAAGGAGGGATTCGCCGATTTCTACGACATTTCCGGCTCCCATGGTTATCAACAGATCTCCGTTCATACAATTTTTTAATAAAAACTTTTCGATCTCTTCAAAAGAAGGAAAATAGTGCGCGTCTTTTCCTTTGGCTGTCAGGCGCTCCAGAATATCTTTCGAGCTTACACCGAAGGTATTCTGTTCGCGGGCAGCAAAGATGTCTGCCAGAACAATGACATCTGCCATGGAAAGTACTTCGGCAAAATCATCCAGAAAAGCTTTGGTGCGGGAGTAGGTGTGTGGCTGGAATACCAGCACCAGACGCTTATGCGGATATTTCTGCGCGGCGGTCAGTGTCGCGCGGATCTCTGTCGGATGATGTGCATAATCGTCAATGATGGTGACACCGTCTACGGTTCCTTTGTACTGGAAACGGCGGTTGGCACCGTGGAAAGCGTCCAGACCTCTGATGATGGCATCTGTGCTGATTCCCATGGTACAGGCAAGGGCGATGGCGGCCATGGCATTTCCGGCATTGTGTCGTCCGGGAACGGCAAGCCTGATTTCACAGATGGCCTCTTTGTTGTGCATGGCGGTAAAAGAAGGACAGGCTTTGTCATCATATGTCAGATTATCTGCATAATATTCACAGGAATCATCAAAACCGTAGGTGATGATCTGCTGTGGAAGTCCGTCGGTCAGTTCCTGATGGTCTGCAATTTCTCCATTGATAATGGTTGCTCCGTCTGCCAGTGTATTGCCGGCAAATTTACGGAAAGAACGACGGATGTCGTTGATATCCTTGAAAAAGTCCAGATGTTCTGCTTCTACATTTAAGATGATGCTGTATTTTGGACGGAAATTCAGGAAACTGTTGGTGTATTCACAGGCCTCCGAAACAAAGATTCCGGAATGACCGACACGCAGGTTTCCTCCGATAGAGGGAAGAATTCCGCCAACAGTGATGGTCGGATCGGATTTCGCAGCAAGAAGAATCTCACTGATCATGGAAGTTGTGGTTGTTTTGCCGTGGGTTCCGGCAACGGCAACGGAATTGTTGTAGTTGTCCATGATCTGTCCAAGCAGTTCTGCACGGGAGAGCATTGGCAGTCCCTGGGATTTGGCCTCTGCAAATTCCGGATTATCCGGATGGATTGCGGCTGTGTAGACAACCAGATCAATGCCGGGAATGATATTTTCGGCACTTTGTCCATAAAAAATCTGAGCACCTTTGGATGCGAGCATGCGGGTAAGATCGGATTCTTTTGCATCGGACCCGGAAATCGTAAAGCCTTTTTCCAGAAGAATTTCAGCGAGTCCGCTCATGCTGATTCCGCCAATTCCGATAAAGTGAATATGAATGGGGTCATTAAATTTTAATTTATACATCAGGATTACCTACCTATTTTAATAAAGTTTTTTTCTATTATACCACTCTATAACCAAAGGCGCACCCGAAAATATATTGTGCATTTTGCCAAAAAACAACAAAAAAACTCAGCATTTTTGTATAAACTGTTGTACATAAAAGGATAATATGATATACTACAGTAATAGTAAGAAACAAACATAATATTTAGAACAGACGAGGAGTGATGACGTGATTAAGAAAGAAATGATAGCCATGCTTTTAGCAGGCGGTCAGGGCAGCAGACTTGGAGTTCTGACATCGGACGTCGCCAAGCCGGCAGTAGCATTTGGCGGCAAGTACAGAATTATCGATTTTCCACTCAGCAATTGTATCAATTCCGGAATTGATACGGTTGGTGTGCTGACGCAGTATCAGCCACTCCGGCTGAACACACATATCGGCATCGGCATTCCGTGGGATCTCGATCGGAACAATGGTGGAGTGACTGTACTTCCACCGTATGAGAGAAGCAATAACAGTGAATGGTATACCGGTACAGCCAATGCCATTTATCAGAATCTGCGCTATATGGAAAGTTATAATCCGGAATATGTTCTGATCCTTTCCGGAGATCATATTTATAAGATGGATTATGAGGTTATGCTGGACTTCCATAAGGCAAATCATGCGGATGTGACGATTGCAACGATGCCTGTTTCCATGGAGGAGGCAAGCCGTTTCGGAATTGTGATTGCGGATGAAAACAAAAAGATTCAGGATTTTGAGGAAAAACCGGAAAAACCGCGGAGTAATCTGGCATCCATGGGAATTTATATTTTCTCCTGGAAAGTATTAAGAGATGCTCTTATCGAATTAAAAGATCAGCAGAGCTGTGATTTCGGAAAGCATATTATTCCGTATTGCTTCAAAAACAACAAGAGGCTTTTTGCATATGAGTTCAACGGTTACTGGAAGGATGTGGGAACACTTGGCTCATACTGGGAAGCCAATATGGAGCTGATTGATCTGATTCCGGAATTCAATCTCTATGAGGAGTTCTGGAAGATTTACACGAAGTGCGATACGATTGAGCCGCAGTACATAGCACCGGGGGCAAAAGTGGAGCGCTGCATTATTGGGGAGGCAGCAGAGATCCATGGAGCGGTGATCAATTCGGTAATCGGACCGAACGTATATATTGGACCGGGGGCTGTCGTGCGGGATTCTATTATTATGAAGGATACCAGTATCGGCAGGGATGTAACGATCGACAAATCCATAATTGCAGAAAACTGCAGAATTGAAGATGGGGTAACATTGGGAATAGGAGAAGCAGCACCAAACAAATTAAACGAGAGTGTTTATTCGTTTGGACTGGTAACGATTGGAGACGATTCTGTTGTTCCGGAGAATGTAAAGGTGGGCAAAAACACAGCCATTTCCGGTGTGACAGTAAAAGAAGATTATCCAGACGGGGTATTGGCAGGCGGCGAAGTAATTATTAAGGCAGGTGACAGAAAATGAAAGCAGTAGGAATTATTTTGGCGGGTGGCAATAACAACCGGATGGGAGAACTGTCCAGAAAACGTGCGATTCCGGCGATGCCGGTCGGCGGAAGTTTCCGCTGCATTGACTTTGTTTTAAGTAATATGAGCAATTCGCATGTACAGACAGTTGCGGTACTCACACAGTATAATTCCCGTTCACTGAATGAACATTTAAGTTCTTCAAAATGGTGGGATTTCGGAAGAAAACAGGGTGGTCTGTATCTGTTTACACCAACCGTTACGGCAGAAAACAGTGACTGGTATCGTGGCACGGCAGATGCCATGTATCAGAATATTGATTTCCTGAAAAACCGTCACGAACCGTATGTGATCATATCCAGCGGTGACTGTGTGTATAAGATGGATTACAATGACCTGCTGGAGTTTCATATCGCAAAGAAAGCAGATATTACCATTGCGTGCAAGGATATGCCGGCGGATGCGGATGTCAGCCGTTTCGGAGTCGTCCGTATGAATGAAGATTCCCGGATCACGGATTTTGAGGAAAAACCGCTGGTAGCACAATCCAATACGATTTCCACAGGAGTGTATATTATCCGAAGAAGACAGCTGATCGAAATTCTCGAAAAATCGGCGGAGGAAAACCGGTTTGATTTTGTTACGGATGTGCTGGTGCGTTACCGCAATGTAAAGCGCGTATACGGATACAAACTGAACACTTACTGGAGTAATATAGCAAGTGTAGATGATTACTTCCGTACAAATATGGACTTTTTGAAACCGGATGTGAGAAAGTACTTTTTCCGCGAAGAGCCGAAGATTTATTCAAAAGTGGATGATCTTCCGCCGGCAAAATACAATATGGGATCGGATGTCAGCAACAGTCTGATCGCCAGTGGATGTATTATAAACGGCAGGGTAGAAAATTCTGTTTTGTTTAAGAAAGCGTTTGTAGGAAAAAATTGCGTGATCAAGAATTCGATTATCTTGAATGATGCATATATTGGTGATAATACGCATGTAGAAAACTGCATTGTGGAGAGCCATGGAACGCTTCGGGCAAATACATTTTATTCCGGAGACGATGCTGTCCGGATTGTTGCAGAAAACAACGAAAGATATATGCTCTAGGGAGAGACTAGAAGGGGGATACATATGCAGATTACAGACGTTAGAATTCGCAAAGTGGAAAAAGAAGGCAAGATGAAAGCCGTGGTATCTATCACAATCGATGATGAATTTGTCGTACATGATATCAAAGTGATCGAAGGGGAAAAAGGATTGTTTATCGCGATGCCGAGCAGAAAAGCCGGCGACGGGGATTTCCGGGATATCGCACATCCGATCAATTCCGCGACAAGGGATCAGATTCAGGGATTGATACTGAAAAAGTATGAAGAGGTCTTGCAGGAGAAGGAATAAACGATTAAAATAAGAGAAATGGGACTGTGGAGTAATCCATGGTCCTTTTCTTAATTACAGACTTTTTGAATCCGTAATTGCGAAACTTATGGATGGGCGGCTCCCGTGTGGTGGCTGGGGCTGCTGCTTCCTGTGGCGTGCTCAACATCCAGAATCAAGAATCTGCAGAAAATGACCGCGTGGCTCCTTTGATGATTTGCGTTCGTTCAAGTTTCGACAGCGGCGCGGCTTGTGTCCGTCTGGCAGGGACGCGTCCGAAGGATTTCGTGTCTGCCTTAGCGGAGTGCTTCAAAATACTGTGCCCGCGGGTCGGTTTGCGACCACATTTATGAAAGGACTGTCAAAGTGTTCATAGGGAGACACAACTAGGAGCGGGCGCAATAAAATTTTTGAAGTGCTCCGCTTAGGCAGACTAGAAATTCTGAGCGCATCCCTGCCAGACGGACACAAGCCGCGCCGCTGTCGAAACGTTGCCCGGACACAAAATTAGAGCCACGCAATCATTTTCGCAAATTCTAAGATTCTGTCTGAATCGCACGCCACAGGAAGCAGCAGCCCCAGCCACCACACGGGAGCCACCCGGCGGTACCTTTCGTAATTAACGGACAAAAATTCAAATAAAAGGAGAATTGGATACATGTTTTTAATTGCAGGACTTGGAAATCCGGACAAGAAATACGAAAAAACAAGACATAATATTGGATTTGATACCGTCGATGCACTGGCAGAAAAATACAACATCAGCATCACGGAGAAAAAACATAAAGCGCTGTGTGGAAGCGGTGTGATCGAAGGCGTAAAAGTCATCCTGGCCAAACCGCAGACCTATATGAATTTAAGCGGAGAAAGCATCGCAGAAATCGTGAATTTCTATAAGCTTGATCCGGAGAGCGAAATGCTGATTATTTTTGATGACATCTCTTTGGCACCGGGAAATATCCGTGTGCGCAAAAAAGGCAGTGCAGGTGGGCATAATGGAATCAAGAGCATTATTTCAAGTGTGGGAACCTCAAACTTTATGCGAATTAAAGTCGGTGTGGGGGAAAAGCCACAGGGATGGGATCTGGCAGACCATGTGCTTGGCCGTTTTTCCGGGGAGGACCGTGCAAGGGTGGAAGAAGCCATACGGGATGCGGAAGATGCAGCAGTCCTGATGATTCAGGGGGAAGCAGACAAGGCAATGAATGATTTTAATGCAAAAAAGCAGGAGAATACAAAGTAAGTGAAAGCATTTATAGAACCGCTGCAGGAATTGAGCGGATATGAAGATATGACAAAAGCGGCCATGCAGCCGGGACTGGTGACCATCAGTGGCTGTATTGATGCACAGAAGCCACATATGATTTACACGCTTGGAAGGACACGCAGCCGGCGTCTGATCGTAACGTTTCATGAGCAGAAAGCGAAAGAATTGTATGACGACTATCGTTTTTTTGATCCGTCAGTGGTGTATTATCCGGCAAAGGATGTGCTGTTTTATCAATCGGATATCCGCGGAAACCTTCTTACCGCAGAGCGGATCAGTGCATTGCGGGCAATTCATGAAAATGAACAGGTGACGGTGATCACAACATTTGATGCCCTGATGAATACGATGCCAAGGGATGCACAGGTGTGGGACAGTGTGCTGCATATTGCACAGGGAGATACCCTGGATCTGGATGCACTTGTGGAACAGCTGGTGCGGATGGGATATGAACGGCAGTATCAGGTGGATAATATCGGTCAGTTTGCATTAAGAGGTGGAATTCTTGATATTTTTCCGCTGACGGAAGAAAATCCGGTCCGGATTGAACTGTGGGATGATGAAGTAGATACCCTTCGCACCTTTGATGTGGAAAGTCAGAAATCCATTGAAAATATAGAAAAGCTTGTGGTATATCCGGCATGTGAACTGGTTCTTTCGACCGAAGAGAAAGCAGAAGGTATTCGCAGACTGTTAAAGGAAGCAGAAGCTTTTTCCGATAAATTGCGGAAAGAAATGAAAACCGAGGAAGCCTATCGGGCACTGTCACAGGCAAAAGAACTGGCACAGGAATGGGAAGAATTGTCGGAAACCGCGGGAATGGATGCTTTTTTGTCTTATTTCTGCAGGGAACGGTGGAGCCTTCTGGATTATTTTGATCCGGCAGATACATTTGTGTTTTTCGATGAGCTGAGCCGGAGCGCGGAACGCGGACGGCAGACGGAACTGGAATTTTCGGAGAGCATGAAGCAGCGTCTGGAAATGGGGTATATTCTGCCGGGGCAGATGAACGAACTGTTTGGCTATAAGGAAATCATGGGAAGGCTTGAAAAATATTCCTGCTGTGCGGTTTCCGCACTGGATATCAAGACCTGCGGATTAAAATCCAATGGGCAGTTCGGCATTCATGTAAAGAGCGTAAGCGCATACAATAACAGCTTTGAACTTCTGATCGCAGACCTGAAGAAATACAAAAAAAACGGATACCGTATTATTTTACTTTCCGGTTCCCGCACACGCGCGAAGCGTCTGGCGGAGGATATTTTAAACGAAGGACTCAACTGTTTTTATACGGAAGATTACGATCACGATCTGGTGGCAGGACAGATCATGGTCTGCTACGGAAAAGTGCATCAGGGGTATGAATATCCGATCCTGCAGTTTGCAGTGATTACGGATACGGATATTTTCGGGGAAGAAAAAAAGAAAAAGAAGCGGCACCGCACCTATGAGGGCGAAAAAATCCAGCAGTTTACGGATCTGAGTGTCGGGGATTATGTCGTACATGAAAATCATGGGCTTGGTATCTACAAAGGAATTGAAAAGATAGAAGTCGACCGAAAGGTGAAAGATTACATCAAGATCGAATATGCGGGAGGCTCCAATCTGTATATTCTTGCAACACAGCTTGACCAGATCCAGAAATATGCGGGGAAAGACGCAAGAAAACCAAAACTCAATAAACTTGGAAGCCAGGAGTGGACAAAAACCAAGGGAAAAGTGCGTGGAGCCGTGCGTCAGATCGCACAGGATCTGGTGAAATTATATGCCGAGCGGGAAGAACAGAATGGCTATATGTATGGACCGGATACGGTATGGCAGAGAGAGTTTGAAGAACTGTTCCCGTTTGAAGAGACCGAAGATCAGGTGCTTGCCATTGATGCAACCAAGCGGGATATGGAGAGTCATAAGATTATGGACCGGCTGATCTGCGGGGATGTCGGTTACGGAAAGACGGAGATTGCGATCCGTGCAGCTTTCAAAGCAGTGCAGGAGAATAAACAGGTGGCATACCTTGCGCCGACAACCATTCTTGCCCAGCAGATTTATAATACGTTTTCCCAGAGAATGAAGGATTTCCCTGTCCGGGTGGATCTGTTGTGCCGTTTCCGCACGGCAGCGCAGCAGAAGAAGACCATCAGTGATCTGAAAAAAGGACAGGTGGATATTATTGTGGGAACACACCGGATTCTGTCAAAAGATGTGCAGTTTAAAGATCTTGGGCTTCTTGTCGTGGACGAGGAACAACGGTTTGGTGTGGCTCACAAAGAAAAAATCAAACAGTTAAAGACCAATGTGGATGTGCTGACACTTACTGCCACACCGATTCCGCGGACACTTCACATGAGCCTGATCGGAATCCGGGATATGAGCGTTTTAGAGGAACCACCGATGGACCGTGTCCCTATTCAGACGTATGTCATGGAATATAATGAGGAACTGGTCCGGGAGGCAATCACGCGGGAACTTGCCCGTGGCGGACAGGTATATTATGTGTATAACAAAGTAAGGGATATTGATGAAGTGACGTCACGCATTCAGGAGCTGGTGCCGGAGGCAAATGTGGCATTTGCTCATGGACAGATGAGAGAAAACCAGCTGGAGGATATCATGTACCGGTTTATCAATGGAGACATTGATGTACTGGTATCAACGACAATCATAGAGACGGGACTGGATATCTCAAATGTCAATACAATGATCATTCATGACGCGGATAATATGGGGCTTTCCCAGCTGTATCAGCTGCGCGGGCGGGTCGGCAGATCCAATCGTACGGCGTATGCGTTTCTTATGTACCGCAGAAACAAAATGCTCAAAGAGGTGGCGGAAAAACGACTGGCTGCCATCCGGGAGTATTCGGATCTGGGCAGCGGATTTAAGATTGCCATGCGGGACCTGGAGATCCGGGGAGCCGGAAATCTGCTGGGAGCCGAACAGAGCGGTCACATGGAGGCGGTTGGATATGATCTGTACTGCAAGATGCTTCACGAAGCGGTGAAAGAAGCCCGGGGAGAAGCACCGGCCGAACAGTTTGAGACTTCCGTTGATATCCGGACGGATGCATTTATTCCGTCCACATATATTGCAAATGAGTCGCAGAAACTGGATATGTATAAGCGGATCGCCGGAATTGAAACGGATGAGGAAGCGGAGGAAATGCTCGAAGAACTGATTGACCGTTTTGGAGAGCCTCCGAAGTCCGTGCAGAATCTGCTGACAATTGCCAGACTCAAAGCGGTTGCCCACAGTGTATATATTAAGGAAATTGTTCAAAGAGAAGATCTGTTAAAAATCCTAATGTACGAAAAAGCAAAGATTCACGCACAGCGTATTCCGGAGCTGGTAAAAGCGTTTGCTCCATCACTGAAATTTGCGGCAGATCCGAAGGGACCGTACTTCACTTACCGTCTGGGAGCAAATTCAAGGGAAAAGAACAGGGAAATTCTGGAAGTTCTCAGGCAATTATTGGAACAAATGCACGTTTTTTTGTGTGCGGAGCCGTAAAAGTGCTTGCCTGATGTAGGGAAAAGAATTATAATACTCTGGTATATAGGTGAAAAGAAACTCCCGGGAGGAACTATGAAAGCAAAAAAAGTTACAGCGATTATTTTAGCTGGTGCAATCTGCGCAGCAGCTTTTACCGGATGTGGTATAAATACAGGTGCGACGGCAGCAAGCATGAAAAATCAGACCGTCACGATGGGCATGGCAAACTTTACATGCCGTTATCAGCAGGCAAATGTAGAAGATTATTATAAGAGCATGATGGGGGCCAAAAGCAGCAGTGAGCTCTGGAGCAAGGATTTATATGGAAACGGAACAACCATGGAAGACACCATGAAAGATTCCGTTATGGAACAGCTTCATGAGATGTATACGTTACAGGCACATATGAAAGACTATGATGTGAGTGTGACAAAAGACGAAAAGGCAGCAATCAAAAAAGCTGCACAGCAGTTTATCAGCGATAATTCTTCCGAGGCACTCAAGGAGATGACTGCAGACGAAGATACCGTGGAGGAACTGCTTACGCTCTACACCATCCGCAGCAAAATGCAGAAAGCTATCGAGGCAGAAGCAGATACCAATGTGACGGATGAAGAGGCAAATGAGCGCGGTTATACGATGATGACTATTTCTACAACTTCCCATCAGGATGATAGCGGAAATACCGTAGAATATACCGATGATGAGAAAAAGCAGCTGAAGGAGACCGCAAACAAAATCGAAGATGCGGTAAAGAATGGAAAAACTCTCGAAGATGCTGCAAAGGATGAGGATCAGCAGACCACTACCGGTGCGTATGCATCCGATGATTCCACACTGGATACATCTGTGAAAAAGGCATTGGATGATTTGAAAGAAGGAGAAACTTCCGATGTGATTGAAACAGACAGTGCATTATATATTGTTCGTCTGGACAGTGAAACAGACAAAGACGCTACAGAAAAAAATCGTCAGAATATTATTGACAAACGTAAAAGTGACCACTACAATGAAGTGCTGGAGGGCTGGCAGAAAAAAGACGGCTGGAAGGTCAATAAAAAGAATGTTGCAAAGATTTCATTTAAGAATTCTCTGACACAGCAGGACCCGAATGCCTCTACAGAGACACAGACTTCCACAGAAACACAGAATGCAGAGAGTACACAGTAATGCAAAAAGATAACATTGTGTTAATTGGAATGCCGGGGGTGGGTAAGAGCACCGTCGGCGTTATCC
>CDZK01043898.1_pt1 | contig 12316 bp, 9 predicted proteins | sample 557401 | NCBI WGS metagenome assembly CDZK01 (sample SAMEA3182108, study PRJEB8094) | gut metagenome | biome: human; feature: gut; material: Stool; isolation source: human stools | place: Canada | collected 2013-04-25 | reverse complement strand
CCCGCCATAGCTATGCCGCCGATACCTATATGGCGGGCGTAGGTGGAGAATATCGTTTCAGGTGACATTTGTCCTACCGAGGAGGTTATGTCGGCATTTCCCAGCGCGAGTACCGTATCGGGGTAAAAAGCTCCGAGAAGAGGGATGATGACGAACCATACGAATACCGAGCCTGCGCATATTATCGAACTGTATTTAAGTCCTACTATGTATCCGAGCCCCAGTACGGCCGCACCGGTATTTATTTTGAACACGGTTTTGGCTTTGTCGGCTATTTCAGCTCCCAGAGGTATCACTTTAGTGGACAACACTTCGCTCCACCATCCGAAGGTGGACAGAACGAAATCGTACAGTCCGCCTACGATACCTGCGAAAATGAGCGGTCGCGCCTGGCTGCCTCCTTTCTCGCCTGAAATGAGCACCTGTGTGGTGGCCGTGGCTTCGGGGAAAGGGTATTTCCCGTGCATCTGCGATACGAAATATTTGCGGAAGGGTATAAGGAGCAGTATGCCCAGTATGCCTCCGAGCAGGGAACTTAAAAATACTTCGAGGAAGTTTACGGTCAGTTCCGGGTTGGTCCTCTGGAGGATGTAAAGTGCCGGAAGCGTGAATATGGCTCCCGCCACTATGACGCCCGAACATGCGCCTATGGACTGTATTATAACGTTTTCGCCCAATGCGTTCTTGCGTTTTGCCGCACCGGACAGTCCTACGGCTATTATGGCTATCGGTATCGCGGCTTCGAATACCTGTCCCACTTTAAGACCGAGAAAGGCGGCTGCCGCGGAAAACAGCACGGCCATGACTATGCCCCATGAAACGGACCACAAGGTAACTTCCGGATAATTTCCTTCGGCGGGCATCACCGGGCGGTATTCTTCGCCGGGGGCAAGCTCGCGGAATGCGTTTTCGGGTAGTTCCACTTGTTGTTTTTCAGTTGTTTCTGCCATTGTTTTATACTATGTCTTTAGTGTTAATTATATGTGTTGTGTCAAATGCCGAAAGTTGTTTTTTTTCTATAAGTTGTTTTCCCCGCGACGGGTTACCTTGCGTTTCAGGCGCCTTAGTTTGCGTTGTTGGGCCGGGGGCTGTTCGTCCTCGCCAGGCATGGGCAGTATGTGTCTGTCGCGGTAGCCCAAAAGGTACAGCACGCCGTCCAGTCCCATGGCCGATATGGCGTGGCTGGCGTTGGCCCTTACCATTGGTTTTGCCTGGAATGCCACACCGAGCCCTGCCAGACGCAGCATGGGCAGGTCGTTGGCTCCGTCGCCTATGGCTATTACCTGTTCGGTGGAGATGCCTTCCTTTTCGGCCAGCATCTTCAGGCATTCGGCTTTTTTAGCCCCGTCGACAATTTCGCCTACGTAACCGCCTGTCAGGCGGCCGTCCACGATTTCCAGTTCGTTGGAAAAGACGTAGTCTATGCCCAGGCGTTTCTGCAGATAGCGGCCGAAGTAGGCGAAGCCTCCCGATACGATAGCAGTTTTGTAACCGTAGGCTTTAAGGGTAGAGATGAGCCTTTCGGCCCCTTCGGTAAGAGGAAGTGTTTCGGCTATTTCGGCCAGTACGCTTTCTGGCAGTCCGGCGAGCGTTTTTATGCGTTCTTTGAAGCTTTCCTTGAAGTCTATTTCACCGCGCATTGCTTTTTCGGTGATGGCGCGCACCATGTCTCCGGAGCCTGCGCGTTTGGCCAATTCGTCTATAACTTCGACCTGTATCAGGGTGGAGTCCATGTCGAAACATACCAGGCGGCGGTTTCGGTAGTACATGTTGTCTTCCTGGAAAGCTATATCTACCCCGACCCGGGATGATACTTCGAGGAATTGCATGGTCATGGCTTTTTTGTCCGGTATTTCGCCTTCGACCTTAAGTTCGAGACATATCTTGCGGTCCGTTTCGTCGGGAAGAGGGCGGTGGGTTACGCGGTATATGGTACGTATGTTAAGGTTATTGGAAGCTATCACACGCGTGACTTCGTGTATCTGGAGTGCGGTCAGGCGGCGTCCGAGCACGGTGATTATGTGGCGTTTTTTGCTGCGGTTGTTGGCCCAAAGCTCGTATTCCTCGCGGGAGAGTGGCGTGAACTTTATGTTGAGGCCAAGTTCGTAGCTTTTCATAAGGATGTCTTTAAGCAGAGGGGCTGATTCAGCATCCTCGCCCATTTCGAACACTATGGCCAGATTGAGCGATTTGTGTATATCGGCCTGGCCGATGTCGAGTATCGATGCGTCGTAGGAGGCGAGTATGCCTGTAAGGGTGCTGGTAAGGCCGGGGCGGTCTTCTCCCGATACGGTCAGCAGTATTATCTGTTTCTGCTGTTTCAGTTTTTTATCTTTTCTGTTCATGCCTATTGATGTACACACAACGGTTATCGGTAATACGAGTTCCGTGACATTCCGCAGGGCCTGTCGGCGGACTAATATTTATAAGGTGCTAATGTATGTTTATTTTCCGTAAAAGCGTGTGAAAAATCGTTTAAAATGTGCCTGGGGCGGGGCTTTTTACAGCAAAAGAATAAACTGAAGGGGGTTTTATGTGAAAAATCCTCAAAAGCCGGGTTATCCCGCAGGCATAGCCTGTTCGATATTAACAACTGGTGTTAAACACAATCAGGCTCTGCTTGTAGCGGACAGAAAAAACGCCAAACAGCCTTTGCCTGTGTCAAGTGGCCGCAGGTGTTTTATTTTTTTCTGAAGTATATCTCGACAGGTACTCCGGAGAAGTCGAAATTTTCACGCAGCTTATTTTCCACGAAGCGTTTGTACGGGTCTTTTATGTACTGCGGCAGATTGGCGAAAAATGCGAACTTGGGCGTATGCGTTGGCAGCTGCGTACAGAACTTGATCTTTATGTACTTGCCTTTGGTGGCAGGAGGTGGGGTAGATTCTATGATGGGCAGCATTACCTCGTTCAATTCGCGTGTTTTTATGCGGCGTATACGGTTGTGGTATACCTGCACGGCGGTTTCAATGGCCTTGAATATACGCTGTTTTTCCAGTGCCGACATGAATACTATCGGAACGTCGGTAAACGGGGCTATCTTCTCGCGTATTTTTTTCTCGAATTCCCGCGAGGTATTGTTGCCTTTTTCCACCAGGTCCCATTTGTTTACCAGTATCACGATGCCTTTGCCGTTGCGGTCGGCCAGGTGAAAGATGTTCATGTCCTGTGCTTCGAAACCCTGTGTGGCGTCTATCAGCAGGATACTTACGTCGCTGTTTTCGATGGCTCTTACCGAGCGCATGACGGAGTAAAACTCGAGGTCTTCTTCGACTTTGTTCTTTTTCCTCAGCCCGGCGGTGTCTACCAGGTAGAATTTGTGCCCGAAGCGATTGTAGAGGGTGTTTATCGAATCGCGGGTAGTTCCTGCGATGTCCGTTACGATGTTGCGGTCCTGTCCGAGAAGGGCGTTGACGAACGATGATTTGCCCACATTGGGACGTCCCACTATGGCAAAGCGCGGGAGTTCGTCGTCTCCTTTTTTAGGTATTATCTCGCCGTTTTCGTCCGTTTCTTCCTGTTCGGCAACGTCGTTTTCAGCCGTGTTTTCTTCTTTTGGGAATGAGGCTATCACGTCGTCCAGAAGATCGCCCGTGCCGCTGCCGTTGATGGCTGAAATAGAGTATGGATGTCCCAGACCGAGTGAATAGAAGTCAGCAGTAAGGGATTCGTGTACGGAACTGTCCACTTTGTTTACGACCAGAAAGACGGGTTTTCTGCTCTTGCGCAGAATGTCGGCCACTTCCTGATCCATGCCGGTTACACCTTGCTGGGCGTCGGTGACGAAAACTATGGAGTTGGCCTCTTCGATTGCCAGGTGTACCTGCTTTGCTATTTCTTCCTCGAAAATGTCGTCGGAGCCTGTCACGTAGCCTCCCGTGTCTATGACGGAAAATTCCACGCCGTTCCAGTCGCTCTTGCCGTAATGCCGGTCGCGTGTGACTCCGGCCGTGGAGTCGACTATGGCCTGGCGTGTCTGTGTCAGGCGGTTGAAAAATGTTGATTTTCCTACGTTGGGACGTCCAACGATGGCCAGCATGTTAGGCATAGGTATTTGCGGTTCTTAATATGTTGTTACTCGTTTGGAAAAACAAAGATACGGAGAATTTCCCGGATTTTTTACGCAGGGCTTTTCCGGCGTTTATTTCGCCGGGGCGTCGAAGCCGGCGTAAAGCGCATGTACCCATACGTATTTGCCCCAGTGGCCGTAGTATAGGCGGAAACGTATTTTCTGTTCTTTTGTCAGTATCCCGGCAAAACTGCCTGAGTCGTTTATCTCGCGCGGTATGCGTACGTAAAAATCCCTCAGTGAAATACCGGGGTTGCCCACGAGTTTGAAAAGGGCTTCTTTTGCAGCCCATATAAGCGAGAGGCGCAGCAGGTTGTCGTGCCGTTCCACTTTCAGCTCGCGGGCGTGCAGGAACCAGGCAGCCACACGCGAGAGTTTCGCACTGCGTTTCTGTATGTCGATGCCGATAGGGTAGTCCGATACTGCCACGCATACCACGTGCGAAGTATGCGAGATGCTTACGTAGCGCCCGCTTTTAAGATAAGGTTTCCCTTCCGGCCCGTAGTAGAGATCGCTGTCGGAAATGCCCATGCGGTGCATCAGCCGGCGTGCGGCGAGTATTTCGCTACGGCGGCGGGAAGAACGCGAGGACGATATTTTGTCCATCGTGGCGGGCGACAGGGTTATCCCGGCGCGTAACGAGGCTTCGCTTTCGATTGCGTGCCAGAAACCTATGCGTGCATTGTTTTCGTATTTTTCCTCTATAAAGGGCATACGTGCTTGTTGTTATGAATGTGTTTACGGGCAGTTCGGCGTTGTGTCAGATTATGCCGGCTCCGGACAGTATTTTTTCCATTTGGGATTGCAGCCTTGCGGCTTCTTCCCCTGCGCGGGAGGCAAAATCACGGCCGGCAGAGGCGTATATTATGCCGCGCGACGAGTTGACCAGCAGCCCGCAGTCCCTGTTCAGACCGTAACGGCATACGTCTTCCAGGCTTCCTCCCTGGGCGCCTACGCCTGGAACGAGCAGGAAGTGGCGTGGGGCTGTTTCGCGTATCTGCCGGAAATATTCGGCTTTGGTCGCGCCTGCCACGTACATCATTTCGTTTTCCGAAGCCCAGTCCATCGACGTTTCCATGACTTTTTTCCACAACGGTTTCCCGTCGGCCATACGTGCGAGCTGGAAATCGGCAGCACCCGGATTGGACGTGAGTGCCAGCAGAATGACCCATTTGCCAGGTTTGCCTAAAAATGGCTTTACCGAATCCGAGCCCATGTAAGGGGCTGCTGTCACGGCGTCGAAGTCCGCGTTATCGAGCAGGGCACGGCCGTACATGGCCGATGTATTGCCTATGTCGCCGCGTTTGGCGTCGGCAATGAGGAATATGTCGGGGTATTTCTCCCGTATGTAGCTCGCGGTTTTGCAGAGGCTGTCCCAGCCGGCGCTGCCTTCGGTTTCAAAGAAGGCGGTGTTAGGTTTGTAAGCCACGCAGCGGGTGGCTGTGGCGTCGACTATGGCGCGGCAGAATTCGAAAAGAGGGTCTTCGGTCTGAAGGAGGTGTTCCGGTATTTTTTTTATGTCGGGGTCAAGGCCTACGCAAAGGAATGATTTTTTTAGCCGTATCTGTCCTGCGAGTTCTTCGTATGTCATAATCTGGCGGATGTGTGTTATTGTGTTTTCTTTCAGTATTTAATTTTTACGTGCACAGGGACCGAACACGCCGGATTCTATCGGTTCGACATGCAGGTTTATGTGGGTATCCTGGCCGAACCGGCCGCGCAGGCGTTTTTCTATTGTTTTGGTCAGTTCGTGGGCGTATGACACTGTGGCGGCTGCATCCACGCGTATATGCACTTCTATTGCTATGGAGTTGCCTATGCGGCGAGTACACAAGTTGTGGGGATCGCTTACTCCGGGTGTGTCCATTATCAGCGATATTATTTCGTCCTCGGTGTCTTTTGGCAGAGATTTTTCGAGCAGTTCGTCAACGGCCGGTTTTACGAGCGAAAAAGCCACTTTTACGATAAGTACGCTCACGAGTATTGCCGCAAGAGGATCGAGTATCCTCCACGATGGGCCAAGGAGTATAGCGCCTCCGATACCCAGCGCCGTGCCTATGGAAGAAAACGCGTCCGAACGGTGGTGCCATGCATTGGCCGTTACGGCGGGACTGTTTTCCCTGCGTCCGACGGTTGCCGTATAGCGATACAGCGCTTCCTTGACGGCTATCGATACCAATGCAGCCATGAGTGCTATTGTCCCGGGGCTTTCCAGTTCGAGGTCCAGGAAGTAATGTCCGTATATTTTCTTTGCCCCGTCCCACATGAGTCCCGCTCCGACGAAAAACAGCACTATACCGATGACCGAAGTGGCCAGGGTTTCGTATTTGCCGTGACCGTAGTCGTGGGTGTCGTCCTTGGGTTTTGCGGATATGTTTACAAAGAGGAGGACTACGATGTCGGTGGCGAAATCCGAGAGAGAGTGTACGGCGTCGGCTATCATGGCGCCGCTTCGTCCCAGGATTCCTGCGGCGAACTTGAATGCGAGCAAAAAGAAATTGGCCAGCGTCCCGACGAGCGTGACTTTGACTATTTCCTTTTTGCGTTCATGACTTTGTTGCCGTTGCATCGTATTTGCTGCGTTTTCGTGGTTTGACGAACGGGGAAAGAACGGTTATTATTCGCCTTCCTTGAGTTTTTCCGCGTTTTCGGCTATCGTCAGTTCGTCTATTATGCGCTGTATGTCTCCGTTGATAATGTCGGAGAGATTGTATAGAGTGAGCCCTATGCGGTGGTCGGTCACGCGTCCCTGCGGGTAGTTGTACGTCCGTATTTTGGCGGAACGGTCGCCGGTGGATACCATGGATTTGCGCTTTGAGGCTTCTTCTTCGAGGCGTTTCTGGTATTCTATCTCGTAAAGGCGGGAGCGGAGTACGGTCATGCACTTTTCGAGGTTTTTTATCTGCGAGCGTTCGTCCTGACATTGGGCTACTATACCCGTGGGTATGTGCGTAAGGCGTACGGCGGAGTAGGTAGTGTTGACCGACTGTCCTCCCGCGCCCGACGAACAGAACGTGTCCTTGCGGATGTCTTTAGGGTCGATGTAAATGTCGAATTCTTCTGCTTCGGGCATTACGATGCATGTGGCGGCCGATGTGTGTACGCGTCCCTGGGTTTCGGTGGCGGGTACGCGCTGTACGCGGTGTACTCCGGCTTCGAATTTCATGGTTCCGTAAACGTCTTCGCCGGAGAGCTTGAATATGATTTCCTTGTAGCCTCCGGATGTGCCTTCGTTGAAGTCGATGATTTCCTGTCTCCAGCCCTTGCTTTCGGCAAATTTGGTGTACATGCGGTACAGGTCGCCGGCGAAAATGGCGGCTTCGTCGCCTCCTGTGCCTCCGCGGAGTTCGACTACGGCGTTCTTGGCGTCGGCCGGGTCCCTGGGTATGAGCATGACTTTTATTTCCTCTTCGAGAGGCGCGACCTGAGGTTCGGCTTCTTCGAGTTCTGCGCGTGCCATTTCGGTCATTTCGGCGTCCGAGCCGTCTTTTATTATCTCACGCGCTTCTTCGATGTCCGAGAGCAGTTTTTTGTATTTTTTGTAAGCGCCGACTATTTTTTCAAGCTGTTTGTACTGACGCCCCAGTTCGACGTAGCGTTTTTGGTCGGCGATGACCTCCGGCTGTATGATAAGGTCGGCAACTTCGTCAAAGCGGGTCCTTATGCCTTCGAGTTTTTCCAGAAGTGTGGATGCCATATTTTTTCCTTGTCTTTTCCTTGGTTCGTTATAAAAAATCAGTATTCGAACGTGCCTTTGTCCGATTTTATGGTAAGGCGTTTACCTTCCGGGCAAGCTTCGACGCGGCCCACAACACGGGCTGGAATGCCGAACGATTCGGATATGGAAACGATATCCTGTGCGATGTCCTGCGGTACGTAAAATTCCATACGGTGTCCCATGTTGAATACCTGGTACATTTCCTTCCAGTCGGTGCCGCTTTCACTTTGTATCATGTCGAACAGCGGAGGTACGGGGAACATGTTGTCCTTTATCACATGGAGGTCGTTTACGAAATGCAGTATTTTGGTTTGCGCGCCTCCGGAACAATGTACCATGCCGTGTATTGAGTGACGCATGGAGTCGAGCACTTTTTTGACAACCGGGGCGTACGTGCGGGTGGGGGACAGGACGAGTAGCCCGGCGTTGAGAGGCGAGCCTTCGACAGCGTCCGTAAGGTCTTTCGAACCGCAGTACACGAGCGATGGATCTGTGGCGTGGTCGTAACTTTCGGGGAATTCGCCGGCGAGGGACTTTTTAAAGACGTCGTGCCGTGCCGAAGTAAGTCCGTTGGATCCCATGCCGCCGTTGTATCGGTTTTCATAAACGGCCTGCCCGTACGATGCCAGAGCGACTATGACGTCGCCTGGGCGTATGTTCGAGTTGTCGATCACGTCCGAGCGTTTCATGCGTGCCGTAACTGTGGAATCGACTATGATGGTGCGTACCAAGTCGCCTACGTCGGCGGTTTCACCGCCGGTGGAGATGATATTGACTCCGTAGCCGCGCATTTCCTCAAGAAGTTCTTCCGTACCGTTTATTATGGCCGAGATTACTTCTCCCGGTATAAGGTTCTTGTTGCGTCCGATGGTCGAGGAAAGCAGTATATTGTCGGTGGCGCCTACGCATAGCAGATCGTCGATGTTCATTATAAGGGCGTCCTGGGCTATGCCTTTCCATACCGACAGGTCTCCCGTGCGCCGCCAGTACATGTAAGCCAGCGCTGATTTGGTGCCGGCTCCGTCGGCGTGCATGACGGTGCAGTACTGACTGTCGCCGCACAGGTAGTCGGGTATTATTTTGCAGAACGCGCCGGGAAAAAGCCCTTTATCCACGTTCTTGATTGCGTTGTGTACGTCTTCTTTTGATGCCGAGACTCCACGTCCGGCGTACCTTTTGCTTACTTCCATCCTTTGTTTCTAAAAAAAAGCCGTAGTCTGCGGCCGTTTATACGCGTTAGTTGTGTGTTCGTTATTTAAAATGCTGAAAATAATTGCATTTACAGCATTATAGTTCAAGTTCTTCGTTGAGTCTTTTCTCCAGTTCTTCAGGGTCTTTCATTATAGTCAGCGTGTTTCCTTTTACGTAACTGACCTTGCCCCGTTCCTCGGAAACCACTATACAGGCGGCATCCGAGCGTTCGCCTATGCCTATGGCGGCGCGGTGTCGCGTGCCGTATTCTTCTGGCAGGGTTTTGTCACGCGATACGGGCAGGATGACGCGTGTGGCTACAATACGTCCGTTTTCTATCACTATTGCGCCGTCGTGCAACGGGCTGTTCTTGTAAAATATGCTCTCTAATATGCTTTGCGTGGGTACGATGTTCTGTACGTCGCCTGTGGTGGCTTCTTTGAGGTCGAACATGGATTTTTTTATCACTATCAGGGCGCCGGTACGGGTTTTGGCCATTTCAAAGCAGGCGTTCACTATCTCTTTGACTTCTATTTTTTCAGGTATCGCCCTGCGGCGTTTTATTTTGGAAAAGAAGTGCTTGACGAAAAAGTTGTTCGTGCCTATCAATATCAGAAAACGTCGTATTTCCTGCTGGAAGAGTATGACCACCGCCAGTACGCCGATGCTCATGAATTGTCCCAGGATGCCGCTAAGGAGCGTCATTTGCAGCGCTTCGACTAGTTTCCACAACAGGAACAGGACTATCATGCCCACGAATATGTTCACCGCTACCGTGCCGCGCACCAGCCTGTACGCCTGGAACACGAGGAACACCACCACGGCGATGTCTATGAAGTCCTTTATTCCGAATGTTATGAAATCGAACATTTATTATGTTTGTTTTTTTTTGACACCAGTCGCTGTACGGCCTATCTGAGAACTATTTTAGACGCAATATTCCACCACGGCCACAGGCAAAGCCTGTTTGATGTTTTTTTCAGCGAGGCCACTCACCATCCTGTCCGGTCAAAAATACGCAAATACTTCCAATGTACGGCAACTTAAGGTACCGGTATCCCGAAAAGGTCGTACACACCGGCGGATGTCACTTCCACCTTGACGAAACCGCCAGTCGGCACGCGGTATTTCTCGCGGTCGATGAACACGTCGTTGTCCACTTCGGGCGAATCGTACTCCGTGCGGCCGATGTAAACGTCCGGCTGTTCCGTGTCGATTAGCACGCGGAGCGTCTTTCCGACTTTTTCCTCGTTTTTTTGCAGGGATATTTCACGCTGAACCTCCATGAGCTCCTCAACGCGGCGTTGTTTTTCTTCGTCGGGCACGTCGTCTTCCAGTTGTGCGGCCGATGTGCCTTCTTCCTCGGAATAGGCGAAGCATCCCATGCGGTCGAAACGTTGTTCCTGCACCCATGCTTTGAGTTCTTCGAATTCTTCGGGCGTTTCTCCGGGATAACCGACGATAAGAGTGGTGCGGAGCGCTACTCCGGGCACTTTTTCGCGTATTTTGTCCAGAAGGGCGTTTATCTGTTCTTTTGTCGAGCCGCGTTTCATGGATTTGAGTATGCGGTCCGAAATGTGCTGCAACGGTATATCGAGATACTTGCATACTTTCGGTTCGGAAGCCATCACTTCTAGAACATCCTCCGGGAAACCGTTCGGATAGGCATAGTGCAGGCGTATCCACTCTATGCCGTCCACTTCGGCTATCCCGCGCACCAGGTCGGAAAGACGGCGGCGGCCGTAGAGGTCCATCCCGTAGTATGTCAGGTCCTGTGCGATGAGTATAAGTTCTTTAACCCCTTTGGAGGCAAGGATACGCGCCTCTTCGATGAGTTCTTCAACGGGCCTCGATATGTGTTTGCCGCGTATAAGGGGTATGGCGCAATACGAGCACGCACGGTCGCAGCCTTCGGAAATCTTCAGGTATGCGTAATGCCGCGGAGTGGAGAGCAGCCGTTCCCCTGCGAGTTCTTTTTTGTAATCGGCGCCAAGGACGGCGAGTATGGCTTTCATGTCGTTTACTCCGTAAAAACCGTCCACTTCGGGCAGTTCCCCGCGCAGTTCGTCCATATAGCGCTGCGACAGGCAGCCCGATACGTACAGCCGGTCTATTTCGCCGCGGCGTTTGCGTTCGACCTGTTCCAGTATGGCGTTTACCGACTGTTCCTTGGCATCGCCGATAAATCCGCACGTGTTCACCACGACGATATTGCCATGGCCTTCGTGAGATACTTCACGGCCTTGTTTTTCGAGTTGTCCGGCCAGTGTTTCCGAGTCGTACAGGTTTTTGGAACATCCGAGGGTTATAATGTTCACTGCGGGTTGTTTGCGCCCGTTTTCCTTGGTCTTCATACTCTCTTTTTTATTTGGAGGAATTTTCGAACCTGCCTGCGTGGCGGTCTATATCGCGCATTATGTCGAGGGCTACCTTAAGCGCGGCTGTGCCTTGTTCGATCGTAACGGGAGGGGGCGTGCCTTGTTCGATCGCGCGTGCGAAAGAGTTCAGTTCGTCCAGTATGGCGTTATTCTGCGGGGCCTGTGGCTTTTCGAAGATTATCTGTTTGCTCACGCCTTCGGCGTTGGTCAGTATCATGTCGTAATCGCCGGGCGATTGAGGAGCGTCGTGTATGCGCAGTATCTCGGCTTCTTTTTTCAGGAAATCGACTGCTATGTAGGCGTCGCGCTGGAAAATGCGTGTCTTGCGCATATTTTTCATCGATATGCGGCTGGTGGTAAGGTTGGCTACGCAACCGTTTTCGAACTCGATGCGGGCATTGGCTATGTCGGGCGTGTCGCTGATCACGCGTGCGCCGCTGGCCGAAAGAGTTTTCACGGGCGAGCCTACGATGTTCAGTATGGCGTCGATGTCGTGTATCATAAGGTCCAGAACGACCGGCACGTCCGTGCCGCGCGGGTTGAACTCCGAGAGGCGGTGGGCTTCGATGAACGCCGGATTTTTTATGTGGGGACGAACGGCGGTGAATGCCGGATTGAACCTTTCGACGTGGCCTACCTGCGCTTTGAGTCCTTTTTCAGCCAGCATGAGCATAAGTTCTTCGGCCTGCTGGACGGTGGTTGTGACCGGTTTTTCGATAAAGACGTGGCGGCCTTTTTCAATGGCTCTTTTGGCGCATTCGAAGTGGTGAATGGTAGGGGTTACTATGTCCACCACGTCCACGTCGTCAATAAGGCTGTCCATGTCCGGATAGGCCTTTACGCCCAGTTCTTCGGATACTTTGGCGGCGTTTTCGGCGCACGGGTCGTAAAATCCGACCAGGGAGTAATGTTCCGACTGGCCGAGAAGGCGCAGATGTATTTTTCCCAAATGTCCTGCTC
>CDZK01009828.1_pt1 | contig 12327 bp, 15 predicted proteins | sample 557401 | NCBI WGS metagenome assembly CDZK01 (sample SAMEA3182108, study PRJEB8094) | gut metagenome | biome: human; feature: gut; material: Stool; isolation source: human stools | place: Canada | collected 2013-04-25 | reverse complement strand
TAGGTGGCCAGCTTGATGTTCTTGTCCGTCCGGTAGGTGCCCACCGCCTTGATGAGCCCGATGGTGCCGATGGAGATCAGGTCCTCGATGCCCACGCCGGTGTTCTCGAACCGCCGGGCGATGTACACCACCAGCCGCAGATTATGTTCGATGAGCTCCTTCCGGGCGTCCTCGTCCTCCGTCCGGGCCAGCAGCTCCGCCTCCCGCTCCCGGCTCAGGGGCGGAGGCAGGGTGTCGCTGCCGCCGATGTAGTGTACCTCCGCCGGCGGCAGCAGGCCCATCCGCACCAGCAGCCGCCTCCAGGACATCTTCCAGTTGTTCATGGTGACCTCTCCTTCCCACCGCGCCGCCCCAAAGGGCGCTGTATCCTGTACCCAACTCCGTGGGGGACAGGGCCGCCAGCAGCCCTGTGTACCGCACCCCCGCGATCTCCACCCAGTCGCTGCGCACGGCCAACAGCAAACCGCCTGCCACCCCTACCGCCTGGTAGGGGAGCAGGCGGAACCGCAGCCCCGGCGCCGCGTGCACCAGGGGCTCCAGCAGCTCCGCGGGATGCTCCAGCGCCCCGCGGTCCAGCAGGCTCCGAATTTCCCGGGGAAAGGCGCCGTCCAGCCGCCCCGGGGACACCACCAGCACCGGCTGTCCCGACACCGGGTCCCGCAGGGTATTCCCCGTGTCGCAGAAGGCGGTGAAGGCGATCACCCGGCCGGCAATGCACGCCCGGACCGGCACCAGCTGGCCGTGCAGGCCCTTTTTGGCCGCTGCCCGGAACACCACCGTCAACACCAGATAGGCCGCGGCGGAGGCGGTCAGCAGCACCTTGGCGTCCACGTCCGTATAGAACACGCCGTTCACCACGGGCACGCCGCCTCCGGCCAGCAGGCCCAGCCCCAGCACGCACCCGGCCATGGCGCAGGAGACGGCAAAGAGCAGCAGCGTCAGCCGCAGCAGCTTCTCCTCCCCGCCGTAGGCCGCCAGCGCCAGCAGCACGCCCGCCGCCAGCTTCACCGGCGGCGCCGCGAGAAAGCCCAGCCCCGGCAGAAACACCGCCACCGCGTAGGCGCCCCCCAGCAGTCCCGCCAGCAGATACCGCCCCCGCCGGAGGGGGATCCCCGCCAGCCGGCCCACGGAGAGCACCAGCAGATAGTCCATCAGCGCGTTCAGCACAAACACGCTGTCCACATACACCACGGTCAAACGGCCCCGCCCCCTTCCCGCTCTGTGGGACTATTATAGGGCAGTCCGCTGGGAAAACCCGTCGCAAAAGGGGGACGCGCCCCAAAAGGCGCGCCCCCCTGTGACAGATGCCGTGCTCATTCTCCCCCGCTGTCCGGATACAGATACCCGAAGGTGACCGCGTAATGCTCCCTGCCGCTGACCGTCTCCCATAGGGCGGCGGCATCCGCGTCAAGGGCTGTTTTGTCCAGCGCGGCCTGTTCCGCGGCGGAGAGCGACGAAAAGGTCTCCGGCTCCAGCGCGCGCAGCATCTGCCCCCAGGTGCCCTCTGCCCCCTGCCGGGCCGTCAGCTTCGTTCCGCCCCAGCAGAGGCAAAGGGCCAGTACCAGCGCCCCGATCCCGGGAAGCCTGCGTTTCCAATGCTCCATAAACGACATCCTCCTGACAAACAGATTTTGTAGTTAGCTTAAACTAACTTATCACCTCAAAAAACGGCGCCATGCGCCCTTGTATCTATGCTACCATCTTTCCCGCCCCATGTCAACAGCTCCGCCGGGCCTGGATGGTCCGGCGGAGCTGTTCAGGAAAACAGCTTTACAGCATCGCCATATAAGGCAGAATCAGCGATGCCAGCATGGCGAATACCAGCACGATCACCAGAATCGCCGCCACCAGCCGGTGCTTCTTGCTCATTTCGGCCCCTCCTCCGTCAGAATCTTGCGGATGCTCTTCTCCGCCTTGCTGCGGGGCAGCATCAGCTCGTGCCCGCAGCCCAGGCACCTGAGCTTGATGTCCATGCCCACCCGCAGGATCTCCCACTGGGTGCTGCCGCAGGGATGGGCTTTCTTCAGCTCCACTTTGTCGTGCAGATGCAGGTCCATTGTCAGCCTCCTTGTCAAAGCAGCCCCCCGGGCTGCATATCATAACGGTATGGAACAAAACGCCGCGTCCGCGGCAGATAGGATGCGATTGCCATATGCCGGAAAACAAACTGTATCCGCCGGAGGGCCTGCGCCCCCCCGCCGCCTTTACCCTCCAGAGCCTGCGGGAGGCCCTGGAAGCGGAAACCGTGCTGGAGAGTGTGGTCCAGCGGTGCGACTCCCGCCACGATCTGCACCTCTCCCTGGGGGGCATCCCGGCCCGGATTCCCCGGGCGGAGGTCCTCTCCCCCTGGATCAGCGGAGCGGAGCGGGACATCGCCATCCTCTCCCGGGTGGGAAAACCCGCCTGCTTTCAGGTGACGGACATCCGGGCCGACGAAAAGGGGGCGCCCACGGCCCTGCTCTCCCGCCGGGCCGTCCAGGAGCGGGCTCTGGACTACTTTCTGGAACACCTGGGTCCCGGGTCTGTGGTCTCCGCCGTGGTGACCCACCTGGAGTCCTTCGGCGCCTTTCTGGACATCGGCTGCGGCGTCGTGGCCATGCTGCCCATCGAGTACATCTCCGTCTCCCGCATCTCCCACCCCAGGGACCGGTTCCGGCCGGGGCAGAAGATCCTGACCGCGGTGCGGTCCGTGGACCGGGAGAGACGCCGCTTCACCATGACCCACAAGGAGCTGCTGGGCACCTGGATGGAAAACGCCAGCTGGTTCTCCACCGGGGAGACGGTGCGGGGCGTCGTCCGCAGCGTCAAGTCCTACGGGACCTTCATCGAGCTGGCCCCCAACCTGTCCGGCCTGGCGGACGCCCGGGAGGACCTCCGCCCGGGAGACGGCGTCTCCGTCTACATCAAGTCCATCCGGCCGGAGCGGATGAAGATCAAGCTCCATGTCATCGAGCGGCTGCCCCCGGCGGAGACGCCGGAGCCCCTGCGGTATCAGGTCACCGACGGCGTGCTGGACCGGTGGGTCTACTCCCCCGCCGGGTATGAGAAGGAGCCGGTGGAGACGGTGTTCACGGCTGCGGGCCCTTGATATCCTCCCAGTACCGCTTGGCGGCCTGCTCCGTCTTGTTGTCGCCGTATTCGTAGTAATGGACGCCCTTCAGGGCATCGGGCAGGTACTGCTGCTGCACCCAGTGGCGGGGGAAGTTGTGGGGGTACAAGTACCCCTGCTCCCGCTCCATGCCGGCGGAGTCCGCATGGACGTTCTGCAGCTCCCGGGGCACGTCCCCGGTGCGGCCCGCCTTCACGTCCGCCCAGGCTTTGCCGATGCCGGCCGTCACGCTGTTGGACTTGGGGGCCGTGGCCAGCAGGATGGCCGCCTGGGCCAGGGGGAGCTGGGCCTCCGGCAGCCCCAGCTGCATGGCGGTGTCCACGCAGGCCTTCACGATGGAGACCGCCTGGGGGTATGCCATCCCCACATCCTCGCTGGCGGAGCACAGCAGCCGCCGGCAGGGAGTGATCAGGTCCCCCGCCTCCAGGAACCGGGCCAGGTAGTGGAGGGCCGCGTCCGGGTCGCTGCCCCGGAGGGACTTCATCAGGGCGGAGGCGGCGTCGTACATGGCGTCGCCGCCCTTGTCGTACCGCATGGCGCTGCGCTGGGCCACCTGCTCCGCGTCGGCCAGGGTCAGCGTCAGCTTTCCGTCCTTGGGCAGGGCCGCCTGGCAGAGGAGCTCCACCGCGTTGATGGCCTTGCGGACATCGCCGCCGCAGGCAGTGGCGATCTGCCGGGGCACCGCCTGCTCCCAGTCCAGGGGCAGGGGCGCCCGGTCCTGCTCGATCTTCAGGGCCCGGAGGACGGCGGGCTCCACCTCCTCCGGGGACACGGCCTTGAACTCAAACACCGTGCTGCGGGACAGCAGCGCGCCGTAGACATAGAAGTACGGATTCTCGGTGGTGGAGGCGATGAGGGTCAGAGACCCGTTCTCCATGAACTCCAGCAGGCTCTGCTGCTGCTTTTTGTTGAAGTACTGGATCTCGTCCAGATACAGCAGGATGCCTCCCGGGGCCAGCAGGGTCCCCACGTCGGCGATGATGTCCTTCACATCCTGGAGGGACGCGGTGGTGGCGTTGAGCCGGTGGAGGGTCTTGTTGGTCTGCCGGGCGATGATGTTGGCGATGGTGGTCTTGCCGGTGCCGGAGGGGCCGTAGAACACCATGTTGGCCTCGGTCCCGCTGTCGATGAGCCGGCGGAGCACCGCGCCCTTTGCCAGCAGGTGCCGCTGGCCCACCACCTCGTCCAATGTCTTTGGGCGGATCTCGTCCGCCAGAGGCCGCTGCATGGCGGCACCCCCCTTCCCTGTCGGGTTTCAAATTCGGAATTTTTATTATACCATAGCCCGCCGGAAATTTCCACCCGGAAAACGCTGAAAAGCCGGGAAGACAGCTGTCTTCCCGGCTCTGTTTCGGTCAGCCCACCGTTTTCCAGTGCTTGTCCACGTGGTTGAGGATCTCGCAGCCGGTCTCCGTCACCAGCACCAGGTCCTCCACCCGGACGCCGAACTCGCCGGGCAGATACACGCCGGGCTCGATGGAGAAGATCATGCCGGGCTTGGCCACCAGGGGCGTGGTGGCGCTGACGTCCCCCTTCTCGTGGTCCGTCTGGCCGATGAAGTGGCCCAGCCGATGGGTGAAGAACTCCCCGTAGCCGGCGGCGGCGATGTGGTCCCGGGCGGCCTTGTCCAGGTCCTTCAGGGCCACGCCGGGGCGGATCAGGGACTCCGCCTTCTCATTGGCCTCCCGCACCAGGTCGTGGATGGCGGCGTACTTGGGGTCCGCCGTCTTGCAGAAGAAGGTCCGGGTCATGTCGGAGCAGTACCGGCTCTTCCGGCAGCCCATGTCGATGACGATGCAGTCCCCGGCCCGCAGGGGGGTCTGGTCCGGCTCGTGGTGGGGATCCGCGGCGTGGGCGCCGTAGGAGACGATGGGCAGGAAGGCCGTGGAGTCGCACCCCTCGGCGGCGTACTGGGCCGCGATGTAGTCGGACACCTCCCGCTCGGTCATGCCCTCCTTCATGTAGGCGGCGGCCCGCTCCATCACCACGTCGTTGATTCGGGAGGCCTCCCGCATCAGGTCCTGCTCCACCGCGTCCTTGCAGGCCCGGGCGTCGTCCACGCAGTCGGAGGCCAGCACGTATTTACAGTTGGGGTTGTGGGCCATCAGAGGCAGCAGGAACCGGGCGGGCCAGTCCTTGTCCACGCCCAGGTCGTGCTCCCCGTCCACGGCGTCCGCCAGGATGGAGAGATAGTCGTCCGTGTCGGAGAACCACACCTGCTCATAGGGGACCTCCGGCACCGGGAACAGCTTGTTCAAAAACAGCTTGTGCTGCCCGTCCTTCCGCAGGTAAAGGGCGTACAGCCGCTCAAAGGGGACCACGTCATAGCCCGTCAGATACCAGATGCTGTCCGGGTCGGACACCAGCATCTGCTCCAGGCCCATCCGCTCCATGGCGGCCAGCACCCGGTTGATTCGCTCCTGATACATAACTCTCAGCTCTCCTTTTTTCCAATCACGCGCTCCACCAGCTGGGGCGCCACCAGAGATTTCACGATCTTCACGCCGGTCTTCAGGGACTCCACCGGCGCGTACTCATACCGGCCGTGGGCGTTGTGGCCCGCGCTGGGCAGGTTGGGGCACAGCAGGCCCTTGTAGGTCAGCACGCTGCCGTCGGTGCCGCCCCGGATGGGCGAGTGGGTGGGATTCTCGATGCCGGCGGCCTTCATGGCGGCCTCCGCCAGCGCAATGATCTCCATGTGGTCCTTCAGCACCTCGTACATATTGTAATACTGGTCCTGGGTGTCCACCACTGCGGTGCCGTCGCCCCAGCGGCGGTTGATCTGCTCCGCGGCCTTGTCCATCATGGCCTTGCGCTCCTGGAACCGCTGCATGTCGTGGTCCCGGACGATATACTCCATGGTTGCCTTCTCCGCCTTGCCGTGCAGCTCCTGCAGGTGGAAGAAGCCCTCGTATCCCTCCGTGTGGGTGGGGGTCTCCAGCGCCGGCAGCAGGGCGTTGTACTCCATGGCGATCAGCAGGGCGTTCTTCATCTTGTCCTTGGAGGAGCCCGGGTGGATGCTGAAGCCGTTGATGGTCACCACCGTCTTGGCGGCGTTGAAGGTCTCGTACTCGTAGTCGGTGATGTCTCCGCCGTCCAGGGTGTAGGCGAAATCCGCGCCGAAGCCGGCCACGTCGAAGGCGCTGGCCCCCATGCCGATCTCCTCGTCCGGGGTGAAGCCCAGGCAGATCCTGCCGTGGGGGGCCTTCTCCGCCAGCAGCTCCTCCACCGCCTGGAGGATGATGGCGATGCCCGCCTTGTCATCCGCCCCCAGCAGGGTGGTGCCGTCGGAGCAGACCAGGTCCTGGCCCACGAACTTTGCAAGCTCCGGGAACTGCTCCGCCTTCATGACGATGTTCTGCTCCCGGTTCAGCACCACGTCCCCGCCGGTGTAGTGGATGATCTGGGGCTTCACGTCCTTGCCGGTCATGTCCGGGGTGGTGTCCATGTGGGCGATGAGGCCGATGGCGGGCAGATGCTCGCACCCCGGCGTCGGCTCCAGGGTGGCGTAGACGTAGCACTTGTCGTCATACCGGGCGTTCTCGATGCCAAGGCCGCGGAGCTCCTCCACCAGCAGCTTGGCCATGTCGAACTGGCGGTCCGTGCTGGGGGTGGCGGAGCGGCCCGCGTGGTAGTCGCTCTCGCTGTACACCTTGGCGTAGCGGATCAGGCGGTCAACAACGGTATCCATGTTTTCAGTTCCTCCTTATGCGTCCTTGGAGAGCAGATTCTCCGGATTCAGGCACTTCAATTCGTCCAGCACGAAGAGGCCGTCCTTGCGGATCAGCACGTCGTCGAACCAGATCTCTCCCCCGCCGTACTCCGGCGTCTGGATCTGGATCAGGTCCCAGTGGACGGCGGAGTGGTTGCCGTTGGAGGCGTTGTCGTAGCTGTTGCCGGGGGTCAGGTGGAAGCTGCCGGCAATCTTCTCGTCGAACAGGATGTCCCCGATGGGGTGGTTGATCTCCGGGTTCACGCCGAAGGCGAACTCGCCGATGTACCGGGCGCCCTCGTCGATATCCAGGATCTCGTTCATGTAGTCGGTGTTGTTGCTGGTGGCCTTGACGATCCTGCCGTCCCGGAACTCCAGGTACACGTCCCGGAACAAAAAGCCGTCATAGGGAGAGGGCACGTTGTAGGTGATGTGGCCGTTGACGGAGTCCTTCACGGGAGAGGTGTAGATCTCGCCGTCGGGGATGTTCCGGTTGCCGTGCATGCCGAAGCTGGGGATGCCCTTGATGGAGAAGGAGATGTCCGTGCCGGGAGAGACGATGCGGACCCTGTCGGTCCTGGCCATCAGGTCCTGGAGGGGCCGCATGGCCCGGCCCATCTTGTCGTAGTCCACCAGGCAGGCCCGGAAGTAAAAGTCCTCGTACTCCTCCGTGGAGACGCCGGCCAGCTGGGCCATGGCGTCGTTGGGGTACCGGAGCACGGACCACTTGGTGTGGTTGCACCGCTGGTCCAGATGGATGGGGCCCCAGTAATACTGGCGGTAGCGCTTCTGGGCCTCGTCAGAGACGTTGTGCCAGGCGCTGATGTTGGTGGTGGCCCGGATGTCGATGTAGGCGTCCATGTCCCGCATCCGCGCCAGCTCGTAGGAGGCGATCTCCTCCATGTGCTCGGCGTCGGCTCCCTGGACCAGGGCGCCCTCCACGGCGTAGTCGAAGATGTGGACAAAGGGCTTGCCGCCCACGGCGTAGGCCTCCTGCACCAGGGCCTTCATCAGCCCGGTCTCGCTGCCGTGGAGCTCGATCAGGATCTTCTCGCCCTTCTCCAGACCCACGGCGCTGCGGATCAGGAACTGGGCAAATTTGCGGATACGGGGATCTTCCATGTGTGGTTCCTCACTTTCTTATCAGTCCTTGCGCGGGAGCGCGCAGAAAAAGCGGGGCAGAAATCACTTTCTGCCCCGCTCGGGATCAGTTGTCCTGGTACAGGGCTTCCAGAGACCGCTTGGGATCGTTGCACCGGGTCACGGCGCTGACCACCAGAATGGCGATCACCGAGGCGGGCACCGCCACGATGGCGCACTGGATCCCGTAGGGCGTGCCCATCAGGGTCCAGATGATGGTGACCAGGCCGCCCACCAGGATGCCCGCCATGCCGCCGGCGGGCGTCACCCGCTTGGAGAAGAGGGCGAACAGGATGGCCGGGGTGATGGCGGCGCCGTACATGGTGTAGGCCGTCATCTGCAGGGACAGCACGGTGGGGAAATACAGGGTCAGCGCCACGGCGACAAAGCTGAACACGATGATGGTGCCCCGCAGGACCAGCATCTTCTGCTTGTCCGTGGCCTTGGTGTTGATGTACCGCTCGTAGACGTCGTTGGTCAGGTTGGTGGCGGAGGAGAGCAGATAGCTGTCTGCCGTGGTGACGATGAAGGCCATGCAGGCACACATCACCAGCGCGCCGAAAACCAGGGGCAGGTAGTCCACCGCCACCTGGAAGATGACGTTGGAGGGCGTCTCCAGGGTGGGATACAGCTTGGCCGCCTGGGTGACGATGGCCACGATGCTGAGGATCACCAGGATCTCGCCGATGAACATGCCGATGTTGGACTTCTTGGCCTCCTCGCTGTTCTTGGCGGAGGCGAACCGCTGGAGCATGTTCTGGTCGCCCAGCATCAGGGCCAGGGAGGGCAGGAAGTAGCCCAGCAGCTCCCAGCCGGACATGCCGCCGGTGAGGGTCATCTTCTCCGGGGGCAGAGTGGCGCCCTGGGCGGAGGCGGCCGCCATCAGGATGGGGATGGCTGCGAAGAAGCCGCCGATCATCAGCAGGGCGCTGACGGCGTCAGAGTAGGCCACGGACACCAGGCCGCCGCCAACGGTGATGACGGCGATGATGATGGTGCAGATGGCCAGGGCCAGGCCGTGGGAGATCTCCACGCCGCTAGAGGAGCACAGCAGGACGATGATGTCCGCAGCAGCCTTCAGCTGGGTGGCCAGCACGCCCACATAGGCCAGCATGACGCAGATGGCGGAGATGATGCTGGCGGCCTTGCCGTAGCGGGCCTCCATGATCTCCGGCACCGTCACCTTGTTGGACTTGCGGACCTTGCCGGCGATGAAATACAGCAGGATGATGCCGATGGGAGGCGCCGCGAAGGTGATGAGACCCACCCAGGGGCCGCCGGTGTACACCACGCTGGCGGAGCCGGTGATGCCGCCGCCGCCGCACCAGGTGGCCAGCAGGGTGCCCACCAGAATGATGAAGGGGATGCGGTGGCCGCCGGTCACCATGTCATCCGAGGTTTTGACCTTCTTGTGGGCCACGATGAGCCCGAAGATCATGAGCAGCACCAGATAGGCGCCGATTGCGATGATATATGCCATATCTTCTCCTTCTCCTTACACTTGAAAATCGTAAGGAGATTTTACTCTTTCAGGGAGATCTTGTCAAGCTGTATCCCGGAGGGCCCCGCCGCCGGAACGGGGCGGTTGCGCCCCGCGGCTCCCCCGTGCTATACTGGGACAGCGGAATCGCCGCGGGAGGTGACGGGATGGACGCGCAGACTTTTTGGGCGGTCATCGGCGCATACAACCAGCAGACCTGGGCCTTTCAGATCCCCTTGCTGGCCTTTTTGCTGGGAATGATGGTTCTCTCCTATACAAAGAAAGTCCCGTGGGCGGCCAAGTGTGCACTGGGGATCCTCCATCTGTTCATCGCCGCAGTCTTTTTTGCCGGCTTCGGGGAGCTCCCCATTCAGCGGCTGTTTGCTCTGCCCCTCTTTCTGGCCTGCGGTCTCCTGTTTCTGTATGAGTGCCGGCACAACAGCGCAGATGTTCTGAGGCCCCCCACCCTTCCCCAGGCGCTGCTGCTGTTGCTGTATTTCCTGTACCCCCTCTGCTCCGTCCTGTTGGGGAACACCTTCCCGGAGCTGGTGACCCATATCATGCCCTGTCCCGCAGTCAGCCTCGGCATCGCCCTTTACAGCGGCTATTCCCGCAAAAACAGGCTGCTGCTGGCACTGCTGACGCTCTGGGGGCTGACGGGGGTCAAATCCCTGCTGTTCCGCGCCTATGAGGACCTGATCCTCCTGCTCTGCGGCCTGTACGGCCTCTGCCTGCTGGCGCGGGAATTCCGAAAGACGGACCTCAACCGCCGTTATGGCCGCAGGCGGTGATTTTTTGCTGGCTTTTTGCCGGAGATTGTGGTATCCTGTCGACTGAGGTGAACGACATGAAATCCAAGGCCGCAGTGAACCGCATCATCGAGACGCTGAAGGGCATCTACCCGGACGGGCTGTGCTCCCTGCAATATAAGAAGGATTACGAGCTGCTGTTTGCCGTGCGGCTCTCCGCCCAGTGCACCGACGAGCGGGTCAACAAGGTGACTCCGGCGCTGTACGCCCGCTTCCCCACCCTGGAAAGCTTCGCGGAGGCGGACCCGAAGGAGGTGGGGGAATACATCCACTCCTGCGGCTTTTACAACGGCAAGGCCCGGGACATCGTGGCCTGCGCCCAGAAGCTGGTGAACGAGTACGGCGGCAAGGTCCCCGGCACCATGGAGGAGCTGACGGGCCTGCCCGGCGTGGGCCGCAAGACGGCGAACCTGATCCTGGGGGACGTGTTCGGCCAGCCCGCCTATGTGTGCGACACCCACTGCATCCGCATCACCGGACGGCTGGGCATCACCGACGGGTCCAAGGACCCCCTCCAGGTGGAGCGGCAGCTGCGCCAGTCCATTCCCCCCAAGGAGTCCAACAACTTCTGCCACCGGATGGTGCTCTTCGGCCGGGACACCTGCACCGCCCGCTCCCCCAAGTGCGACGGCTGCCCCCTGGCAAAGGACTGCGACACCGCCAGGGCCGCCAAAAAGAAATCCTGATTTATAATGATATAAGAGGAGTCTCAGTGCCTGCGCATTGCGCAGGCACTTTTTTGTCTCCGCCCTCATATACTGAGATGAAATCCATCTCACAGATGTCACAAGGAGGCACTATGGACGAACAGACAGCCCGTATGATCCAACAGCTGAAAAGCAACCCCGCCATGCTCCAGGCGCTGATGCAGTCCCGGGACGGGCAGGCCCTTCTGCAGATGCTCTCCGGCGGAGACCAGGGGGCGTCCCTCCAGCGGGCGGCCCAGTCCGCCGCCAAGGGCAACCCGGCGGAGATGGTCCGCATGGTGAACCAGCTGATGCAGAGCCCGGACGGGGCGGCACTGGTGGACCGCATCAACAAGGCCATGAACGGCCGGTAACAGGACAGCCGGAAAGGGGGTGGCGTGCGCGGTGGCGGAATTCGACGACAAACTGAACAGCATCCTCTCCAACCCGGACGCCATGGCCCAGATCATGCAGCTGGCCCAGTCCCTCTCCGGCGGATCGGAGGGCGGCGGGACCGCCGGCGCCTCTCCCCCGCCCCAGCCCGGCGGCCCTTCCGCCGGGCCGGGGCCGCAGCAGACACCCCCGCCCTCCGGCGGCGATCCCCTCTCCGCCCTGGCCGGAGGGCTGGACCCCCAGCTGCTGGTGCGCTTTCTGCCGCTGCTGCGGGAGCTGGGCGGGCAGCAGGACTCCAACGCCCGGCAGCTGCTGTACGCCCTGCGGCCCTATCTGAAGCCGGAGCGGCAGGAGAAGGTGGAGCGGGCGCTCCAGCTGGCCCGGCTGTTCCGCATCGGAAAGAAATTCCTGTCCGGACGGGAGGGGTGAGCCATGTACAACCGCTATATCCGCAACGACCAGGGGGTCTACACCCGCATCCCGGAGGAGGAGTCCCGCCGTCCCCAGGCGCCCCCTCCCCCGCCCGGCGGCGGACAGCATCCGCCCCACACAGACGTCCCGCCGCCCCAGGACGATGGCCGGGGGGACAGCCTCACCGGCCTGCTCCGGCGGCTGCTGGACCAGTTTCACCTGAACAGCCTGGACACCGGGGACCTGCTGCTTCTGGCCATTCTCTACTTTCTCTTCCGGGAGGGGGCGGACGAGGAGCTGCTGGTGGCCCTGGGCCTGCTGCTGATCCTGTAGGTAAAGAAACACGCCGCGGGCAAATTCGCCTGCGGCGTGTGGAACGGGCAATTAAAATGGTACTATTCAAAGGCAGACAAAATCGCCGCCAAGCAGGGAGCGGCAGAATAAGCGCGTGATGCGCTCCGGCGTGAAAGGAAAAACTCGTCGCAAGCGATATGACGCTTGCGACGAGTTGGCGCAGAAGGAGGGATTTGAACCCTCGCGGCGTTTTTTAGACACCCTACTCCCTTAGCAGGGGAGCCCCTTCGGCC
>CDZK01011938.1_pt1 | contig 12368 bp, 13 predicted proteins | sample 557401 | NCBI WGS metagenome assembly CDZK01 (sample SAMEA3182108, study PRJEB8094) | gut metagenome | biome: human; feature: gut; material: Stool; isolation source: human stools | place: Canada | collected 2013-04-25 | reverse complement strand
TCCGCAGCACTGGTGTCCGTCTTCGTGGTTGTGGTGATGTCCTTCCCCTCCTCCGCAGCACTGGTGTCCGTCTTCGTGGTTGTGGTGATGTCCTCCCCCTCCGCAGCACTGGTGCGGATGTTCTTCCAGGCGGCCGGTAGCGTATACGAATATGTCCGTGCCTCCGATGTTTTGCAGTCCGTCTTCCTGTTTTATGGCGCTACGCACTTTTTCGTCCAGCGCAGCCATCGGGATTATCATTATTTTCCCGTTGAGGTTCAATGCTTTCATATGTTTTTTTGCGTTTTTTGTTTTTCTGCTTCAAGTTATGTCTTTTTGCGTAAAAAGCCATGCAAATATCCGATTATTTACCGGACATTTTGGGTTGGTAAAAATGTAATGATTAAATTTGCCGGATGTTTTAATCCGGATTATTCACAAAAATACGACAGAGAACAACGAAATGGAGTACAATCACAGGGAAATCGAGAAAAAATGGCAAAAATATTGGGCCGACCATAAGACCTATGCCGCATCTAACGATTCTAACCTTCCTAAATATTACGTTCTGGACATGTTCCCGTATCCTTCGGGTGCGGGCCTGCATGTTGGCCATCCCCTGGGATACATAGCTTCAGATATATACGCCCGCTACAAACGCCACAAGGGATTTAACGTTCTCCATCCTATGGGTTACGACGCTTTCGGCCTTCCCGCTGAACAATACGCCATACAAACGGGACAACACCCGGCTCTGACGACAGAGAACAATATAAACCGCTACCGCAGTCAGCTGGACCTCATCGGGTTGTCGTTCGACTGGGACCGTGAAGTGCGCACATGCGAGCCTTCGTATTACAAATGGACGCAATGGATATTTTTGCAGTTGTATGACGCGTGGTACGACAAGACATCAGACCGGGCGCGCCGTATAGACGAACTCGTTTCCATATTCCAAAAACAGGGCAATGCCGGGGTTAATGCAGCGTCGGACGATGACACTCCTGAGTTTTCCGCTTCGCAGTGGGCTGCGTTTTCCGAAGGGGAAAAACAGGATATGTTGTCGAAATACCGTCTTACGTACCTCTCGGAAACGGAAGTCAACTGGTGTCCGGGACTCGGTACAGTGCTGGCCAACGACGAGATAAAGGACGGGCTGTCGGAACGCGGCGGCTTCCCTGTGGAACGCAAAAAGATGCTACAGTGGAGCATGCGCATAACTGCATACGCGCAAAGGCTTCTCGACGGATTGGAAACGATAGACTGGCCGGAATCGATAAAGGAATCGCAGAGATATTGGATAGGACGTTCGGAAGGCGCTTCCGTATGGTTCGATGTTGACGGTACGGACAAGAAATTCGAGATATTCACCACACGTCCCGACACTATTTTCGGTATAACGTTCATGACGCTCGCGCCGGAACATCCTCTGGTACTGGATATAACCACGGCCGATAAAAAGGCCGAAGTCGAAGCTTATATAAAGGAAACTTCCATGCGTTCCGAGCGCGACCGTATGGCCGATGTAAACCGTATAAGCGGTGTTTTCACCGGGGCTTATGCCGTACATCCGTTTACCGGTGAAAAAATACCGGTGTATATAGGCGACTATGTGCTGGCCGGGTACGGAACAGGCGCGGTTATGGCTGTGCCGGCGGGAGATACGCGTGATTACGCATTCGCGAAACATTTCGGGATACCCGTAAAACCGATACTCGAAGGCAAAGATATTTCAAAGGAAGCATATACGGCCAAGGACGGCATTTATATGCATTCGTTCATAAAAGGCGACGATTACTCGGCCGCCACCCGCAAAGTCATAGCGGAACTGGAGAAAATGCGCCGTGGACGCGGCAAAATACAGTACCGCATGCGGGATGCAGTGTTCTCCCGCCAGCGTTACTGGGGCGAACCGTTCCCGGTGTACTACAAAGACGGACGCCCGCATATGCTGGATGAAAAATACCTGCCGGTGCTTCTGCCCGAAGTGGATAAGTACCTGCCTACCGAAACCGGAGAACCGCCTCTTGGCAATGCCAAAGGTTGGACCTCGCCAGACGGTTATCCTATGGAACTGAACACCATGCCTGGATGGGCTGGTTCATCGTGGTATTTCCTGCGTTATATGGACCCGCACAACGATGCCAGGTTCGCCTCTGCCGAGGCGCTGGACTACTGGCAGAACGTCGATCTTTACATCGGAGGGTCGGAACATGCCACCGGGCACCTGCTATATTCCCGCTTCTGGCATAAGTTCCTGCACGATATGGGTTACGCGCCTACTGAAGAGCCTTTTAAAAAACTGATAAACCAAGGAATGATACTCGGCACTTCGGCATTCGTGTACCGCATAAACGGCACTAACACTTTCGTTTCCGCCGGCAAAAAGGACGGGTATGCCACCACTGCGCTCCATGCGGATGTGTCGCTCGTACAGAATGGCGCGCTGGATATGGATGGCTTTAAAAACTGGCGTCCGGAATATGCGACGGCCGAATTTATAACCGAGGACGACGGGCGCTATCTCTGCGGGGCAGAGGTGGAAAAGATGTCCAAATCGAAATTCAACGTGGTCAACCCGGACGATGTTGTGGAAAATTTCGGAGCCGACACACTTCGCCTTTACGAGATGTTCCTCGGCCCGCTGGAGCAGTCCAAGCCGTGGAAAACGGAAGGTATAAGCGGAGTTACCGGTTTTTTGAAAAAACTGTGGAAGCTATATGCCGGACGCGACGGGGTGGTGGTCGAAGATGCCGAGCCTACCAAAGATGAGTTCAAATCCCTGCACAAGGTCATAAAGAAAGTGTCGGAGGATATAGAGAATTTTTCGTTCAATACGTCCGTTGCAGCGTTTATGATAGCTGTCAATGAACTTAAGGACTGTCATAAGCGCGCCGTGCTGGAGCCGTTGGCAGTTCTCATTTCACCGTTCGCACCTCATATGGCCGAGGAACTGTGGAGTCTTATGGGGCATGCCGACAGCGTAACGCACCAGCCGTATCCAGTGGCGGAAGAGAAATATCTGGTCGAAACTTCATTCGAATATCCGGTGATGATAAAAGGCAAACTGCGTTTCAAGGCGCAGTTCGATCTTTCGGCATCGCCGGCAGAAGTGGAGAAAGCGATACTTGCCGATGCCCGTCTGGAGGCCGCGTTGCGCGGGGAGACGGTAAAGCGTGTTGTCGTAGTTCCGGGTAAGATAATAAATATCGTAGTATAGATATGTCTTATGGGCGTATCGTCAAAAAAAATCCGGCGCATGTATGTGCCGGATTTTTTTTGATTACTTTTATCGGAGTAAAAGGGAAAATACAGATTAAAAAATAAACAGATATGTTGAAAATTGGAGACAAAGCGCCGGATTTTAAAGCGGTGGACGGGGACGGACGAACAGTCGCCCTTTCGGATTACAAAGGGAAAAAACTCGTGATATATTTTTATCCCAAGGACAATACTCCCGGTTGTACTGCCGAAGCCTGTGACCTGAGGGATAATTATCACCGCTTTCAGGCGGCAGGGTATGAAATACTGGGGGTGAGCAAAGACAGCGAAAAATCGCACCGTGGTTTCGCAGAAAAATATTCGCTCCCGTTCCGTCTGGTGGCCGATACCGATACGGCAATACTCCAGGCATACGATGCATGGGGCGAAAAGAGCTTATACGGCAAGAAATACATGGGGGCCCTGAGAAAAACTTACGTAATAGACGAACACGGCGTGATAACGGACATTATCGACAAAGTGAATACCAAAGCGCATAGTGCGCAGATTCTGAAGTGAAAGTTGTGTTGTGATTTTTATTTGCATGCTCCGGGACCGGAAGGCCCCGGAGTTTTTTTTTAATATTTTCGGCCGCCGCATTCGTGCATGAATTCTTCGAGGAAGCGTTCCATGAATGCATGCCGCCGGCAGGCCATATCCCGCCCGGCATCGGTGTTCATCATGTCTTTTAGTTTCAGCAATTTCTCATGGAAATGGCTTACTGTGTCGTCTTTGCCGCCGGGGGAGTATATCGCCCGGCCGTGCGCTCCGCCGAAAGCGAATGCACGGGCTATGCCCACAGCCCCTATCGCATCCAGACGGTCGGCGTCCTGGACTATCAGCCCTTCTATCGGAAGTGTGGCGTTGGTGTCCCTTTTGGAAAAGGATATGTTGCCGCATATTAGCATTACGGTATGTACGAAAGTGTCGCTCCCTCCGGCTTCACGCAGCCATGTTTCCATCATGGCGAGCGTTTGCGGCATGTTTTCCTGACTTACTATCTTATGGTCGGCCACGTCGTGCATAAGCGCGGCGCATTCCACTACGTATTTGTCGGCTTCGTGGTGTGCTGCTGCGATCTTTACGGCATTGGCGTGTACTCGCGAAATATGCCCCCAATCGTGTCCCGACGCTTCGCCTGCGTGGTATTGTCTGACTTTTTCTTTTATAAGTTCTATGTTTATGCCCATGTTGGTATTGCCTTGCTTTGTCATGGGGATAAAAATAGTGCAAAAAAGCTCGTTTTCACATCCCTTATGGTCAAAAAAACATAGGGCGTCCAAAGGCTATGCATGAATTGCTCCGTTTTTCGGAAATTGCAGGTAATGTGAGGATAAAAGTTTTTCGTTCGGGAAAAAAGCGTATCTTTGCAGACGCTTTCTCGGGTAGAAAGCAGATGATTATTAACCGGGGGTCGAGTACCTCCACAAATAAAAGACCTGATAAAATGGTAAAAATCCGTCTTCAGAGACACGGTAAGAAAGGCAAACCTTTCTACCAGATCGTTGTGGCAAACTCCGTTGACAAACGCGACGGCCGTTTCATCGAAAACCTGGGAACCTACAATCCCAACACGAATCCCGCCACTATCAACCTTAACGTCGACCGTGCTGTCGACTGGCTTGAGAAAGGAGCACAGCCTACGCTGACAGCAAACCGCATCCTTTCCTACAAAGGCGCCCTCCTGAAAAAACACCTCAACGGAGGTGTGCGTAAGGGAGCTTTCACGCAGGAAGTAGCCGATGCCAAGTTCGCCGAATGGCTTAAGGCCAAAGAAGCCAAGGTAAGCGGAAAAGTAGAAACGCTGGCTAAGACGAAGGCCGAACTGAAAGCCGAGGCTCTCAAAGCCGAACAGGAAGCTAACGCCAAGAAAGCCGAAGCTATCGCAGCCAAGATAGCTGCTGCCGAAGCCGCTGCTGCTCCCGCCGAACAGGAGGAAGCCGCAGGTGCGGAAGAAGCTGCTGCCGAAGCTCCTGCTGAACAGGAAAACGCAGCCGAGTAAAGACACTGCTCCGAAGCCATGAGCCATAGAGAAGACTGTTTCTACATAGGCAGGATAGTAAAGAAATACGGCTTTAAAGGGGAGGTGGTACTCAAACTGGATACCGATGTCCCCGAGGCTTACAGTCAAATGGAATCATTGTTTCTGCTTCGTGCAGGAGCGATGGTTCCATTTTTTATTGAAAAATCCTCGCTTTCCGGGGAATATATGAGGATAAAGTTCGAAGGAGTTGATACGGAAGATGCGGCACAGGCAATACTGCGCAGCGAGGCCTATCTTCCTATCGACTGTCTGCCGGATTTGGGCGAAGGTAAGTTCTATTATCACGAGATAAAAGGATATAAGGCCGTAGATGCCGTAATGGGTCTGATAGGGATTGTCACCGGAGTAAACGATTCTTCCGCTCAGGCCTTGTTCGAGATAGATTGCGATGGACGTGAAGTTCTGATACCGGTGGTGGACGACTTTATACAAAAAGTGGATAAAAAAGATAAAACGCTGTACCTGAAAACCCCGGAAGGGCTTTTGGACCTGTATCTATCCGGACAGGGTGACGACTTTCGCGATGAAGACTGATACGGCAGCGTTGTGTGTATAAGAGTGAAAATTATAGCGTCGGGGACTAATGCCCCGACGCTTTCATATATGCCAAATATTTCCTCTCCCGTGCATTTCAAATTGAAAATAGCCATATTTTTGCGTTATGTGAACGAGCCTAGGTTATAAAGTGGCTTCATGTATTCAGTTACACCATGTTAAACTGTAAAATACCAAAAGACAATGAGGGAAATATATGTTAAGATAAAGGAATTCCTGGTCGAGCGCCTGAGCCTTAGTGGCGATACCGATTACGAGAACAATACTATAGAAGCCGTAAAGCGCGGCGTGGCTTTCAAAGGAGTGAATCTGTGGACGCTTATTTTCGCCACGTTCATAGCTTCGATAGGCCTTAATGTCAACTCCACTGCCGTGATAATCGGCGCGATGCTCATATCGCCGCTTATGGGCCCGATACTCGGTGCCGGGCTTGGAGCCGCTCAGTACGATTTCAAACTGATAAAGAGTTCTCTGAATAACCTTTTGATTGCTACTATTTTCAGTATCTGTACATCGTGGCTCTATTTCCGTCTTACGCCTTTGGCCGAGGCCCAGTCGGAACTCCTGGCGCGTACTTCGCCTACGATATGGGACGTACTGATAGCGCTTTTCGGCGGACTTACCGGTATGGTTGCCGTCGCCTCGCGTGAAAAAGGCAATCCGATAGCCGGCGTCGCGATAGCCACGGCCCTTATGCCCCCGCTTTGTACTGCCGGGTTCGGGTTGGCGGTAGGCAATATCGAGTATTTTATCGGGGCGCTTTATCTGTATATAATAAACAGTGTTATGATAGCGTTTGGTACTTTCGCAGTGGCCAAATTGCTGAAATATCCAATAATAGAGGTGCATACCGACCAGCAGAAGATGACCAAGAGGGTCATAGCACTGATAACTGTCGTGATAATAGCTCCGAGTATATATCTGGCATACAATCTGGTACGCAAAACCGTTTACCAGGACAACGTCAACAGGTTTGTGGCGGCCGAATTCGATATCCCCGGTTCGCAGGTGCTGCGCAAGGAGGTGGTCGATGAACCTGACGGAGAGAAGACGTTGAAAGTATTCATAATAGGAGCGCCGGTGGATTCTCTCAATTTGAAGCGTATAGAAGGAAATATGGCCCATTACCGTCTGCCGGGCACGTCGCTCGACATTATAAATATATCCGGCGATTCCAGGGATAAAAACTCGATAGACGCCGGTATGTTCATGAGCCTGTATCGTACAAATGAACAGACGGCCAGGGAAAAGGATTCGGTAATATCGTCGCTTGAGAAAGAACTTGCCGGTTACAGGGCTTCGCAACTGCCCGTTTCTAATATCGCCGCCGAAGCGAGCGTGTTATTCCCGGCAGTGGATTCCATAGCACTGGCCCGTGCCGAAATGACATCTATAAAGAGCGACAGTTCGGCACAATCCACAATAGCCGTTATAAGTGCGTCGGAACGTGTGGATCAGGCCCAAAGGGAAAAACTTCTCAAGTGGCTGCAAAAAAGGCTTGGAAGTTCCCGTGTGGATATTTTTTACGTGCAGGAGTAAAGAGAAACAGTGGCTTTTAGCATACATGCACGGGCCATGGGCGCATGCTTTTCAGACGGAAGCGTATCCGTTTTTTCCCCAGAGGGCATGTTCCGCTTTTCTGTAAATGAAAGCGAAAATGACCGCGTAAACTGTGCCTATAATGCCTGCAACTATCACGTCGCCTGTCAGGTGCGTGCCGATATATATACGGGTGTACGATATGAATGCGGCGAAGCCTATCATGTACCACCATACGTGTTTTACACGACCGCGCAAAAGGAGCGATGCGAATACCGCCAGGGAAAAAGCGTTGCCTGCGTGTGATGACAGGAAACCGTACTGCCCGCCGCACCAGCCCGTTTCCCATTCGCGTACCGAACGGAATTTTCCGGCGAGTTCCACCATATGGCACGGGCGCAGACGTATGTTCATCTCGCGTATGTAGTTTCCGCATGTCTGGTCGGAAAAGAGTATCATCACCGCCGTGATTACCAGAGCCAAGACTGTCCTTTTCAGCCCCAGTTTCCGGTAGAACAGGTAAAGCACCAGTGTGCCGAACGGTACGAAGGCCATATCGGTAGCGGCCATGAAGAAAGGGTCGAGCGCTTTACATCCCATATTATTGAGAAAAAGGAAAAGCGATATATCCCAGTCGTTAAGTGTTTCCAGCATAAGGATTGTATGATAATTGTCGGCCGTTTCAGGCTGTTTTTTCGTTATTGGCGCCGCTTGTTTGACCCGTCAGCCGCCGGTTGAGTGTCTTGTTGGGACTGCGGATCTGTATTTTCGGGGTGTACGGGAACGTCTTTGCTGACGTCGGCGTTTTTGAAATCCGGGTCGAAACCTTCCGATATGTCGTTTGCCGTTTTGCTTACGGTTTCTTTCACGTCGTTGATAGCATCGTCCAGCCCCGTTTCGCGCGTTATCTGTTCACGCACTTCCTCGGAAGCCTTTTTTATGTAGTCAGTGCCTTTGGCTATACCCCTGATTATTCCGGGGAGTTTGTCCGTCCCGAAGAGCAACATCCCCACAAGTATTATAAGGAGCAGTTCGCCTCCGCCTATATCGAGAAAAAGAAGCATATTTTATCGTGGTTTTACGGGTGTGTTTGTGCGGCGGGTATGCCGCCGCCGTACCCGGACGTACAAAAGTAGGTATTTTTGTTTATGTTTGCACATGCGTAAATCCTAATAACAGGCGCTTTGGCGTTTGCAATAGTTTTTGAAAGGCGTAAATACTGTGTCTAAAATATATCTTTTTGGCGGAATAGGTTGCGGGGAAAACATTTTCGAGCGTATGTCGTGGCCCGAAGGTTATGATGTACGCTTCGTCGGTTGGAAGGAACCGTTGCCTGGCGAGGATTTTTCCGGGTACTGCGCCCGTATTGTCCGCGGGGAGGAATTCATGGAGCACGACATCCTGTTTGGTGTGTCGCTGGGCGGTATTGCCGCATTGGAGATAGCCGCCGCCTGTTCGTGTATAAAAACCGTAGTGCTGGTATCTTCGGCAGCAGATACTTCGGAATATTCGCCGTTGTTGCGTTTTTTTGCCAAATATGTGCCCGCATGGGCCGTTCCATTTCACCTGTTGGAAAATGACAGGATAAAATCGTTTCTCGTAACAGGTAGCACGGACAGGAAATACGCCCTAGGGTCGGCCGGATTTTTCGTGCCGTTGGGAAAAAGATATTACCGGATGGCTCTGGAGGCCGTAAAAAAACATGACGGAACTTTGTACGAAAAAGTCACGGCTGCCGGGTGCCGGGTGCTGCGCATACATGGGAGCGACGATGCGCTTTTTCCGGCTGTAAGCCAGGGGGAGAATGTCCGGACGGTAAAGAACGGCACGCATCTGATGATATATATGAAAGCGCGCGAGGTGTCTTCCGCTTTGAAAGATATTTTGACAGCGGAGGGAACGGTTATTCCCTGAGTTTGGAATCGATTACTATCGTCACCGGACCGTCGTTAAGAAGGTCTACTTTCATATCCGCGCCGAATATGCCTGCACCTACGGCGCGTCCAAGGTCTTCGCTTATTTTTTTCAGGAACGTTTCATACAGCGGAACGGCTTTTTCTCCTTTAGAAGCTCGTATGTACGAAGGCCGGTTTCCTTTTACGGTGCTGGCCATAAGTGTGAACTGGCTGACGACTATGATATCCCCTCCTATGTCCGATACCGACAGGTTCATCACTCCGTTTTCGTCGCCGAATATCCTCATGCGTACTATTTTGCCGCTTAACCATTCCGCATCAGCCTGTGTATCCGCATCTTCTATGCCGAGCAATACCAGAAGGCCGTTGCCTATATCTGCCGTTTTAACCCCGTCGGCCGTGACCGATGCGCGGGATACGCGTTGTATTACTGCCCTCATGGTTTCACAGCCTTAAAATGATAATCTCCACGGAGATACATATCCGGCAGCGTCTTTATGCGGCAATCGCGGAAGTCCTTGCCGGTGAAAAGTTTATAACAAAAATACGGTAGTGACGGATGTCCGTTCTGAGGATCGACGGGCCACCAGCCTGCCCCTTCTATGTAACACTCAGCCCATGCGTGCGAACCGTTGACTTTGTATTCCGGTTCGTAACAGTAACCTACCACCATACGTGCCGGAATGCCTTTGCGTCGCATCAAAGCCAGGAATATGTTGGTGGCTTCGGAACAAGTCCCCTTGCCGCGTATGATGGCCGAATCCGATGGTTCGGTCATCGATTTTCCGGCATCGAGCGCCGCGGCGAGTTCGGAATCGAAAACCGTGCGTTTGGAAAATGACAATGCTTTGGTGATTACGTCGAAGCATGTTTTTTCCGTCCCGTCGAAAAGAGTGTCCGCTACGCTTTCCGTTATCCGTGAACGGCTGTTCACATATTTCGTAGGTTTCAGAAAACGCGATATGTGTGCCGGGTACTTTGCTTGTGGGTTGTATATGGCGTTTTTTACGGCACTTCCTCGTTCTTTGTCTTCGTATGGGTTGAAAGTGCTGATACGTACGGTTTTGATCGTGTCGTAGTGGTATATTACCGCCAGCAGTTTTTGCGGGTAGCTGTCCACTGCCTTAAGCGACAGGTTGCGTGCCGAAATATCTACCACATAGACCGTATGGGATGCATCGGCGGTTGCGGTTTGCGCCTGTATGTCGGTGCCGGATAAAACCGCTGCGATGAATAAAAAAATGTTTCTCATCTTCATAAATGCAAATATATGTTTTTCTTTTCATTGTTTGTCTTGATATGTATGATCCCACATTTATCATATGATTTTCATACGGTTTGTCCTCGGGGAGTAGGTATATGTTGCCGGTCATGTGGGCCTGTATCATGTTTTTTATGCCCTTGCGTTGTAACGCCCTGCGAAAAATGCGTTACTTTGCACATGTCTTTTTTATAGGTGCGAAGGAAATAACTACAATGCAGGAAAAACACCATAGGTCCCTGACAGTATCTTTTATCGTAGCAATTGCATTTTTCATGCAGTTCCTCGATACTACTGCCGTCAATACCGCGATACCTACTATGGCGGCTTCGTTCGGTACGGACGTGATACATATAAGTACGGGTATAACTTCGTATGTTATAGCCTTGGCGGTGTTTATTCCGGTAAGCGGATGGGTTGCCGACAGGTTTGGCACGCGCAGGGTGTTTTCGTCGGCTGTGGCATTTTTTATCATCGCTTCGGCCCTTTGCGGGATGTCGCAGAATTTGGGGCAGTTCGTGGCGTGCAGAATCCTACAAGGTATGGCAGGGGCTATGATGTCGCCGGTAGGACGTCTGGCGGTGCTCAAGGTGACGCCTAAAGAGGATTTGCCGGCGGCGATGAACTACATAACGCTTCCTGCGTTGGTGGCTCCGGTAGTAGGGCCTTTGGTGGGCGGCTACCTGGCCACGTATATGAGTTGGCATTGGATTTTCTATCTGAATATTCCTGTCGGTATTGCCTGTGTGATATTGGCGTTGAGGTATATACCGAGGGAAGCGTCATCATACGGGAACAATGGAAAACCGTTCGATTTTCCCGGTTTTGTGCTGTCGGGTGTGGGATTGGCCGGATTTATGTATGGTGTAGAGATGTTCAGCCGCGAAGGGATGCCGTATTATGTGCCGTTTGTGGTGATAGGTGTTTCGGCAGGATTGCTGGCGCTGAGCGTGCTTCGTTCCTCCCGTACGAAAGCTCCACTTATAGATTATTCGGTGATGAAAGTATTCACATACCGGGTTACGATAACCACAGGTTCGATATCCAGGATGATAATAGGTGTATTCCCTTACCTCGGCCCGCTGATGTTCCAGGTGGGTTTCGGTTTGAGTCCGTTTGAGTCGGGGTTGTTGTTCCTTTCTACTATGGCTGGCAATCTGTGCATGAAATCTGTGACGGTATGGGTGATAAAGCGTTTTCGGTTCCGCAGCATTTTGTTGGTAAACGGGGCATTGTCGGCATTATTTACGCTGTTTACCGCTCTTCTGGTTCCTTCTACTCCGGTGTGGCTTATGGTATCGGTGCTGTTTGTATCCGGAATGTTCCGCTCGATGCAGTTCAGTACGCTTACCACGCTGGCCTTTTCCGATATTCCTGAGCGTGAAATGACATCGGCCAATACGCTTTACAGTACGATACAGCAAATGTCGATAGGTATGGGGATAGCTATCGGGGCCGTGTCCCTGAGGTTTTCAAATATTATAAACGGAGGTCAGGCCGGACATTATACTGTTGCGGATTTCCGTATGGCGTTTATTTTCGTTGCGGTGGTCGGTTTGGCACATCTTTACGGGTATGTGCGCCTGGCAAAGGATGCCGGCAGTTCCGTGAAGGGCTAGATAGTTCGGCAATGAAAAAAATCCTGTTGTTTATGCCGGTATTTACAGTGTATGACCTGCCGCAGCACACAGGAATTGGATGATGCGTATTATCAAGGAGATTCCGTTTCTTTCTTTCTTTGCTTTTGCAGATGCAAGATGGCCTTGGAGTGGACTGTTACGGCGAATACTTGTCCTGAAATTGACAGGCGGGG
>CDZK01013253.1_pt1 | contig 12408 bp, 9 predicted proteins | sample 557401 | NCBI WGS metagenome assembly CDZK01 (sample SAMEA3182108, study PRJEB8094) | gut metagenome | biome: human; feature: gut; material: Stool; isolation source: human stools | place: Canada | collected 2013-04-25 | reverse complement strand
GGCGGCGGGGACCGCTGAAATCAGGAAACAGAAACGAGGTAATCCCATGAGTGAGTACGTTGTCGAACTGAAGAACATTACCAAACGTTTTCCTGGTGTCGTCGCATTGAAAAATATGTCTATTGGCATCCGGCCGGGAGAGATCCACGGCCTGATCGGCGAGAATGGCGCCGGCAAGTCCACCTTGATCAAGGTGCTCACCGGCGTTCACACTCCTGAGGAGGGGGAAATCTATGTAGACGGTCAGAAGGTCGTCTTTCACAACCCCGTCCAATCCCGCGAGGCGGGCATCGCCTGCGTGTACCAGGAGCTGAACATTGTCAAGCAGCTGTCTGTCACAGATAACGTTTTCATGGGACGCGCCGTCAAAAAGAACGGCCTGTTGGACTATCCCCGGATGTACGAGGAGGCCAAGCAGGCCCTGACGACCCTGGGCCATCCCGAAATCGACGTCAAAATGGAATGCGGCAAGCTGGGCACCGGCCAGCAGCAGATGGTGGAGATCGCCAAGGCTGTGTCGCTGGACGCCAAGCTGATTATCATGGACGAGCCGACCTCCTCCCTGGGCAAGGAGGAGATCGAGCAGCTGATGACCACCGTGCGGGGCCTGAAGGCCAAGGGCGTGGCCATCCTGTTCGTCTCTCATAAATTGGAAGAGCTGTTCGAGCTCTGCGACCGGGTCACCGTCATGCGGGACGGCGAGCACATCGTCACCGAGGACATCGCCAACATGACGGAGGACTCCCTGATCAACGCCATGGTGGGCCGGACGCTGGACAACCTGTATCCCAAGGAGTTCGGCGTCAAGGGCGACGTGTGGCTGGAGGCCAAGAACCTCAACGAGGCCGGCGTCCTCCACGACGTCAGCTTCCAGGCCCACGCCGGCCAGATCACCGGCTTTGCCGGCCTGGTGGGTGCCGGCCGGACGGAGACCATGCGGGCCATCTTCGGCGCTGACAAGCTGGACAGCGGCGAGGTGTACATCAAGGGCCAGAAGGTCCATATCCGCTCCCCCAAGGACGCCATCAAGCACAAGATCGCCTTCCTGACCGAGGACCGCAAGGGCCAGGGCCTGGTGCTGTCCCTGGACGTGCGGACCAACCTGATCCTGGCCAACATGAAGGGCTTTTCCAACGGCCCCTTCCTGAACAAGGCCAAGATCGAGGAGGCCGGCCAGCGGGCAGTGGAGTCCCTGCGGATCAAGACCCCGTCTCTGGACGAGGTGACGGCCCAGCTCTCCGGCGGCAACCAGCAGAAGGTGGTTATCGGCAAGTGGGTCCACACCGACGCGGACATCTTCATTTTCGACGAACCCACCCGCGGCATCGACGTGGGTGCCAAGATCGAGGTCTACCATGTCATGAACGACTTGGTGAAGGCCGGCAAGTGTGTGATCATGGTCTCCTCCGAGCTTCCGGAGATCCTGGCCATGAGTGACCACGTGGTGGTCATGCGGGGCGGCCGGGTCATGGCCAATATCGACCGTGATACCCCGCACTTCAACTCTGAGGATATCATGAAAGCGGCCTGGGGAGGAGAGTTAGACTGATATGAAAAAGAAGAATTCTGCGAAGGAGCTTCTGCAAAAGCTCGGAACACTGATGGCTCTGGCCATTCTGGTGCTCATTTTCTGCATCATCATGCCGGATAAATTCCCGAAGATCGCCAACATCATGAACATCTTCAAGCAGGCGTCCATCAACTGCCTGATCGCCTCCGGTATGCTGTGCGCCCTGATCACCGCAGGCATTGACCTGTCCGTGGGCTCCAACTGCGTGCTGTGCACCTGCACCATCGGCGTTCTGGTCCAGAACTTCGGCATCACCAGCATGCCCATCCTGATCATCGCCGGCCTTGCCGTCAGCACCTTCGCCGGCTTCGTCAACGGCGTCCTGCTGACCCGCCTGGACCTGCCCCATCCCTTCGTGTCCACCATGGGCATGAAGAACGTGCTGTGGGGCCTTGCGCTGGTCATCACGGGCTCCAAGTCCATCGCCTTCACCAACACCGGCGTGGACAACCTGATGTGGATCGGCGGCGGCTCTCTGTTCACCACCTACGATGCCAACGGCAAGGTGAGCTTCCCCGGCATCCCCTTCAGCTTCATCCTGGTGCTGATCGTGTTCTGCATCTTCCACGTGTTCCTGACCCGGTCCGCTCTGGGCCGTCAGATCTACTGCGTGGGCGGCAACCCGGAGGCGGCCCGCCTGTCCGGCATCCCCTCCAAGAACGTGCTGACCTTCGTGTACTCCCTGTCCGGCTTTATGGCCGGCATGGCAGGCGTGGTGTCCGTGGGCCGTCTGGCCTCCGCCAACGGCAACGCCGGCTCCACCTATGACAACGACGCCATCGCGGCCTGCATCGTGGGCGGCGCCTCCTTCACCGGCGGCAAGGGCACCATCTGGGGCACCCTGATCGGCGCCCTGCTGATGGCAGTCATCCGCAACGGCCTGAACCTGATGGGCGCCTCCAACGACATCCAGTACATCGTCATCGGCGCGGTCATCATCCTGGCGGTCACCATCGACGTGTTCCGCAACAAGGCTGAGGCCAAGGCCCGCAAGATGGCCGCTCAGTAAGCGGTTTTCCAGCAGAGCAAGCGGCAGAGGCAGACGCCTCTGCCGCTTTTTTGCGGCTTTGTCCCTTCGGCGTGACAATCCCTGGCAGATATGCTATGATAGAGGTCCGGCGGCAGACGCCGCCGGAGTATCCTGAAGGAGCGAGGTGTCCCCATGAACCAAAGAGAGCTGGGCGAACTGCGCCGCCGGTTCCGGCCGGAGAGGAGCGCCATCAGCCGGGTCTACGGCTGCTATGTGAACAGCAGCCGCGAGATCATCGCCTACATCGACCAATCCCTGGGCATGACCACCCAGGAGGAGACGGAAAAATACCTGGGCCTGCTGAAAAAGGCCCTCTCCGGCACCCTGGGCCGGAATCTCATTGACATCGTATTCTCCACCCAGCAGGTGGCGGACAGCGAGGAGCACCGGCTCCTCTCCGCCCTGCGGAACTCCGAGCTGAAGGACGCGGAGGCCCGGGAGGCCTTTTACCAGCGGGTCATCCAGTCCCTGGACATGGGGGAGAACAACTACCTGATCCTGCTGGCTGCCGACGCCTACGACGTGCCCCACCGGGGCAAGGACGGCGAGGTGGACCGGGACGCCGGCGAGGAGGTGTTCCGCTACTTCGTCTGCAGCATCTGCCCGGTGAAGGACGGGACGCCGGAGCTGGGGTACTTCCACGGGGAGAACGAATTCCACATCTCTCTGGAGAAGCAGATCGTGGGCCAGCCGGAGCTGGGCTTCCTGTTCCCGGCCTTTGACGACCGGACGGCCAATCTCTACAACGCCCTGTTTTACAGCCGGAAGCCGGATGCCCTCCACCAGGAGTTCATCGACGCGGTGTTCCACACGGAGCCGCCTATGTCCGCCGCCGAGCAGCGGGAGACCTTCCAGTCCGCCCTGTGCGGCGCCCTGGAGGAGGATTGCAGCATGGAGGTGGTCCAGTCCGTCCACGACTACCTCCGCCAGCGGATCCAGGAGCACAAGGACAGCCGGGACCCGGAACCTCTGGCGGTCACCGCCGGTGAGGTCAGCGGCGTGCTGCGGAACTGCGGCGTGCCGGAGGCGCGGGTGGAGGCCTTCCAGGCCGCCTGCGGCGAGTCCTTCGGAGAGGGGGCCCTGGCCCCGGCCAACCTCATCGACGCCAAGCACTTCGCTGTCAAGACCGCCGACGCCACCATCCAGGTAGACCCGGAGCGGAGCTATCTGGTGGAGGCCCGGATCATCGACGGCCGCCGCTATCTGCTGGTGCCGGCGGACGAAAACGTGGAGGTCAACGGCCTTGGGGTGCGGATCGCCGCCCAGGCCGGCGGCCAGACGGCAGAAGGGAGTGTCTGATATGCTGAAACGGCTTTTGATCGACGCCGACACCGGCATCGACGACTCCATCGCCATCCTGTTTGCCCTGAAGCGGCCGGACGTCCGGGTAATGGGCATCACCACCGGCTTCGGCAACACCACGGCCCGGCAGGCGGCGGAGAACTCCCTGCGGCTGATCCAGCTGGCAAAGCCCGGCTATGAGGTGCCGGTGGCCGTGGGGGCCACCGAACCCCTGAACGGCGATTGGAAGGGACCGGACCCTCACATCCACGGGCCCAACGGCATCGGCGGCGTGGAGCTGCCCCCCTCCCCCCAGCGGCCCCTGGAGGATCCGGCCTGGGAGTTCCTCGTCCGGATGGCCAGGGCGTATCCCGGGGAGCTGACTCTGGTGACCCTGGCCCGGATGACCAATCTGGCCAAGGCCCTGGAGCTGGAGCCGAACCTGCCCCGCCTGCTGCGGCGGGTGGTGTCCATGGGAGGCACCTTCCACGCCCCAGGCAACGTCTCTCCGGTGGCGGAGGCCAACTTCGCCGGGGACCCGGAGGCGGCGGACCGGGTGTTCCGGGCGGGCTTTGATCTGACCATGGTGGGGCTGGACGTGACCCAGAAGGTGCGGCTGACCACGGACCACGTGAAAATCCTGGACCAATACGTCGCCCCGGAGAACCGCCCCATCGCGGAGTACCTGAAGCAGGCCCTGCCCTTCTACTTCCGGTTCAACCGGCTGCAGAACAACTGCCTGGACCACTGTCCGGTCCACGACCCCCTGGCCATGCTGGCGGCGGTGGATCCCAGCGTGGTGACGGTGCGGACCATCCCCGCCCGGATCGAGTGCGGCGGCACCTTCTGCCGGGGCATGGTGGTGGCGGACCTGCGGGAGCACCCCATCGAGGCGCCCGGCGTCTCCATCTGCGTGGATGTGGACAGCCGCCGGGCCCTGGAGGAGCTGCTCACCACCTTTATGGCGTGAGGAGGTCGCAAGATGCGGATCTTGAATTTCGGCTCTTTGAACATCGACTACGTCTACCAGGTGGACCACTTCGTCCAGCCGGGGGAGACCATGAGCGCCCAGTCCCTGCGGATCCAGTGCGGCGGCAAGGGGCTGAATCAGTCGGTGGCCCTGGCCCGGGCCGGGGTGGAGACCTGGCACGCGGGGCTCATCGGCCCGGAGGGCCGCTTCCTGAAAGAGACGCTGGACCAGGCCGGCGTCCACACCCGGTTCGTGGAGGAGCGGGAGGGCAGCACCGGCCACGCCATCATCCAGGTGACGCCGGACGGGCAGAACAGCATCCTGCTCCACGACGGGGCCAACGGCCGGGTGACGCCGGACTTCGTGGCGGCGGTGCTGGCCCACTTCGGCCCAGTAGACGCGCTGCTGCTGCAAAATGAGACCAGCGCCACAGCGGACATCATTCAGGAGGCCGTCCGCCGGGGCCTGCGGGTAGCCATGAACGCGGCCCCCGCCGACGAAAAGCTGGCGGGTCTGCCCCTGGAACACCTCACCTGGCTGCTGGTAAACGAGGTGGAGGGGGCCTTCCTGGCGGGGACAGAGGACCCGGCGGCCATTCTGGACACCCTGACGGCCCGGTATCCGGAGACCACCGTGGTTTTGACCCTGGGGAGCCAGGGCTCTGCCGCGGCCCGGGGAGGGCAGCGGGTCCGGGTCCCGGCCCGGCAGGTATCGGTGGTGGACACCACCGGGGCCGGCGACACGTTCACCGGCTACTTCCTGCGCCGGGCCCTGGAGGGCGGCTCCCTGGAGGATGCCCTGGCCCTGGCCACGGCGGCCAGCGCCCTGGCGGTGTCCCGTCCCGGCGCGGCAGCCTCTGTGCCGGACTACGAAGAAGTCCTCAGCACATGCTGAACTCTATAAAATAGGAGAACAGGTCCCGGGCTGTGCCCGGGACCTGTTCTTTGATGAGTAGAGCCGCCCTCACCCCCGCCGCCGGGCGGCGGCGGAGCCCAGGCGGAGTTCCGTCCGGTACTTGGCCACGGTCCGGCGGGCGATCTGGATGCCCTGCTGCCCCAGCAGCTCCGCCAGCTTCTGGTCGCTGAGGGGATGGCGGGGATCCTCCTGCCGGATCAGCTCCAGCAGCCGCAGCTTCACCGTCTGCTGGGAGGGCCCCCGCTCCCCCAGTGCCCGGCTGAAGAAGTACCGGAGGGGATACGTCCCCTGGCGGCACTGTAGGTACTTCTCCCGGGTGGCCCGGGAGATGGTGGAGGGGTGGAGCCCCAGCCGCTCCGCCAAAGCCACCATGGTCATGGGGGCCAGCTCTGTGGACTGGCCGGAGAAAAAGGCATACTGGGCCTCCAGAATGGCCTCGGCGCACTGGCGGAGGGTGCTGCCCCGCCGCTCCAGGCTGTTCAGCAGCCACTTGGCCTGCTGCATCTTCTGCTGGAGATAGGCCCGGGTCTCCGGCTCGTCGGACTCCTTCAGCAGCCGGACGTAATACTGGCTGATGGACACCCGGGGCAGGTAGTAGTCGTTCAGGATCACCTGGAGCCTTCCGTCCAGCTCCGCGATGAACAGATCCGGCCGCACATACTGGGCGGGCTCCGCCGGCTGGAAGGACCGGCCCGGGCAGGGATCCAGGGCGGCGATCCGCCTCTCCGCCGCCCGGACCTCCTCCACGGTGGTGCGGAGCTCCCGGGCGATGAGGCCGTAGTGCTTCTTCCCCAGGTCCGGCAGGAACCGCCGGACGATCTCCATGTCCAGGGGGGAGGCGTCCTCCCGGCGGGCCAGCTGCAGCAGCAGGCACTCCGACAGGGACCGGGCCCCCACTCCGGCGGGGTCCAGGCTCTGGAGGGTCTCCAGGGCCTGCTGGATCAGGGGCTGGGGGATCTTCAGATCCGCCACGCCGTCCAGGTCCTCCTGACTCAGACGGCCCTCCTCGTCCACCAGCTCCGCCAGATACCGGCACAGGGCCAGCAGGGGCTTGGGCAGCCGCCGGCGCTCCAGCTGGTCACAGAGGAAGGCGGAGAGGCTCTCCGTCTCCCGGTCGGCGGCGCCCCGGTCCGGCATGGCGCCGCGGCCGTCCTCCGGCAGTCCGCCGTTGATCCAGTGGACCTTCTGCCGCAGCTCCTCATAGGCCCTGTGGAGGGCGGAGAGGTCCGTCTGCTCCACCAGCGGGTTCTCCTCGCTGACCTGGTTCAGGTACTCCAGGAGCTCCTGGGAGTTCATCTGCAGCAGCTCCATAGACTGCAGCAGCTGCGGCGTCAGCTTCAGCTCCTGCCGCAGTTCCGTACTGAGGTGAATGAGACTCATCCGTCACCGCCTCCTCTCAGGACCGGGTGGTCACGTATTTGGCCACCTTCCGGGCCGCGGTGGCCTGGGAGATCCCCAGGTCCTTGGCCACCGCCACGGTGGTGCCGCACCGCTGATAGGACTCCCGGATGATCTGGGCCTCGTAGGCGTCCATCCGCTCCGCCAAGGTGCCGCCGGGCAGCAGCTCCGCCGGGGCGGACGGGGCGGCGGTGTACTCCAGGGGCAGGGCCGCGATGTCCAGAATGGGGTCCTGGGCTGTGATCACCAGCCGCTCCATCAGGTTTTCCAGCTGGCGGACGTTGCCGGGCCAGTCGTACTGCTCCAGAAAGGCCAGGAACCGGGGGCTGCAGGTGAGGGACTTGTTGTACTCCCCGCAGAACCGGGCCAGAAACTGGTGGGCCATGGGGACGATGTCCTCCTTCCGCTGCCGCAGGGGCGGGATGTGGATGCGGATGACGTTCAGCCGGTAGAAGAGGTCGGACCGGAACAGCCCCCGCTGCACCGCGTCCTCCAGATTGCGGTTGGTGGCCACGATCAGCCGGAAGTCCAGCTCGATCTTCTGGGTGCCGGAGAGGCGCTCGATGGTCTTTTCCTGGATCAGCTGCAGCAGCTTGGACTGGATGTGGGCCGGCAGTTCACCGATCTCATCCAGAAACAGCGTGCCGTGGTTGGCCAGCTCGATCTTGCCGATCTTGCCGGAGGAGGAGGCCCCGGTGAAGGCGCCCTTCTCATAGCCGAACAGCTCCGACTCGATGAGGTTCTCATGGAGGACGGCGCAGTTGACCTCGATGAAGGGGCCGTTCGCCCGGTTGCTCATCTTGTGGATGGCCTTGGCGATGGCGCTCTTGCCCACGCCGGTCTCCCCGGTGATGAGGATGTTGGCCCGGGTGTTGGCAGTGTTCTGCATCAGTGTCCACAGCCGCTGCATGGGGGCGCTTTTGAACAGCAGATTGGTGGAGGTGGCCCGGGTCCGCAGCTCCGCGATCTCCTGGGAGTACTGCTGGAGGGAGTCCTGCATCCGGCGGTAGTTCCGCTGGATGGAGTTGATCTGCTCCATGGAGACCGTGTTGAAGCAGACGGCGTACTTCAGCTCCCCGCCCGCGTCAAACAGCGGGATCCCCACGGTCATGACGTTCTTGTGGGTGTGGTTGATGGTCTGGGTGGCGCTGATCTTTTTCTTCTGCCGGATGACCTCCGCGGTGATGCAGGGGGTGAAGGTGCCGTCCGCCTCCAGGTCAAAGGCGGACTTGCCCACGATGGAGTTGTGGGCAAAGCCGAAGTTCTTCTCATAAGTCTCACTGACCCGCAGGATGATGCCGTTCCCGTCGGAGACCATCATGTCGTCCGCCAGCACCAGATTGTTCTCCGGATTCAGAATTTCCAGCAGGCCCTCCAGGTTGATGCCCTCGTCGTGAAAAGCCGAAAAAGATGGAATTGCCATGCGTCCTCCCCCTCTGTGCGGACCGTGCCGCCAGCGTTTTCTATTCAAAAGTGAGTATACCATATTCACAAATGAATAAAAAGAGGCCTGCAAGGATTTTCAAGTCGTGAAATTCCACGAAAATTTCAGAGAGAACCTGCCAGTTTCCATAAAAGCACCACCGCAGACCCCGGAAATGCCTGGAAATCCAGCTATTCAAATTTGAATAGGCCATGGGCATTCCGCCCCATTTCGGGGGAAAAATCCGCCGGTTTTTCCGGTTTTCTTTGGCATCCTATACAAAAACGGAGGTGCGAACTGTGAGAATTGCCTCTGGAAAGATGGCACAATTTTTGCTATAAATAAACTGTTGGACAACGACTCTCCAACGATTGCTGAGCGACTATGATTAAGGAGGACATTCGATCATGTACCAGACCATTCGTTATGAGAAGAAAGACGGCATCGGCATTGCCACCATCAACCGCCCCGAGGCGCTGAACGCCCTGAATTCCACCGTGGTCTCCGAGCTGGAGCAGGTGATCTCCGAGGTGGAGAAGGACGCGGAGCTGGGCGCCTTCATCATCACCGGCGAGGGCCGCTCCTTCGTGGCCGGCGCCGACATCGGCGAGCAGTACCCCATGGACGTGGCCGCGGGCCGCAAGTGGGGCCAGCGGGGCAGCGCCCTGATGCGCCGGATCGAGAAGCTGGAGATCCCCACCATCGCGGCGGTGAACGGCTTCGCTCTGGGCGGTGGCTGTGAGCTGGCCATGTCCTGCGACATCATCCTGGCCGCCGGCCCCAACGCCGAGGGCAAGGGCGGCGCCAAGTTCGGTCAGCCCGAGGTGGGCCTGGGCATCACCCCCGGCTTCTCCGGCACCCAGCGTCTGCCCCGCCGCGTGGGCATCGCCAAGGCCAAGGAGCTGATCTTCTCCGGCAAGACCATCGGCGCCCAGGAGGCCAAGGCCATCGGTCTGGTGAATGAGGTCTATCCCCCGGAGCAGCTGATCGACAAGGCCGTGGAGATGGCCAGGTCCTTCACCGCCAACGCCCCCATCGCCGTGAAGTACGCCAAGGCCTGCATCGACCGCGGTATGCAGATGGACATTGACGACGGCATCGCCGTGGAGAACGAGCTGTTCGCCATGTGCTTTGCCACCGAGGACCAGAAGGAGGGCATGGGCGCCTTCCTGGAGAAGCGCAAGGAGAAGCACTTCAAGAACAAGTGAGCCCGGCGGGATGCCGTTCAATCTATTACATCTTATAAAGAGGGAAGTCAGGCATGAAAAAAGTTCGCGTGCTTACCGCCGAGGAGGCGGCGCTGCTGGTCAAGGACGGCGACACCATCGCCACCGGCGGCTTTGTGAGCTGCGCCTGTCCGGAGGCGCTGTCCAAGGCACTGGAAAAGCGGTTCCTGGAGACCGGACACCCCAAGGATCTGACGCTGTTCTTCGCCGCCGGTCAGGGCCACCGGGACGGCACCGGCGGAGACCACTACGGCCACGAGGGCATGGTGAAGCGGGTCATCGGCGGCCACTGGGACCGGGCCCCCAAGCTGGGCGACCTGGCCCTGGCCAACAAGATCGAGGCCTATAACCTGCCCCAGGGCGTCATCTCCCACATGTACCGGGACATCGCCGCCCACAACATCGGCACCATCACCACCGTGGGCCTGTACACCTTTGCCGACCCCCGCAACGGCGGCGGCAAGCTGAACGACTGCACCACGGAGGACCTGGTGAAGGTCATCAACATCGAGGGCAAGGAGCTGCTGCTGTACAAGGCCTTCCCCATCAATGTGGTGTTCCTGCGGGCCAGCTACGCCGATGAGTACGGCAACTGCACCGTCCACCGGGAGATCGGCCCCATCGACGTCACCGCCATGGCCCAGGCCTGCAAGAACTCCGGCGGCAAGGTCATCGTGCAGGTGGAAAAAATTGTCCAGGGCGGCAGCCTGGACCCGAAACTGGTGGCAATTCCCGGTATCTATGTGGACTCCATTGTGGTAGGATCCATTGAGGACAACGAGCAGTGCCTGGGGATGCCCTATGACGGCAGCCTCACCGGCGAGTTCCGCATCCCCGTGGACGCCATTCCGCCCATCCCGCTGGACGCCAAGAAGATCATCGCCCGCCGGGCGGCCATGGAGCTGCCGGAGGACGCCATCGTCAACCTGGGCACCGGCGCGCCGGAAAAAATCGCCAATGTGGCGGCGGAGGAGGGCATCTCCGACAAGATGACTCTGACCGTGGAGGCCGGCTCCATCGCCGGCGTGCCCATGGGCGGCACCCAGTTCGGCGCCGCTGCCAACTCTATGGCCATCCTGCCCCACAACGTCCAGTTCGACTTCTATCAGGGCGGCGGCCTGGACGTGGCCTTCCTGGGTCTGGCGGAGACGGCCCCCAACGGCGACCTGAACGTGTCCAAGTTCGGCACCCGCCTGGCCGGCGCCGGCGGCTTCATCGACATCACCCAGAACGCCAAGAAGGTGGTCTACTGCGGCACCTTCACCGCCAAGGGCCTGAAGACCGCCTGCCAGGACGGCAAGCTGGTCATCACCCAGGAGGGCGCCAAGAAGAAGTTCGTCAACCAGGTGGAGCACATCACCTTCTCCGGCAAGTATGCCGTGCAGGTGAAGCAGCCCGTCCTGTACATCACCGAGCGGGCCGTGTTCGAGCTGCGGCCCGAGGGCGTGACCCTCATCGAGATCGCCCCCGGCATCGATCTCCAGACCCAGGTGCTGGATCAGATGGAGTTCATGCCGAAGATCGCCGAGGACCTGAAGCTCATGGACGAGCGCATCTTCCGGGATGAGCTGATGGGATTGGCGTGAGTCCAAGGGGGACTCTGTCCCCCTTAGACGCTCCGCCGCGCCGTTGACGCGGCTCCGCTGAACCCCCTCACGTTCACACCGTGAACGTGCCGCGCCCAATGGCGCGGGCAGAGGGGTTCCGGGCAGGCGAAGCCCGCCCGGAACACATTGAAATGTAAAAGACCCCCATTTTTCTGAGGAGGAAAAAAGCTATGATGACTGCACAGGAGTATGTTGAGAGCCTGCGCAAGCTGAACACCCGGGTGTACATGTTCGGGGAGAAGATCGAGAACTGGGTGGATCACCCCATGATCCGTCCCTCCATCAACTGCGTGGCCATGACCTATGCCCTGGCCCAGGATCCCCAGTACGCGGACTTGATGACCGTGAAGTCCAGCCTGACCGGCCACACCATCAACCGCTTCACCCACCTGCATCAGTCCACCGAGGACCTGATCAACAAGGTGAAGATGCAGCGCCTGCTGGGCCAGAAGACCGCTTCCTGCTTCCAGCGCTGCGTGGGCATGGACGCCTTCAATGCCGTGTTCTCCACCACCTATGAGATCGACGAGAAGTACGGCACCCACTACCACGAGAACTTCAAGAAGTTCCTGACCTTCGTCCAGGACAACGACCTGACCGTGGACGGCGCCATGACCGACCCCAAGGGCGACCGGTCCAAGGCCCCCAGCCAGCAGGCTGACCCGGACATGTACGTCCACGTAGTGGAGCGCCGCCCGGACGGCATCGTGGTCTGCGGCGCCAAGTGCCACCAGACCGGCTCCATCAACTCCCACTGGCACATCTTCATGCCCACCATCTCCATGGGCGAGGCGGACAAGGACTGGGCGGTCTCCTTCGCCTGCCCCACCGACGCCGAGGGCATGTACATGATCTACGGCCGGCAGTCCTGCGACACCCGGAAGCTGGAGGAGGACGCCAGCATCGACGTGGGCAACCCCAAGTTCGGCGGCCAGGAGGCCCTGGTGGTCCTGGACCACGTGTTCATCCCCAACGAGTACATCTTCCT
>CDZK01031899.1_pt1 | contig 12420 bp, 9 predicted proteins | sample 557401 | NCBI WGS metagenome assembly CDZK01 (sample SAMEA3182108, study PRJEB8094) | gut metagenome | biome: human; feature: gut; material: Stool; isolation source: human stools | place: Canada | collected 2013-04-25 | reverse complement strand
CATAACGATAATGCCACGGCTCAAAATCAATGCCGGTCATCTGCTCTTTAAGGCGAGGATAACGAAGGATAAAGCCGAAATCTGCGGCATTTGCACAAAGCCACCGAGATTCAGGCGTCTTGTAAAAATCGTCGCTCACATCATTGTCACCCTCTCTGCCGAGATCCACAGCAAGCCCGGTGTTGTGTTCGCTTGACCCGGGGAGAGCGAGAGTTCTGCCCACCTTTTCCACAGCCTTTTCATAACTCAGACCGCCCCACATTTCGTGAGATACTTCACGCTCCCAAAGCATCTGCTGATATTCAAAAGAGCGATAGGCGGAAATAATTTTCAGCTTTATGCCGTCAGCTTCCGCCTTTTTGAGCAGAAGCCTGAGCCTGTTTCCTGCCTGAGATTCCATAAACTTGCCGTTCACCTCTGTCAACTCCACACGATCATAAAATCCCATATCTATGGGATTGAATTTATCCACAAGCATAAGATAATCCATATACTGACCTCCTTGTCCTGATGGGGAGAAATGTTTTAACTTAGTATATGCAGATGTGTGCGGAGAGTATACACGCTTAATGAGGAATGAGGAATGAGGAATTAGCATAGCTGACCAAAGTTGTACACAAGCATGAGGTAAAAATAAAGCACCGAGCGAAGCGACTTTGCGGCACAACAAACCTGCCCGAATAATCTGTAGGGGCGAACATCGTTCGCCCGTTCTCAGAACTTGTAAAAATTCAGAATTGTAGGGGCTTGGCTCAATTTCGGTTTCACCGAAATGCGACAGCCCGATATTTCTCGCCCGTTGAATTGTTGAAAAATATCACACAATGTCACCCCAAAATAATTTGGCATCAAGGATATGGCAACCACAGCATCGCTCCCCTACACATTTCAAAAAGCGGTGCAAAATTACATCATATCACAAATTGCAGCGTAAAATGCCCGTCACGGCGAGTGACCTATATCCAGCACCCGTCCACTCTGACGACCTGCCCGTGAATGTAATCTGCTCCCTCTCCACTGAGAAAACGCACAACATTCGCCACATCTCTCGGCTTGCCTATCCTGCCTGCCGGTATGTCATCAACTATCACACGAACATCTTCCTCCGTCAGCTCGCCGTTCATTTTCGTGTCTATCATTCCGCAGGATACGCAGTTCACCCTTATACCGCTTATAGCAACTTCCCTCGCCAACGCCTTCGTAAATCCTATAAGCCCAGCCTTTGCCGCCGAGTATGCAACCTCGCAGGAAGCTCCCTTTTCGCCCCATACGGAGGTTATATTTATCACATTTCCACTGTGTTCCCTTATCATCTCAGGAAGCACCGCCCTGCTCATACGCATTACGCCAAGCAGATTAACGTTCATCATCTCGCATAGCTTCTCGTCAGTCATGTCAGTGAAAAGCTCTATATCCGCTGTGCCTGCGTTGTTTACAAGAAGCGTAACAAAGCCCAAACTGTCCCTGACTTCCGCCACGCATTTATCTATACTGTCCTTGTCGCCAATGTCGCAGTAAAAAACCTCTGCACATAAGCCACGCTCTTTAAGCTCAGATACCAAAGCTTCCGCCGCCGCCCTGCCATTCTTGTAGCATACAGCCACCTGCCAGCCGTCCTCAGCAAGCGCCCTGCATATCTCCGAGCCTATCCCACCAGAGCCACCTGTTACCAATGCTGTCTTTTTCATAAAAATACCCCCACAGATCATGATATACTGTAATTATATCACACCTGCGGAGGTTTTTCAACGGCTACTTTTCGTTCTCGTCTACCCATTTTCTCGCCCAGCCTGCATTCTGCTCCTGACGATTGTATACTCTGCCGTTTGGCGCAGTGTAGTTGTCCGTCACAACATATTCCTGATCTGCCGAGATAACGTCATGGGGCTTGTATACCTTCGTTCCGTCTGAAGCCTGCGGAAAACGGCTCTTGTCACGCTTTTTCATGGCTATCACTCTCCTTTTTATGTTATTATCCTGCCCGAAGCTTTTGTGATTATCAGATGAAAAATCTGCATAACAGTTGAAAATATCACGATAACGTGGTATAATCATTTTATACTATTTTTATCGGGAGTATTAAAATGGAAAAATACAACAAACAAAAAGCCATACTCACCGCACTGCTGAAATGGGTGGAAACAGAGTTCTTCGGAATTTTCGTATTCCTCTTTTTTATCGCAGTTGCAAAGCCTTTCGGTGCATTGGCAAATATAATTTTCGGTCTTACAGGACTTCTCACAGTGGTCTGCCTTATGGCTGACTTTGGTCTGAAACAGGGAGAGGAAGCCAGAAATAAGGTCACCTTCCACGGTGAAAAGGATTGCCCTAACTATGGCTTCACACTTGGTCTTATTGCAAGCATACCATGCTACATAACAATGATACTGCTGATGATATCAAAATTCAGCGGTTCGTTCAACTTCATGCCTGCCTATAAGCTTCTCGACGCCTGCTTCTATCCTCTTATAGATTGGGCTGCCCATTCAGCCGACGTTAAGGATATGTCACCGCTGGTTTTTATAATGACAGCAATTTTCCCTCTCCTTTATCCGTTTGCCACATGGATAGGCTTCAAAATATCCTACAAGCAGATAGACGTAAAAGAGCGTATGGTCTACAAGCACAAATAAAATCAAGCCTGCCGTATCAGTCCGATACGACAGGCTTTTATCTTTTTATCGAAAAAACTCAGTTCTCCACTATACATTAAACTATTTCATTACTGAAAATCTATCTCTATATCTTTTAGCGTCACATAGTTTACTACATTGCAGTTTTTATCGCTTGCAGTGTTTGCGATAAGCGTTATCTTTGCCGTGCCTTTCACGTAGTCGGCACCAATATCCGTCTTGTTGTCATACGTGTAGCTCTCTCCGGCTTTGAGCAAAGTGTTCATGGTGTTTCTGTCGCCGCTTTCGCCATAGCTCGTGGAATTGCCCTTACTGTCCTCTGTGGTGATATACTGGTCAGTCGTGAAGTCAAGCGCCATGTCTTTGTCCCAGTTGTTTGTGTAGGTAATATGGCTTATGAACTCGCCTCCGCTTACCTCATAGGAGTATTTCGCCGTGAGCCTGCCGTCCTTTGTTGTAAAGGTATTGTCCCCAACGTCCTCAAAATAGTCGATATATCCAATATCAACTTCGTCAGCCATATCAGAATCGTCCTTGGCAACAGAAGTCACAGCTTTCTCACTAGGGTCAACATCGTCAGCGACCTCAGCGTTTTTCTTTACGTCAGTGTATTCGCAGTTCTCATTGAGCCAGTTTTCAAGCTTTTCTGCCTTTTCACCGCCTATGTCAAATTTTAATACATCTCCTGCAAAAAGCTGAACATACAGATCTCCGTTAGCAGTAAAATAAGCCGTACCGTTGACGTCAAGTCTTTCTACATAGAAGCTTATTGTTATTCCGCCCTCAATGTAATATTCATCATCATTTGTTACCGACAAATTAATATCAGGGTCGCTCTCATAAGCGTCTCCCTCATAGACCGCATTGTATGAACCATTATCGTCCTTTAACAGGTCAAGCAGCTTTGAGATGTCGGTATTAGTATACTTTCTGAGCCTGCCCATTCCTGCGTCATTGTAAGCATAGTCCACACGAGCCGTTTTTTCAAGACTTACGTCATTTATTATGTCATCAAGGGTCATATCGGTCTTGCAATCAGGTGAGTATTTCCAATCATCATACCACGCCACAGAGCCGTCATCAAAGACCACCGCCAGATAAACGCTTGGTGACAAGTCCTTTATTGAATAAATATCCGCTTTTGTTGTTTCCTTTTTGTTTGTCTCATAGTTTTCCGTTTCAAGAGTCATGGTGGTGAGCTTGCTGTCAAGAAAAGACTTATCAACATGTCCCATTGAAACATATTCCACATCGTTATATTCAAACGTCTCATATTTTGCATTCATTGCATATTCGTCCCAAGGAACTCTATATGACACTGTTGCTTCCTCGTCTGCCATCTGCTGGTCAGCCGCAGACTTTGCCTTTATATCTTTGTCCGACCTGCCTGCAAACATCATAACGCCCGTCGCCGCAGCGATAACACCGCAGGCCGCCACAGCCGCCCACTTTGTCCATATGTTTTTTATCTTTACGCCGCTGCCGCTCTGTCTGCATTCTTCAATGTAATGCTCGTCAACATTTTCCAAAGCCTTGAAAATATCCTCTCCTGTTGTTTTCATAAAAGAACTCCCTCCTTTTCAAGCAAAGCCTTTAACTTATTTCTGCTTCTGAAAAGGCTCGCCTTAACTGTGTTCAGGTTCATAGCATACTTTTTTGATATCTCTTTTATAGGCGTTGCAAACCAATATCGCTGGAGAAATATATTTCTGTCTCTCTCCTGCAACTCGCCAAGAAATTCGTTTATAAGCCCCTCAAGATGTCTGCCGTCGCAAAGACTCTCGGTGGTGTCATTGTCAGGTATGCACTCGTCAAGCTCCTCCAAGACCGCCGCTATCTCACCTTTTCCACGCTTTGCGGCCTTTGACGCACGATATCTGTCAAATGCGATATTTCTTGTTATCCGCCCGAAAAATGCCGACAGCATTCTGGGTTTCTGTGGCGGAATGGAGTTCCATGCCCTGAGCCAGGTTTCGTTCACGCACTCCTCCGTGTCCTCCCTGACTCCAAGAATATTGTAACCCACAGAATAACAGTATCCGCCGTATTTCATATCCGATTGTGAAATAGCCTGCTGATCTCTGCTCTCATAAAGCTCAATTATCCTGCTGTCCTCCATTTTTCCGCCCCCCTTACGTTTAGGCAACACCTCACAAGGCTCGCCTAACTTCTTTGAAAGTCCTTTCATCTATAATGACGAGATATCCGCCAAAAGGTTTTATGAAAACATAAAATAATTATAACATATGATAAAAAATTATGCAACACAAAAACGACGTCCCACATCACTATGGAAACGCCGTTTATATGAAAGAATGATTTTATGACAACTCGTTAAGAAGATCCATATACAATTCGTTGTAATCTGTTCTGTTGTCTTTCAAGAAAGCGATAGCCGCACGGGGGTGACGGTTGAGCGCACCTGTGAGCATATAAGGCACGTCATAGCCCCACTGTGAACCCTTTGCCCTCTCCTCAGCAACGTACTTTTCAACAAATTTCAGTGTAGGAGTAAGCTTGTAGTTAGGGTTTCTCAGGAAGCTGAGCATCTGCTCCATGAAGCAGTTTCCTGCACCTCTACCCATTCCGCTCATTGTGGCATCAGCAAAGCTTGCGCCGTGAGAAATGCTCTCGATAGTGTTTGCAAAAGCGAGCTGTTGGTTGTTGTGCATATGAACGCCCACCTTTTTGCCACTAGCCTCAGCCACCTCGCAATACTGCGCAGTAAGTCTTCTCACCTGCTCTGGGAAAAGTGAGCCGTAGCTGTCAACAAGATAGATAACGTCAACAGGGCTTTTTGCCACAAGGTCAAGAGCCTGTGCGATATCGTCCTCACGGCTTGCAGAAACAGCCATGATGTTGATAGTCGTTTCATAGCCCATATCGTGACAGTAATTTATCATCTCCAGCGCACCAGGCATCTGATGAGTATATGTTGCGATCCTTATCATGTCGATAACGCTCTCACTCTTTGGCAGGATATCTTTCTTGAAATCACATCTGCCAACGTCAGCCATAACAGAAAGCTTCAGAGGGCTGTCATTCTCACCAACGATAGCTCTGATATCCTCCTCATCACAGAACTTCCACTTACCGAACCCATTGACGTCAAAAAGCTCCTTAGAAGCCTTGTAGCCGAACTCCATGTATTCAACGCCTGATTTTATGTTAGTTTTATAGAGTTCTTTTACAAACTCGTCTGAAAATCCAAAATTATTTACAAGACCTCCGTCACGGATAGTTGCGTCCAGAAGCTTTATATCAGGACGATATGACATAAGGTCACCTTTCTGATTTATCGTCTTTGCCTGATTTGCCATTGTGATTACTTCCTTTCCAAAAGCAGGTTCTTATCACGCCTGTATAAAATTTATCACTTTAAAGATTTTATGCTTTTAAGCTTTTATGTATTAAAGTATAACACTATTTTTCTTCCCTGTCAATAGCACCAAAGCCCTTTAAACACATTTTTTACATTTTAATAATATTTCCCGTCATTTTACACCCAACTTTTATATACTTCTCCCTATGAAGCTTCTGCCCATTTGTAAAATTCGCCGAAAAATCATCATACGACTTGACAAAATAACCCCCTCAGAGCCACGCTCCAAGGGGGTTTTATCTTTCTGTTCTCTATTAATCCATGACCGCATTAGCAAGCATAAGCTTGATACGGTTCTCCTGATTGACCTTTGTCGCACCCGGGTCATAGTCGATAGCGACTATGTTTGCGTCCGGATAAGCCTGCTTGATAGTTCTTGACATACCCTTTGCAACAATATGGTTAGGCAGACAGCCGAATGGCTGAGTGCAGATTATGTTCTTTGTGCCTGTTTCTGCAAGAGCCGCCATTTCAGCAGTGATGAGCCAGCCCTCGCCCATTTTTACGCCCTGACTGATGTACTTGTCAGCACACTTTCTAAGGTGTTCAAAATCATGAGGCGGCTGGAAAATGCCCTGCTCGTTGATGACCTTTATCTGCTGCTTCTGGAACTTGTAAAGCACATCATAACCAATGCCATACATAAGAGTGCGGCTGGTTTTCTTGTCATAAAGCTTCTCGTCATTGATAGCGTCCGACGCACAGTAAAGCACGAAGTCCAACAGTCCAGGCACATTAGGCTCACAGCCCTCAGACAGCAGAAAATCGTTAAGGTGATTGTTCGCAAGGGGTGAATACTTAACATATATCTCTCCCACGATACCTACCTTAGGCTTCTTCTCCTTTGTCCTTGGAAGCGCCGCAAAGTCTTTGAGCATAGCGTTGTAAATGCTCTTTGTGTGCATATATCTGCTCGGGGTAGCAAACAGCTTTCCAAGCCTGTGCTGCCACCTTGCCAAAAGCTCGTCCGTAGAATTTTTCTCTATCTCGTAAGGCTTGCACTGATTGTACAAAAGCATGAGCATATCACCGTAAAGCACAGCATAAATAAGCTTCATTGCAATGGCAGGGGTGATATCTATGGAAGCGTCCTTTTCAAGTCCGCTGAAATTCAGCGACAGAACAGGCACTTCAGGGAACTGCGTTGACAGCGCCTTTCTTATAAGGTGGATATAGTTTGAAGCACGACAGCCACCGCCCGTCTGTGACATAAGCAGAGCCGTGTGTTCAAGGTCATACTTGCCGCTTTTGAGAGCGTCCATAAACTGTCCGATAACAAGAAGCGCAGGATAGCAAGCGTCATTATGTGTGTTTTTAAGTCCCTCGTCTATAACGTTTCGTGAGCAGTTTTGCAAAAGCTCCATGTTATAGCCGTATTTTTTGTATATCGCCATGATAAGCTTGAAGTGTATAGGAAGCATATCAGGTATAAGTATAGTGTATTCCTCACGTCTTGACTTGTCAAAATAAGACCTTTTTACTCTGTCCGAGCCTGCGTGTTTTATCTCTTTTTCAGCCATTACATTGCCTCCTTGTCCATTTTCTTCTCAGCATTTGCGCTGGCTTCTTTTTCCTCCAGTGCCGCTGCCAAAGACCTGAGTCTTATCTTAGCCGCACCGAGATTCGTTATCTCGTCTATCTTTAGCTGAGTGTAAAGCTTGCCCTTTTCTTCAAGTATAGCTCTCACCTCATCAGTTGTAACAGCGTCGATACCACAGCCGAAGGATACCAGCTGAACGAGCTGCATATCATCATTCTCGCATACATACTCTGCCGCTCTGTAAAGTCTTGAATGATAAGTCCACTGATTGAGTACGTCAAGTGCGGGTGTATCCACTTTCATCGCCACGCTGTCCTCGGTAATAACAGCAAAGCCAAGAGAAGCGATAAGCTTGTGTATGCCGTGGTTTATCTCAGGGTCGATGTGGTAAGGTCTGCCTGCCAGAACGATTATTTTCTGACCCTTTGCTCTTGCCTCAGCGATTATCTCCTGCGCCTTAGCCTCGATATCCCTATGGTATCTCACCTGCTCAGAATAAGCCTTGTTAAGCACCCCAAGCACCTGCTTTGCAGTGATGTTATACTTTGAAAGCGCTCTTGCCATTGCCTTTGCAACGTGCTTTTTGATGTTTATGTCAAGATAAGGCATGATGAAATTATCATCATTCAGCTTGTCATTGTTAGCCTTTAGAAGCTCAGGATAATAAGCAACAACAGGACAGTTATAGTGATTGTCCGACTGACCCTCGTCAGCATTGTAGCTCATGCAAGGATAGAATATAAAGTCCACGCCCTTGTCAAGGAGGCTCTCTATATGACCGTGACAAAGCTTTGCAGGATAACATACCGTATCAGACGGAATAGTTTGCTGACCCTTGTAATATGTATCTCTCGTTGACTCCTCAGACAGAACCACCTCAAAGCCAAGGCTTGTGAGCAGTGTTGAGAAAAATGGCATAAGGTCATAATAAGATAGCGCAAGTGGCAGACCTACCTTTGCAATAGGCTTTGCAGGCTTGTTGTCTGCGTAAGAGAGTATCTTATTATACTTATACTCTATCATGTTTTCCGTTCTGTCGGTTATCTTTATGCCTGCACCCTTTTCACAGCGGTTTCCGGAAGTAAATCTTCTGCCGTCATTAAATCTTATTATAGTAAGGTTACAGTGCGCACCACAGCCACCGCACTGAACGGCTCTTGAATTGTAAGCAAATTCTTCAAGCTGAGCCTTTGTAAGAACGCCTGACTTGCCGTCCCTGCCCTGAGATTTTTCTTTTGCGAAAAGCGCACAGCCGAACGCACCCATAAGTCCCGCAATGGCAGGTCTTATAACGTTTCTGCCAAGCTCCATTTCAAATGACCTGAGCACAGCGTCGTTAAGGAACGTTCCGCCCTGAACGACTATATTCTTGCCAAGCTCGTCAATAGACTTGGCTCTTATTACCTTGTAAACTGCGTTCTTGATGATAGACGAAGAAAGTCCTGCAGAGATATCCTCAACAGAAGCTCCGTCCTTTTGCGCCTGCTTTACAGATGAGTTCATGAACACTGTACATCTTGAACCCAGTTCCACAGGTGCTTTTGCAAACAGACCGAGCCTTGCAAACTCTGCGATGTCATATCCCATTGCACCTGCAAAAGTCTGAATGAACGAGCCACAGCCTGATGAACAAGCCTCGTTGAGCATAATGCTGTCGATAGCGTTGTTTTTTATCTTGAAGCACTTGATATCCTGTCCGCCTATGTCGATGATAAAATCAACGTCAGGGCAGAAATAAGCCGCCGCCTTATAGTGCGCAACAGTTTCAACTATACCATAGTCAACGCCCAGACCTGCCTTTATAAGATCCTCACCGTAGCCTGTTACCGCAGATGCCTTTATGTTAAGCTCAGGGGTAGCAAGGCTGTAGATCTCCTCCAGTTTTGAAGCGATTATATCCAGCGGCTGACCCTTGTTTGAGCAGTAGTGCTGATAAAGAAGCTTTCCGTCAGGTGTGATAAGCACAAGCTTTGTGGTTGTCGAGCCTGCGTCTATGCCAAGATAAGCGTCGCCCCTGTAAGTTCTGATGTCTTCATATTTAAGGTCAGACTTCTTGTGTCTTTCCACGAAAGCATTATATTCCTCACGGCTCGCAAACAGTGGCTTGCCTACCACGATATTGTCAGTAGCCTTTGCGTTCACTATCTTGTCAAGGGCTTCATCTATAGTCATTTCCTCCGCCAGCGTGTCAGCATGAAGTGCCGCACCGAAAGCCATATAGCATGAAGAATTTTCAGGAAGAATAGCGTGTTCCTCGTCAAGGTTCAAAGTAGTTCTGAATGCCTTTCTCAGTGCACTGAGATATGTAAGCGGACCGCCAAGGAAAAGCACCTGACCGCCGATCTTTCTGCCCTGTGCCAGACCCGAAACTGTCTGGTCAACAACAGCCTGAAAGATAGACGCAGATATGTCCTCTTTTCTTGCGCCCTGATTAAGAAGCGGCTGAATATCAGACTTTGCGAAAACACCACATCTTGAAGCGATAGGATAAGTCTTTTCAGCCTTAAGAGCAAGGTCGTTCATCTCGTCAGGGGTAACGCCCAAAAGTCCTGCCATCTGGTCGATAAAAGCACCTGTGCCACCTGCGCAAGAGCCGTTCATACGCTGTTCAACGCCCCCTGTGAGGAAGATTATCTTAGCGTCCTCACCGCCAAGCTCAACCACAACGTCAGCCTTTGGATACTTCTTGTTTACAGCGATAAAAGCAGAAAAGACCTCCTGCACGAAAGAGATACCGCTTGCCTCAGCGATGCCAAGACCTGCCGAGCCTGTTATGGCTATCCTGAACTTGTCCTCAGGATAAAGCTCTCTGATAGCACGCAGCTGCTCAGCCACCGTTTCCCTTACCTTTGAAAAGTGTCTTTCATATTTGTTATAAATAAACTCGCCCTCGTCAAGAATTACCGTCTTGACCGTGGTCGAACCTACGTCTATGCCTAAATCATAAATCTTGCCCATAGTAAAAACCTCACTGATTCTCGTTTATACACTCTTAGTTATTATATCACACTTTTTCGCAAATTACAAGCTTTTTATATTAACAAATATGTATCTGAAAACTACCTATAAAGCTAAAACGGGCGAACACTGTTCGCCCCTACAATGCAACTATTACAATGTATGGCAAAATGCGTTCGCCCGTAAATATTCATTTTTTATCTATGCTTATTCCTGCTCTAAAAGGCAATCAGTAAGATTAAGGTCATAGAGATTGTTGTAGGTAGGCTGCTGAACAGGCTCACCTGCAAGTCTGTAGAACTGCTCTGAGCCGTACTTCTTGATGAAGTTTGTGGTGTGGCAATTTATTTTCAGCTCCTCGATAAACTTCTTCATAACATTGCTGTCAGCGCCATAAGCATTCTCAAGGAAGTCAAAAGCGTATTTCAGACCATTCATAGACTGCTGTGTAACGTTGTTTGCGCCATGGAGCAGATTGTTGAAGGAGTTCTGCAAAATAACAGTACAGCGGTTTTTGTTATCTCTTCCCTCGTTCGTACACTTATCAAGATAAGCTTCCAGATTGTGGAGTATCCAGTGCTGGATCTTCTTGTTAGACGGCGAGATATTTCTTGCTCTTACCGCCTTGTCAAGGCTCTTGTTGCAGTCCATGATGTGTTCACTGATTATCTGACGGCATGAAAGACCATTGTTTATCTTCACAAGAATATCTTCCATTCTTGGGTGGATAAGTCTTATCATCTTCTCCATTTGGATACAGCTTCTCATTGTGTATGTGATGCCGTCCATAAGCAGATTCATAAGAGCCACAGCTTCCTCAGTGCCTGCCGCTCTTGCGTCAGCAATGTTCTGAGCAGTTATGCCGCCCTCGAGGATAGCGTCAACGTCATATTTCTCACGATAGTAGTTGAATCTGTCATAATATTCCGCAAAGCCCTTTGAGAACTCTGGGTTCTGTACATACTGAGCAGCCAGAGCGTGGTCAACAAGGATACCGCTCTCCTCATAAAGCTGCATCATTTCAGAAAGGTCCTCCCAGCCACGGGCAGTAACAAAGCGGTAGTTGTTCTTATCGCTTGCGTCTACCATATAATAATGGTCAGGGTGAAGCTCAAGATATGATATGATAGCTGGGTGAACGCCTGCATAGTAAGCATATTCTTTCCAAACGTCGAAATCGGGCTGACACTCGACCCTCTTAACACGGTCGAGAGTAACGATATCGAACTCAGAAACAGACTTGTTGAACTCAGGCGGGTTACCTGCTGTAACAACTACCCAACCTGCCGGAACCTGATGAAGTCCGAAAACCTTATACTGCAAGAACTGGAGCATTGCAGGAGCAAGGGACTCGGAAACGCAGTTGATCTCATCGAGGAAGAGAATACCCTCTTTGATGCCAGTGGCTTCGATAGTGTCATAAAGAGTAGCCACGATCTCACTCATCGTGTACTCGGATATCTGCACGTCAGCACCGGTGTAGTTTCTATGTACAATAACAGGAAGACCGAGGGCAGACTCTCTTGTGTGGTGGGACATGGAGTAGGTAACAAGGTTTACGCCAGTTTCCTGAGCTATCTGCTCCATGATAGCGGTCTTACCGATACCAGGTGCGCCAAGCAGGAACACAGGTCTCTGATGTTCTATGCTAATTCGGTAATCGCCAAATTCGTCTTTAATGAGATAGGCTTGTATTGCATTAAGTATCTGTTGTTTTGCTTCTTTAATATTCATAAACATTTCTCCTCAGTGCAGTCTGAAGCTGTGAACAAAAAGCACTGCACAATTAAATAATCTTACCATTTTATTATAGACTATCTCCAAATTAAAGTCAATAGTCATCACAAGTTTTGTCAGCTTACACAAACAATTGAAAATATTTTAGTTATTCTGTATCAAAGTCATAA
>CDZK01040817.1_pt1 | contig 12473 bp, 13 predicted proteins | sample 557401 | NCBI WGS metagenome assembly CDZK01 (sample SAMEA3182108, study PRJEB8094) | gut metagenome | biome: human; feature: gut; material: Stool; isolation source: human stools | place: Canada | collected 2013-04-25 | reverse complement strand
GCTTGGTATAATACTATACGGTTTCCGCCTTTCTGTCAAAGACATAGAAAGCGTAGGAATGCAAGCCGTAATGGTCGATGCGCTGATCGTATGTTCCACCATCTTTATCGGTTTGGCGGCAGGAAAAATGCTCAAAATGGACAGGGGCATAACTCTCCTTACTTCTATCGGAAGTTCGATATGCGGTGCGGCAGCCATTCTTGGGGCCGAGTCGGCACTGAAAACAAAACCTTATAAAACAGCCGTAGCGGTATCTACCGTGGTTATTTTCGGCACATTGTCTATGTTCTTGTATCCGCTGGCCTACCGTAACGGGCTTTTAGGCCTGTCTCCGGAGCAAATGGGCGTTTACACTGGCGCCACACTTCACGAGGTGGCTCACGTGGTCGGGGCCGGCAATGCCATGGGCGGAGAAATATCCGATACGGCTATAATAGTCAAAATGATACGGGTTATGATGCTCGTCCCGGTACTTTTGGTCTTGGGTTATGCCATATCGAGGATGAGGGCGAAAAGATCCGCCGAAGACAGCCTGGCCGAAAACGACGGACGTAAAGGCAAAATATCGGTGCCATGGTTCGCTTTCGGCTTTTTGGGGGTGATTGTTTTCAATTCGTTCGTGCCTTTGCCCTCGGCGGGGGTTGATGTTATCAATTATGCCGATACCTTCCTGCTTACGATGGCAATGACCGCCCTCGGTATGGAAACGGATATAAACAAATTCAAAAAAGCAGGCCCGAAACCATTCCTTCTGGCATTCATACTGTACGTATGGCTTCTTGCCGGTGGGTATGCCATGGTCAAATACATGGTAGCCTGAGCGCGGCAGCCGTATTTTGCCTAAACGATACTTTGCAGCTATAAACCGTAAAAATACGGTTATAAAAAAACCGGGAGCATGCTCCCGGTTTTTCATTCATTGTCAGCTACAAGATTATGCAGCCGTTTTGACTTTTTTCGCCTTTTTTATCTTTTTGGCTTTTATCGCTTTCGTTTTCTGGAAATTTGAAGAATTGACGATTGTCAGTTCGTCTATTATATTCTGCGCTCCGGCAAACTTGTCTATCACGAACAGCACGTAACGTATGTCGACACTTATGGTGCGCTGAAGCAACGGTTCGAATTCGATATCGCCGCTCATGGCTTCCCAGTTGCCGTCGAACGCTATGCCGATGAGCTCACCGCGCGCATTTATCACCGGCGATCCGGAATTTCCACCAGTGATGTCGTGGTTTGTCAAAAAGCACGTTATCAAATCGCCGTTGGAATCGGCATATCGGCCGAAATCGCGCTCTGCGTACAAGTCGAGAAGTTTTTGCGGAGCATCGAATTCCACGTCGCCTTTTTTGTACTTTTCGGACACTCCCTTGAGCGTAGTCTGGTAATGATAAGTCACGCCGTCCTGCGGATCGTACGGAAGTATCTGCCCGTAAGTGAGGCGCATGGTGAAGTTAGCGTCCGGATAGAACGTTTTGCGCCCGTCGAACGTCTTGAGCAATGCCGCGTGGAACAAGCGGTTTGCACGGTTGAAACTGTTTCGTGCCGCTGCGTTTTCCTTGTTCAGTTTGACTGCCTGCTCCTGGTAAGACCGGAATACCCTTATGAGTATGTCGTTTTTAACTTTTTCAGGCTCTTCTTTTATCATTTTCTGAAATTCGTCCGGCCGGAAGACAACCGACGATTTCATCTTTTCGCCCAGCGCGTCAACGCCGCCAGCCAGTTTTATCTCTTTTTTGAGCGTGTCGGGCAGCAACGTTTCGGGGACGTTGTTCACTATGTGTTTCATTAACTGTACGGACAGTTCCTTTTCCAGTTCCATGTCCAGCCGGGAGAATGCCTTGGGTATATCCACTTTTTCCGCAGTCTTTTTGCGGACCTCCTCCGGTATGTCCTCATTGCCCACAGCCGACGCTACAAGCAAAGCCGTCCTGCCTGCCGCCGAACCGGAAAGTCCGGCCTGGGAGAGGTATTGTATTGCCGCAGTGGCCGGAGCCGTCTGGGAGTAATAGCCGCTTATGTCGTCGAAAATGCCTCCGTAAACGGCTTTGCGCGCATTGTCGGCGTTTATCCATTTTTCTACTTCGGCTTCCGTCCTGCGTTTGCTGTCGGCGGTTTTATTTTTCGTCAGGGCTTTTATCATACCCATGCGGTTTTTCCAGTAGTTGGATGTCGAAGCGAAGTCGTTGGCGTAGTTTATACGTATGGCCTGGTCTTTGGCCATGGCGCGGCGCAATATGTCGAGTTTGGCCTCGCGCGCATTTACGAACGCCGGGTATTCCGTGTCGACGAGAAAATCTATTCCCCACGATGTCAGATAGCGCTGCGTGGTGCCGGGATAGCCCATTATAAACGCGAAGTCGCCTTCTTTCTTGTCGCTTATGTCGATAGGAAGATATTTTTTAGGATGGTACGGAACGTTGCTCTCGGAATACTCGGCAGGGTTGTTGTCCTTGTCGGCATATACGCGGAATATGGAAAAGTCGCACGTGTGACGGGGCCACATCCAGTTGTCCGTTTCGCCGCCGAACTTACCGATCGACTGCGGGGGAGTCCCTACCAGACGCACGTCCTTGAACACCTGGTACACGAACAGGTAATATTCGTTGCCGCTGTAAAAACTTTTCACCTCGGTACGGTATTTGCCGTTTTCCGCTGCCTGGATTTCTATTTCCTTCGCTATTTTGTTTACGGCCTCGTACCGCTCGTCTTCCGTCATGTTGGGGGCGAGCACTTCCTGTACTTTGTTGGTGACGTCTTCCATGCGTACGAAAAACTGCACCGAAAGTCCTTTGGCGGGCAGTTCCTTGTCGTATGAAGAAGCCCAGAAGCCGTCGCGCAGGTAGTCGTGCTCGGTTGACGAGAGTGCCGCTATGGCCGAGAATCCGCAGTGGTGGTTGGTCAGCACCAGTCCGTTTGGCGATACCATTTCCGACGTGCACCCGCCTCCGAAAATAGGTATGGCGTCTTTGAGCGAGGAATTGTTTATGTCGTATATTTCCTGTGGCGTCAGCTGGAGCCCCTGTTTCTGCATGTCCACATAGTTAAGGCGTTTTATGAACACGGGCAACCACATACCCTCGTCCGCCAATGCGCGGGAGGGCATAAGCACGGCAAACGATAGAAGTGCCGCAAACAAAGTTTTCTTTATCATATTATTGGTACTCTTAAGTTTTTGTTGTCAAAGTTACAAAAGTAATTAATTGCCGTGAAATAACCTTAAATTTTAAACGGCAGACAACGCGTCGCGAGCCATACTGCTGCCGATGTGTTTCCTGTATTGCACGCTTAGCGCGGACGTGATTTTAACTTTTGGTGCGTTTAGAGAGCATGATAGTTAAAAAAAATTTAAAAAACGCATTTATAGACTCAATAGAGTATCTCGAGACGTTTTATTGTATAAATTTGTAGTACCGCATTTGCGGAAAAACCCACTCCTTATCAAAAGATACAATAACTTAAAACACGACAGCGATGGAAGAAAACAAAAAAGAAAATCAGCCTTATCCTTACAAAAAGGATGAAAGGAAGCCGCGCAAACGGCCCGCGGCTGTGCTCATATTGCTCGTACTGCTGCTTCTTGCGGCCGTAGGGTATATATTCTACTCACGCGGACAGTACAACGACATAATAGAGCATAACCGACAGACGGCGATAGCGGAACTCACCGCTCTCCAGGCAGACTATGATACTCTCTACGTTCAGGACGCAAAACTGAAAATAGAGATAGACGAGGCTCAGTCGCACATAGCCTCTCTCAGGGACTCTATGGTAAACTACAAAGCCAACATCAACCTGTTGCGTTCATACGAACGTCAGATAAAACGCCTGCGTGAAGAAAAGCGCGAGCTGTTCCATGTGGCCGATTCGCTCAACAGGCTGAACAAAGTGCTGATAGCCCAGAGGGACAAGGCGGAGGACTCGCTTCGCAAGACATCGTCGCGCAACCAGGCTCTGGTCGAGGAAAACGTGCGTATGCAGGCCGATATGAAGACGGCGGCATCGCTCGACGCCCGCAATGTCAAAGCCCAGGCTATAAGCGTGTCCCGTTCCGGAAAGATTACTGATACCGACCGTGCAAAACGCACAGACCAGATACGCGTATCGTTCACCCTTTCCAAGAATCAGTTCGCAAAGAGCGGAGCTACTATGGTGTATGTCCGTGTGGTTTCGCCCAATAAACTGATAGGTATCGAAAAGGGAAATAACTTCTTCGCCGTAGGACAGGAACGCATGCAGTTCAGCGGAGCCAAGGAAGTTATGTACGAAAACCAGGATCTGGACGTTAGCGTATTCGTGGACGGTGTTCCGGGCGATTTCGTGGAAGGACGCTATCAGGTGTTCGTATATGCCGCAGGCAAAGAAGTAGGCAGCACTCAGATGTTGCTCAGGTAATCCATAGACCGTTAAAAACGCAACATGGCCGCGCAAAGCGCGGCCATGTTTTTTATAATTCCATATTGAACTCCAGCTTCATCTTCAGCCCCTCAGGCACTCCCAGCGAATCGCGCATATGCTGATATTCGTGCAGATCCAAAGGCCCGTGTACATTCTCGGAAGGCTTGTCTATAATCCAGAACTCCGGCCGGTTCTGCGCCCTGAAAATACGCATTCTGTTGCCCCAATCGACTACCTTGGGATCGAGCCTGTTGGGATTTTCGTAAGGCTTTTCCCCGGCAAACCGGAATACCAGGATAAAACGTTCATCATACGCATACTCATATACGAATTCGTCTATTACCGTTTCGCCCGTGCCGCTGCGCCATATTATAGGATATTTGCCGCTGATCCTGTGAAACATGTAATTGTTGCCTAATTCTTTGTCGGCGGGAACAATGTTGTTTTGGCACAGTAAAACGATTTTATCCCTGAATATCTCTATGCACGTAACTGCTATTATAGTCAGTACAAAGGATGAAAATATGGCGATTATAGCCACTGCCCATTTTTTTTCACAAATATTATTCATGTCTATTTAGGGGTTTACGGTTGCTTCTCCTTTCACTTCAATATCGAAACTACGGCCTCCGGTTGTCAGGGCCATCAATACCGTATCCGGTATAGGCATGGGCATATTATGTACTATGCTGCCAAGTAATGTATAAAAATTTCTGTCCGATTTGCCATTTTTTTGCCAATCGAAGTCATACCTGTCGGATTTCGTTACCTTTACTTTCAGATTGCCTAAATATTTGAAATCGACGCTGCCTAAAGTCACCCCTATCATGGATAGTTCTCTGATGCTAAAGGTGTTGATTGATTTTTTAGCGCCGACCTCGTCGTTGAAATCCCGTTTGGCGGATATCGTCGGTATGTGCATGCCTGTTATATCGACATACATCGGCTGGCCGTTACCGAATTTGTAATGGAGATATGTCCTGATGATATTCAGTTTCTTGTAATCGGTACTGTTGCCGTTTATCATACTCGAATATAATCCCCTGAGTTGATTCGTTATATTTTTTATCAGGTTATTTTCCTCTTCTTTGGCCTTTTGTGCTTTTTCCTGATATGACATGGCCATTTCCCTGTCATTGTCCGTAGCCAGGCTTCCGTGAGTTTGTTTAGAGGCTATATAGCCATATACCGCAGATGATGCTCCCATTTTCATTTAAGTTTTAACGGTTTATAATTCCATATTGAACTCCAGCTTCATCTTCAGCCCCTCAGGCACTCCCAGCGAATCGCGCATATGTTGATACCCGTGCAGATCCGAAGGCCCGTATATTTTCCTCGTGGATTTGTCTATAATCCAGAGTTGTGGATTATTTTTGTTTGTTCCTATGTGTAGACCGGTCTTTTCCCGCGTCAGGCGCAATGCCAGAATGAACCGTTCGTCGTATGCCCAGGTGTCGATATACGCACCAACGGCTTCACGCCCCAAGCGATTGTCCCATATGTCGTTAGTATCATATGACAGTACGTATTCATCTCCCAAATCCTCCTGTTCCGTCATTTTTACGAATGCTGTTCCGGCTACCAGCAGGGCTAAGAACAATATGATGTAAAATACAGGTGCAGCTATTATGCCTAAAACCAGTTTTTTTATCTCTTTCTTGTCAGTCATGTTTTGTATATTTTACGGATTTACAGTTGCCAATCCTTTAAAAATAATGTCATAATCCGTACCTCCTGTTGTAAGGTTGCTCATTATCGAAGACGGAAGTATCGGTACATCGTGTATAATCCCTCCTATTTAAAGTAGCAATGTTCCTTTCCAGGGAGGCGCCTTTGCGTAAATCGAAATCGTATTTGTCGCCCAATATTTCTACTTTATTATTTCCCGCATATCTGAAACGCGCGCTTCCCACGGTGATACCGATTGTGGACAATTTTGAAATACTGAAAGTATTAATGGATTTTATCTTTCCCACCTCGTCATTGAAATCCCGTTTGGCGGATATCGTCGGTATGTGCATACCTGTTATATCGACATATAATGGCTGCCCTCCGCCAAATTTATAGTGAAGATATGTAAGTTTAAAACTCAATTGCTCATGATGTGCATTATTTACCCCTGAATATGCTCTTTTTGTGCTTTTTCCTGATATGACATGGCCGTTTCCCTGTCACTGTCCGTAGCCAGGCTTCCGTGAGTTTGTTTAGAGGCTATATAGCCATATACCGCAGATGACGCTCCCATTTTCATTTAAGTTTTAAATTGAATATTCAATCGCATTCTCCTACAAATATAAGAAATTTTATTTGAGATAGCAAAAGGCAACCTGTTTGATCCGCTTTTTGCTATGTCCGGATAAACGAACAGCCGTATCCATTTTATGACACGGCTGTTTGTTTTGTACTAGGGTAGTATGGATTTACCGGTATATCGGGCGGCATTTTTCAGCCAGCCACCGGGCGTCTTCCCCATCCAAAAGAGGCAGTACCTTTTCGAGCACCAACGCATGGTAACCGTTCAGCCATTCCAGTTCCTCGTCCGAAAGCATGTCTCTGTCCACAAGTTTCGTTTCGATAGGCGCGAGTGTCAGTGGCTCGAAGCCTAGGAAACGTCCGTTTTCATTCTCAAAAGCCTCACGCACCGTCACACAGTTCTCTATGCGGATGCCGAATTTGCCAGTGGCGTAATATCCCGGTTCGTCGGAAATGACCATGCCTTTGCGGAATGCCGGAGCCGATGTTATACCCTTGTTGCCGAAACTGATAGGCCCTTCGTGGACGTTCATCATAGCTCCCACGCCGTGTCCCGTTCCGTGTCCGTAGTTGTATCCGTAGGCCCACATCCTGCTGCGGGCAACGGCGTCGAGCTGGGGGCCGCTGTACCCTTCGGGAAAAACGAGTCTTTCTATTGCTATATGTGCTTTCAACACTGCGGTGTAAGCTTTCTTTTCTTCTTCCGACGGCTCGCCTATGTACAGCACGCGTGTGATGTCCGTCGTGCCGTCCGTGTATTGTCCTCCGGAGTCTATCAGCATCATGCCGCTTCCCGATATCTTTTTTGCCGTACCTTTTTTTGGACTGTAATGCACTATAGCGCCGTTTTCACGGAAACCGACTATCGCGCCGAAACTCTCGCTGACGTATCCGGGCTGTTTGGCGCGTATGCGTCCCACCAGGTCTGCGAGGTCGGCTTCGTCCCAGCCGTTCTTTTCGGATTCTTCCTCGGCCAGACGGTAAAATTCGGCCAGCGCCACAGCATCCTTGAGCATCGCGCGTCGCTCGCCCTGTATTTCGGCTTCGTTCTTTACGCATTTCATCATTGCCACCGGAGAAGTGCGTTCCACCAGTTTTACATCTGACGGCAGCAGCGAGCGGTGGTAGGCTGAAAATTTAGCCGGGTCGGCCATCAGCGCTTTTTCTGTTTCGGAGGCTATCCACTTTTCCACATCTTCATACGGGCGTACTTCTACAGCTGCGCTGCGGATGTAGTTTTTCACTTCCGAAGGCAGTTTGCCGCTGTCGATGAAAAGTATGGCCTTGCCTGCTGTTACGGCCAGATATGCATATGTGACCGGGTTGTACGCCACGTCGCCGCCGCGTATGTTCAGCATATATGCAACTTCGTCCAGCGAGTCGATAAGTATGGACCGTGCGCCTTCGGCCTCCATCACGCGTCGTACGGAGTCTATTTTCTCGCGCGCCGTAGCTCCTGCGGTATGAACGTCATGTACATAAACGTCGCTGTGGGGCATATCCGGGCGGCCTTGCGTCCATATTTGTGCCGGGTCGAAATCGGTCACGAGCTTTATGCCTTTTTCCGACAGCATTTTTTCCATCGTACGCGCTGCGCCGAGCGAGAATACGCGCCCGTCTATTCCTGTTGTAGAGCCTTCCGGAAGGTTGGCGGCTACCCATTCGACCCATTCCGGACTGGTTTGCACGAGGAGTTTGTGCAGTTGCATTTCACTGCCTGAAAGTTCGTTTTCCGCCTGGAGGAAATAACGCGAGTCCGTCCACAGTCCTGCATGTCCCTGTGTTATTACCACAGTCCCGGCCGAACCGGAAAATCCCGATATCCACGCCCTCAGGGCGAATCTCGGCGCCGAGTATTCGCTCTGGTGCGTGTCCGAAGACGGTATTATCACCGCATCTATGCCTTTTGTTTTCATCAACGCCCTCAGGGCGGCTATTTTTTCATCCGTAGTCATATTTTCTTATATGTGTTTGTTATTCCTGTTTATTGCAAATCGAATCGAGTTTGTTCTTGTTCTGTCTGATAAAACTGTTGAGTTCGTCCCCGCTTTTCCTTACAAATGATGAATCCGTTTGAAACAAAGCATCGAGCATGCAATTACATTTTTTTATCGCAGCCGCAGTATCGGCATTTGCTTCGAGCATGGTTTTAACGCACATGTCTAAATTTTTCTCCCGGTATTTCCGGAAAATCTCTTCTTCCGGCAATTTATTGTCTTTACAGGAAACCGGCAGTAATGCCAATAACAATATGAACGCAATGAGTTTATTCATTTTCATGTTTTTATTGTCATCAGTTTGTGTGTTTTCCGGCAAAGTAATGCACGCACGGCAGTAAAGTTATGCAAAATATGGCGAATACTATCCCTGTCCGTGCGTATTAAATCGTATGTGGTGGCGTTTTTTTTCTGCAAAAAATGAAAGCAGGGCGGTCCGGGCGTGCGGGCTGCACCGCCGTACAGCCGCCGGCTGATGTCCACAGAACGGAAGCAAATATCGGACGGTCTGTGATAAAAAATAATACTGCTGATAATGAATGACCTACCGTGAAATGCGTTTCGGATACCTGAAAATTATTGCCGCCGTAGCGAAAACGCCCATCAGCATAGGGTAGTACAGGCTGCCTATTATCGACAGCGGCGACACTCCGGCCAGCGATGAAGCTATCAGCACCTGCGCGCCGTAAGGTATCAAACCCTGGACGAAACATGAGAACGTATCCAGTATGCTCGCCGTCTTGCGCGGGTCTATTCCGAAACGGGAGGAAATGTCACGGGCTATCTGGCCTACGGTGATAATAGCCACCGTATTGTTGGCCGTGCACATGTTGGTAAGGCTCACCAGGGCGGCTATGCTCAGCTCGGCTCCCCGGCGGGTCGATACTCTCCGCGTCAGGTGCGATATTATGTAATCCATGCCTCCGTTGGCGCGTATCATCTCCAGCATTCCGGCCGCAAGAAGCGTCACTATTATCAGTTCGCCCATGCCTTTTATTCCCTCGCCCAATGCCGACAGCCAAGGCCAGAAACCACCTTCGCCCGCTGCCATGCCGGTAATGCCAGTGCTTGCAATCCCCAGCACAAGCACTGCTGTAACGTCCATGCCGCACACCGCGCACACCAACACTATCAGGTAAGGCAATACCAAAAAGTAATCTTCCGCCGGAACCTCACCGGAATCCCAGTGCATGCCCGTCCCTTTGAAAATATAGAAAACGAGTACCAGAAGCACAGCAGGCAGGACTATCATCAGGTTGGCGCGGAACTTGTCCTTCATCATACAACCCTGTGTTTTGGTCGCAGCTATCGTCGTGTCGGAAATAAACGACAGATTGTCCCCGAAAAACGAACCTCCTACCACCACGGCTGTCATAAAAGCAGGGTCTACGCCTGTCTTTGCGGCTATGCCTGCCGCTACCGGAGTAAGCGCCGCTATTGTGCCCACTGAGGTTCCTACCGCCAGCGATATAAAGCACGAAGCAATGAAAATCCCTGCCAGCAGCAAATCGCCCGGAAGTGTCGACAGCGTCATGTTGACCGTAGCGTCTATCGCCCCGGTAGCTTTTGCCGCCTGCGCGAACGCCCCCGCCAGTACGAATATCCACACCATGAGCATTATATTGCTATGGGATGCCCCCTCGGAAAAACGTTTTATCCGTTTGCCGAGCGGCACGCCCCGGTACATCGCTATCGAAACGGCCGCCCCGGCCAGAAAAGCAACTGTGATGGGCATTTTGTAGAAATCCCCGGCGCAAAGCGATACTCCGAGGTAGAGGGCGAAGAACACGAACAGGGGGAACAGTGATACCGCACCTGTTTTTTTCTCCTTTACGGCAGCTTTTTCCATTTTTTTATGTCCGGTTATTGAACCTTTTTACCGGGGTGCAAAGGTACGGATTTTTGTCCATAACCAGGTGTTCCCCGTATGTTGCGCACCTGCCGGGTCCCGTACTAGGTTTTCGTGTCTTTCCGGATACGAACAGGCTCCTGGCACCGGGGATAATTTCTTTATATGGGATCGTATTTTCCGTGTATAGTGATGCTTATGTCGCTAAAAGTCGTATTTTTGTAATCCCGCGTCGCAGAGAATGCCGCGATAACCTTTTTCAGACTGCATGCGGGAGCAACGAGAAAAACACATGTAAAATGCCTGAATTGTCCGTATTGGTGCTGTTCGCAGTCATATTCATCGTATCCCTGAAAGGTTTCAGGGACCAGTCTTTTTTCCGCCGCTACCTGTTCGACGTGAACGACGTGAAATACCGCAGGGAATATTACCGTCTTATAACATGCGGTTTCCTGCATACCGACTGGTTGCACCTGCTGTTCAACATGATAACCCTGTACTTTTTCTTCGGGGTGCCTTTCGCCGTACTCGGCGAGATGCGCTTTTTTCTGCTGTACTTCGCAGGTCTTGCCTTTTCCAGCCTGTTTTCGTACGCAGTCAATTACCGCAAACCCAACTATGCCGCTGTCGGCGCATCGGGCGCGGTAACCGCCGTGCTTTTCTCGGCCATCATGCTCGAACCGGGCCTAAAACTGATGATAATACCCATACCGCTTCCGATACCGGGTTACGTATTTGCGGTGGCATACCTGCTTTACACCAATTACGGTATGCGCAACTCTATGGGCAACATAGGTCATTCGGCGCATCTGGGCGGCGCTGCCTCCGGCATACTGCTCACGATAATAATGTATCCTTCGGTATTGGTTTACAGCCCATGGGTTACTACCGGGCTGGCTGTTCTGGTATTAGCGCTGATGGGACTGGAGCTGTACCGTCAGGGGCGCGGTTCATGGGGACAACGCTGAAAATACGGCAACGCCTGAAATATGAACGATCCCGCTTCGGAAATACCAGGCGGGATTTTTTTTTGTAGGTGAATTTTTAATATCCGATTTGTTTCGCTATATTTGTAGAATATAGGATGCGCCTGGAGCATAACTTCAAGTAAACTTGAGTTTTGCATTCGGCTTTCGCTATATTTGTAGAATATAGGATGCGGTTAGGCAAAACATTCAAATAAAATTTGATGACTTTGCAATCACCTTTTCCGATATTTGACATGGATATTGTTGTAATGTCTTAATTTAATTATAAACCCAAAATACCTGAATCATGAGTAAAATAGCAAACAAACTGTATTCGATATCCGCCACAGCCACAGGAGGCCGCGACGGACATGTAAAATCGGAAGACGGAATACTCGACGTGGACCTCAAAACACCCGGAGCCATGGGAGGCCAGGGCGGAGCCACCAACCCAGAAGAACTCTTCGCAGCCGGATATGCGGCATGTTTTAACGGTGCGCTTAACCTGGCGGCAAGACTCAAACGCATAACGCCTTCGGAACCTCCCCGGGTAAAAGTCACCGTGTCTTTGGGCAAGGACGAACAGGGCAACTTCCAGCTTGCCGCACGTATAGACGCCAATGTGCCGGGTGTTTCCCAGGATGTTGCGCGTGAACTGGTGGAACAGGCGCACGGCATATGTCCGTATTCCAGGGCTACAAAAGGCAACATCGAAGTCGAGCTCAACGCCACCAGCCACTGACCCGAAGTCTTTGGCACGGATAAACGCGGGAGAGGTTTTTAAAACCTCTACCGCGTTTTTTTCTCCGTATCGTAAGGCCCTCCGATGTGAAAAACCGTAGGTTATAAGCTCCGGTAAAGGCTTTGCTGAGGTTCTGGTAAAAAAAATATTCGGCAAATGTTTTAAGGTTTAAAAAATATGCATACATTTGCACTCGTCTTTGAGCGGAAAACGGAAAATGACGACCGCGAAGGGAGCATAGCTCAGCTGGTTCAGAGCATCTGCCTTAC
>CDZK01016616.1_pt1:0-10000 | contig 12555 bp, 5 predicted proteins | sample 557401 | NCBI WGS metagenome assembly CDZK01 (sample SAMEA3182108, study PRJEB8094) | gut metagenome | biome: human; feature: gut; material: Stool; isolation source: human stools | place: Canada | collected 2013-04-25 | reverse complement strand
TATCGACCGATAGCGCATAGTACCATGAGGGAAAGGTGAAAAGCACCCCGGGAGGGGAATGAAACAGAACCTGAAACCGTATGTTTACAAGCAGTCGGAGACCGTATATATATCAGGTCGACGGCGTGCCTATTGAAGAATGAACCGGCGAGTTATGAGGTCCAGCGAGGTTAAGCAGGAAATGCGGAGCCGAAGCGAAAGCGAGTCTTAACAGGGCGAATAGTTGGACTGCATAGACCCGAAACCACAGTGATCTACCCATGTCCAGGTTGAAGCACAGGTAAAAATGTGTGGAGGACCGAACCTATATCCGTTGAAAAGGGTTAGGATGAGGTGTGGGTAGGGGTGAAATTCCAATCGAACGTGGAGATAGCTGGTTCTCCCCGAAATAGCTTTAGGGCTAGCCTCAGGGTAAAGATTGCAGGCGGTAGAGCACTGATCAGGAGAGGGACCTACCCGGTTACCAAACCCAGTCAAACTACGAATGGCTGCAATTATACCTGGGAGTCAGACTACGACTTATAAGGGCCGTGGTCAAAAGGGAAACAGCCCAGATCATCAGCTAAGGTCCCAAATGCCGTGCTAAGTGGCGAAGGATGTGGCGTTTCATAAACAACCAGGATGTTGGCTCAGAAGCAGCCACCATTTAAAGAGTGCGTAATAGCTCACTGGTCGAGAGACGCTGCGCCGAAAATGTCCGGGGCTCAAGCACGGAACCGAAGCTATGGCATTGCGTAAGCAATGGGTAGGGGAGCGTTCTTATGGGGAAGAAGCATTACCGTAAGGAGATGTGGACACATAAGAAGTGAGAATGCCGGTATGAGTATCGAAAAGAAAGGTGAGAATCCTTTCCACCGAAAGCCCGAGGGTTCCTGAGCAACGATCGTCGTCTCAGGGTAAGTCGGGACCTAAGCCGAGGCACAGACGCATAGGCGATGGACAACAGGTTGAAATTCCTGTACCGGATGGAGTCATTTGAGCAATGGAGTGACGCAGGAGGGCACATGATCGCGCGACTGGAAGAGCGCGTCCAAGTGCGTATGTTGAATCGGAGGCAAATCCCCGATTCTGAAAGCAGAGACATGATGGGGAGTTATAAGCGATTATGACGAACTCATGGATCCCACACTGCCAAGAAAAACTTCTAGCGAGACGAAATCCGCCCGTACCGTAAACCGACACAGGTAGGCGGGGAGAGAATCCTAAGGTGCGCGGGAAAACCCTCGTTAAGGAACTCGGCAAATTGCATCCGTAACTTCGGGAGAAGGATGGCCCTGAGTAGGCGAAGTGCAGAAACGCACGGAACAGAAAAGGGTGGCAGAAAAGAGGCCCAAGCAACTGTTTACCAAAAACACAGGTGCCTGCGAAAGCGAAAGCTGAAGTATAGGTGCTGACGCCTGCCCGGTGCTGGAAGGTTAAGGAGAGAGGTTAGCGCAAGCGAAGCTTTGAACTGAAGCCCCAGTGAACGGCGGCCGTAACTATAACGGTCCTAAGGTAGCGAAATTCCTTGTCGGGTAAGTTCCGACCCGCATGAAAGGCGTAATGATTTGGGCGCTGTCTCAACGAGGGGCCCGGTGAAATTGAAATACCTGTGAAGATGCAGGTTACCCGCGACTGGACAGAAAGACCCCATGGAGCTTTACTGCAGCTTGAGATTGAATCCCGGTGGCAGACGCACAGGATAGGTGGGAGGCTTTGAGATAGTGACTTTGGTTGCTATGGAGCCGACGTTGGGATACCACCCTTCTGTTGCTGGGATTCTAACGCGAAGATTAACAACCTTGCGGACCATCTCAGGTAGGCGGTTTGACTGGGGCGGTCGCCTCCGAAAGAGTAACGGAGGCGCCCAAAGGTTCCCTCAGGCCGGACAGAAACCGGCCGAAGAGTGCAAAGGCAGAAGGGAGCTTGACTGCGAGACAGACAAGTCGAGCAGAGACGAAAGTCGGGCTTAGTGATCCGGTGGTACTGCGTGGAAAGGCCATCGCTCAACGGATAAAAGCTACCCTGGGGATAACAGGCTAATCTCTCCCAAGAGTTCATATCGACGGGGAGGTTTGGCACCTCGATGTCGGCTCATCACATCCTGGAGCTGGAGTAGGTTCCAAGGGTTGGGCTGTTCGCCCATTAAAGTGGTACGCGAGCTGGGTTCAAAACGTCGTGAGACAGTTTGGTTCATATCCATCGCGGGCGCAAGAAGTTTGAGGGAGGCTGCTCCTAGTACGAGAGGACCGGAGTGGACGGATCAACGGTGTACCAGTTGTCACGCCAGTGGCACGGCTGGAAAGCCGCATCCGGAAAGGATAAACGCTGAAAGCATCTAAGCGTGAAGCCCGTCCCAAGATGAGACTTCTCATCAGCAATGAGTAAGACCCCTTAAAGACGATGAGGTTGATAGGCTGTGAGTGGAAGAGCCGCGAGGCTTGGAGCGACGCAGTACTAATAGGTCGAGGTCTTAACTTAATTTCACAAAAGCACGACCGGCTTGAAAGAGCCTTCGGAACTTCTTCTGTATAGTTTTGAGAGAACAGACTCTCAGATTCAGTGGCGATAGCTGTGAGGATACACCCGTACCCATGCCGAACACGGTAGTTAAGCTCACAAACGCCGAAAGTACTTGGCTGGAAGCGGCCTGGGAGGATAGGAAGCTGCTGATTAACTAGAAAATAGCACTTACTTAATTGTAAGTGCTATTTTTATTGTGCGCCCAGCATGGGCGCACTCTTAAGGGTGAAAGTCCCTAGACCGCCCGACAGCGGGAAGGTCATAGCCGAACACCAAGGGTGTCCATCGTGAGGTGGAATCTGAAGGAAGGTGCAGGCAAATCTCCGGTCCGATGTACAAGAATCACATAAGGCTACGGCAGGATGGATAAGGCTGCCATACAAACTGAAGTCCCATAGCTGTACGGAATCCTGCAGAGTAAATGTGGCGGATAGATGGAGAGAAAGAGTGCGTTCTTACCTGGGGAGATCTCACGGACACAGCAAAATAAGGCTGTATTTATTGGGCTGTGCTGTGGTTGAAATAAGATTTGTCGTGAGAAGTCAGCAGAAGCCATAGTACCAGATGACCTATAGATATCTGGGAAGGGCCGAACTTTAGGAGATGTTAGTCAATGAAAGTAACCAACCATGGGCTTAAAGGCAGACAACTTCAGAAAGAAGACTACTGGCAGAAAGCAGCTGCGGAACAGCAGGGATATGCCGGAGTGCCCATCCATGTGAGGATTGCTGAACACAACAACATCATCGCAGACTTGCCAACGGACAGTCTCCTTAAGCGGATTTTATCCCGTGACAACATGAATGCTGCCTACAGGAAAGTGAAATCCAACAAAGGGGCAGGCGGAGTCGACAGGATGAGTGTAGATGAACTTCTACCGTATCTTAGCGAGCACCGTTTGGACCTGCTTGAGGAGATAGTGGCAGGGGAATATACCCCTGAACCGGTCCGCAGGGTAGAGATACCCAAGGCAGAGAAAGGCAAATTTCGTAAGTTGGGAATACCGACAGTGGTAGACAGGGTAGTGCAACAGGCCATAGCCCAAGTACTTATCCCTATCTATGAGCCGCAATTCTCAGATTCCAGTTTTGGATTTCGTTCAAAGCGGGGAGCCCATGATGCCTTAAGACAATGCCAAAAGTATGCGGAGGAAGGATATGTCTATGCGGTAAGCATGGATCTTGAGAAATTCTTTGACACGGTGTGCCAAAGCAAGCTCATCGAGATTCTTTCACGTACTGTAAAAGATGGCAGAGTCATCTCGCTCATACATAAATTTCTCAATGCAGGCGTAATGTCTCACGGGATATTTGAAAAGAGTGAGAAAGGCGTACCACAAGGAGGACCACTCAGCCCTCTACTTGCGAATGTCATGCTGAATGAACTGGACAAGGAACTGGAAAAGCGAGGACATAAGTTTGTGCGCTACGCAGATGACTGCATGATACTGTGTAAAAGCAGGAAAAGTGCAGAAAGAACCTTGGTCCACATCATCCCGTTCATTGAAGGGAAACTGTTCCTCAGAGTGAACAGGGAGAAAACCAGCGTGGCATCCATATCCAAGGTAAAATATCTGGGATACGGATTCTATCGTAAGAAAGGAAAATGCCGCCTCAGAGTACATCCGAAGGCCAAGAGTAAACTGAAAGAAAATCTAAGGGCTATTACCAACCGCAATAAAGCGATTAGTAATGAAATCCGCCCGATCAAGTTCAATCAGATAGCCAAAGGATGGGTGAACTACTTTAAGTTGGCAGATATGGCAGGAATGCTTCGTGAGATGGATGAATGGGTGAGAAGGCGAATACGAGCCATCTACTGGACACAGTGGAAAAAGGTCAAGACAAAGTACCGAATGATACGGCAGTATAAAATACCGGAATGGAAGGTACACGAACTGGCCAACTGCCGAAAAGGGACATGGAGGGCGGCACTTATGCTGAACCAAATCCTTAGCAATAAAGAAATAGCCCGCCAGGGATATGTGTCCCTAACGAGCTACTATAAGCAAGTATGCGAAAACTAGAGAACCGCCGTATACCGAACGGTACGTACGGTGGTGTGAGAGGTCGGCGGGCCACTGCCCGCCTCCTACTCGATTGGAATTTCATTTCGGAAGGCTCGTGGAAATCAAAACTCAGTACATCGCAGTAACATGGCGGTACGTGCCGGTGCGGAAGGTTTTGCCCTGCCTCAGCGGGGAAGGGCGGTCAGCCTATCATTTAACTGTTGCTGACGAAAGGGGTGCAGTATTCATTGGTTTTTATAAAAGGTTAATCGAGCAGAGCGAGGTTGTGCGGTTTTAGCATTTTATATGAAAAAGATGAAAAACCATACAGCCGGCTTGCAGCCTGGGAGATGAACCACCTCATAAAAACCGCAAAACCAGCCTGGCGGCTGATGGAACTACATCTCATTCGTCAGCTACGCTGCCACCTTCTCCTTTCGGAGCAAGGTTAACACCCTTAAACCTCGCTTCGCTCGTGGAAATGCATTTTCCTCCATCTTCCTCTCCCATTCCCAATATCGTTTGCTTTTTTCATAGCTCTGTGATTTCTTCTATCAATCCCTCTCATTTCATAGGTTGCAGGATATACACGAGTTTTAGTCGATGGTATTCACCTAAATGAAAATGGGGACTTTAATCTAATTTTTTGATAAAGTCCGGTAAAGACGGGGATAAGATGCATAGACTTTACGCGAAATGTCTGATTCTAATTGATATTTTGATAAAAATGATTCGGTACTCTTATCTTTAAAAGAGCCTATATAGAATATGCTGCATTTAGGAATATCAAGGAAATATTTCAAACTATAACGGGAATACTGGTTTTTATTCTAAAACATAATTTTAAAATAGATTTAAAAAGCAACGTCATTTTGATAAAGCCGTATACTTTCTGACTGTTTATCCAGAATAAATTCAAACAAAATAATTCGATTTTTGACTTTATTGAGAATGGGAATTTTATTTCTAACATGCGTATTCTTGCATGGAAATGATGAAAAAAGGGGAGATTTAAATCAAATATTAATGTATGGTATATCATATTGACTGCTTTTGTAAAGAAAATGTATACTTAGTATCAACGAAGCGTCAAGACATGGCCTTGCTGCTTATCCCGGGGGAAGGCGGCAGGGGCGGGTCGTGTCATGCAAGGACGCGCCGACTGTTTCCTGCCAGCGGGTTTCGTTAGTCAGCAGGAGAACATCCACAAATCGTCCGCGGCGTGCATCGGGGGATGCGCCGCGCGGGGGACGGTTCCTGCAGAATGAGAGCGGCTGTCATGGAAGCTCTTGTTCTATGCAGCGGATGGAAGATGACATGATGAAATGGCGAAAGCTCATTTCTTGAAATAGAAAAACTGGTACAGGGAATGAGTCCAATGAATCCAGCGGCGATCCCCGCTGGATTTGAAGGGCATTCCATAAAGTCCATCCCTATCTACCGGGCGGGGTCTTCGCTTCACTTCCCTTCTCGAGGGCGGAGACGCGGCCGGGAGAACCTCCCCTAGGGCTGGGCAGCAAAGGTGCCTGCAACACACCTTAAAAAGGACTTCCTACGCCTGCGGAAGTCCTTTTTACATGGAGGCTCTTTTGAATCCCTGCACATGCGTTTTAGTTATTTTGTTAACATCGCACATTCAAACACCTTGACAAAAGAGTCCTGTTACTATTAAATAATAGAAAGAAATAAAGTAGATATATGGAACCGGAGCGATGCTTCGGCATATTTTTTACCCATAAGGTTGACAATAATAACAATGCAAGTTGACAAAGGAGACCGTAAATGTTGTACAGTGTGAAGATGCGTTCGAGCCTGGGCGGGACCCATGGCAAGGGCGGGCGCCACATTTCTGGAGCGGAGCGGATTGTTTCTGAGGATCTGGTGGATGAGACGGTGATTTCCATGATGCGCCGTGCAAGGGAGCATGAGAGAGGATGCGCGGATTTCATTCAGGTGAAGGTGGAAGAGGTGCCGGATGCGGCGGTTTCGTACTGCCTGATGCTTCCGCTTTACCAGATCGACACGAGCGAGAAGTCCGAGGGACACAGGGCAGCGGAGGCTGAGCTCATCCGCGCGGGTGTTTCTCCTTTGGCGGCCAGGCGGGGCATCGCTTCTCTGGAAGCACTGGAAGACAGCATGAGGGGCGCAATCGTGATGGATGCGGAGACGGGCGAAAGGCTCGATGGCCGCGGAGAGCGCGGGGTCCGCTGCAGCAATATGGACAGCGCTGACACGGCTGAGTATGAAGCAAAGATGCGCGGCAAGGGTCTTGGCGGCGATCATCCGCGTGAAGCGCTTGTCCTGGCATCGAAGGTGGCTCACGGACCCGGCACGGTAGCCGAGCTTTGCTGGTCGGATGATCCGGACTATGTGACGGGCTACGTCGGCTCGCCGCTTCACGGCTATGGCCGCATTACGGTGATGAAGGACAAGGGCGACCCGGTCGGCGGGCGCGTTTTCTTCGTGAAGCACGGGACAGATGTTGCTCTTTATGAAGACTATATGCAGAATCAGACGGTATTGGTGAGGTTATCAAATGAAACTTGAAAATATGGGAAAGGCGCTGGATGAAATCCGCGAAGGCGGGCGCTTCCGCAAAGTGCAGGATCTCCGCATGGTGACGGCGTCGAAGGGCGTCCGCCGCGACGGTTCGGAGTGCATTGTCTTTAATTCGAATGATTACCTTGGCATGACGCATGAACAGGAGGTCCAGGAAGCGGCCAGGGATGCCGTACGCTGGGGCACGGGCTCGGGCGGCGCGCGTCTGACATCGGGTGCTGTCTTTGAACTCTCGGATCTGGAAAAGGAGCTCGCTTCCTTCAAGCATGCGGAAGATGCCGTCATTTTCAATACAGGCTACATGACAAACCTGGGCGTCCTCTATGCCCTCGGCGGCAAGGACGATATCATTTTCTCGGACGCACTGAACCATGCTTCCATTGTCGACGGATGCAGGATTTCCCGCGCCCGCACGGTCATTTATCCGCATTCGGATATGGCTGCTCTGGAAGAACTTCTGAAGAATACGCCTGTGAGCGGGCAGCGTTTCATCGTGACAGACGGGGTGTTCTCGATGGACGGGGACATCGCGCCGGTCCCGGACCTGATCCGCCTTAAGGAAAAATACAATGCCTGCCTCATCGTCGATGATGCGCACGGCGTCGGCGTGATCGGCGAGACGGGAAGAGGCTCTGCGGAGCATTTCCACGTCTCTGGCATAGATATCCAGGTGGGGACGCTGTCCAAGGCGCTCGGTGCTGAGGGCGGCTATGCAGCTGCTTCAAGGGAAATCTGCGATTACCTGAGGAACGTTTCAAGGCCGTTCATTTTCTCTACGTCCATCTCGGCCGTGACCGGGATGACGGCGCTGGCAGCTTTACGCCTTCTGGAGCGTGAGCCGGAGCGCTTCGTGGGACGCTTGATGGAGAATACCCGGTACATGAAGGAGAAGCTGGCAGAAGCGGGGATTCCCGTAGAACCAAGCGACACTCCGATCATTCCCATCATACTGGGCGAAGAGGAAAAGACGCTCGCATACGCCTCCCGCTGCATTGAGGAAGGCATCCTTCTCTCTGCTATCCGTCCGCCGACGGTGCCCGCCGGGACGAGCCGCATCCGCCTGACCGTGACCGCGGCTCACACGAAAGAAGAACTGGACCGCGCCGTTGCGGTCATGAAAGCGCATTTCCCCCTGCCCTAGCCATCGAAAGGAGCACCTTATGACCGTGACAAAAGAGAGACAATGGATCGTGGATATCTGTGAGACAGCGATGCTCGCCGTTCTCATAGCCGTCAGCGGAGTCTTCCGCATCCCGGGCCTTGTCCCGGGGACGGAGTTCCAGCTCTCAGCCCCGATTGCCGTCGCCATCTGTGGCGTCTTTGGATTTAAGAAATACCTGATTGCAGGGATCCTCGCATCTCTCTTAAGCATGACGATGGGGACCGCGACCATCCTGAACGTCGCCGTCGCCATGACATTCCGCGTCGTCGTCGGCCTTGTATGGCTGGCGCTTGGAGACAGCCGCGTATTCTACGTGATTTCCGGTCCCGTGGGAAGCGCCGCTGCCCGCGTCCTCATGTACTTCCTCCTGGGGAAGGGGCTTGAAGTCATGCTCATCGCAGCCGCTCCTGGCATGATCTATACCGCCGCTACCGCATGGCTCTTCGGGAAAATCTTCATGCGCTGTCGCCTGGAAAAACGATAAATACAGTAATGCACAGTACTTCCATTTCTGTAAGGGAAAAAGCAAAAGGGATGGGTAATTTTCACGCCATCTTTACGCTTTGACAAAAAAGAATTTGCCGAAACGCCGGATAGACAGTAAAATGGGGAAAGAATTCCCCCCAAGGAGGCAAATTATGATTACACCAATGGACATCCATAATAAGCAGTTCACGAAAGCCACCGTCCGTGGTTACAGCGAAGAGGAAGTCAATGATTTCCTGAACCAGATCGTCGCTGACTACGAACGCATTTACCGTGAACACCGCGAAATGGAAGAAAAACTTGACCAGATGAAAGCAAAACTGGCCAATTATGAAAAGATCTCCGAAACAATGACTGCCACCCTGCAGCTCGCCAAAGACACCGCTGAAAACGTGAAGAAGAACGCGCGCAGAAACGCAGACATCCTCATCGCCAACGCCAAGGCCGACAGCGAAAAGCAGATCAAAGACGCGCAGGACTACCGCCGCACCCTCATTCACAACATGATGCAGACCGAAGGCAACATGAAATCCTACGTAGGCAAGATCAGAAAGGACCTCGAACTCGCCCTCGCAGCAATCGATGAACTTGACCGCATGAAAGCCCCCCTCGGCGACGGCGCAGCACAGGAATCCTTCGCAGAAGCTGAAACAGAAGCAGCGGAAGACGAAGAAAAATAAAATCAATCAAAAAAGACCGCAGAGATGTGGCCTTTTTTTGATGGTGAGGGCGGGGGAAGCTCTTGCCGTTGGATCCGCTCTTTTTTTTAGGTTCTTCACGCTTTCTTGTGGGATAAAAATAATAACATATAAAATTGGCATTGAAAAAGAGCATTATCTACTCCAAAATGTAAGTTGCCTAAAACTACGCACGGAGGTCGAATAATGCTCTTTTATTACCATAATGAAATCACTTTTAATTGTCAATATTATCGCACAGAAAATATCACTAACCATCCAAATCCTCATTGCCATACCCGAGTTACCAGTCTACGGACTGCCAGAGATTTTTCCTGTCCGCACTGTCACTCCCGTATGTATAGTTATGGGGCTTTTTCTGTACTCATCAAGGATTTTCCAGATCTTCCTAAGCAAAAGAAGTATATAGAGTTCTCGGGGCACAGATTCCGCTGCACATCCTGCGGGGAGACCATAACGGAAGATATCCCCTGCCAATGCCCTTTCACACGCGTTACTTGGGATATGGCCTTGTGGATTATCCATCTGCTTAAGTGTCATACATCCATTTCTGCCATTTCGGCCATGCTCTCTGTACATTGGAGT
>CDZK01004064.1_pt1 | contig 12567 bp, 10 predicted proteins | sample 557401 | NCBI WGS metagenome assembly CDZK01 (sample SAMEA3182108, study PRJEB8094) | gut metagenome | biome: human; feature: gut; material: Stool; isolation source: human stools | place: Canada | collected 2013-04-25 | reverse complement strand
GCCTGTTTGATATTGAATGTCTGTTGTTAATATCTGTTCCGCGGGGAAACATATCGTCATAAGTTATGGGGCAAGCCGCTCCAGTTTCCATTCAAAATCCTCTTCCAGCGTATAGCGCAGCCTGTCGTGCATCCTGTTAGGCCGTCCCTGCCAGAACTCTATCGACACCGGACGCACCAGATAAAGCCCGCAGTGCGGCGGGCGCGGCACATCCTGGTCTTCAAACTTACGGCCGAACTCTTCCAGACGTTCATCGAGATATTCCCTTGAAGGAACCACGCTGCTCTGCTCAGAAGCCCACGCACCCAGGCGCGACCCCCTCGGACGTGTGGCGAAATAACCGTCCGAAGCATCTTCCGGCGCTTTTTCAGCCCTGCCCTCTATTATCACCTGGCGTTCCAACGCATCCCAGAAAAACGAAATGCAGACATCCGGATGCGCTTCTATTGCGCGGCCCTTGTCGCTGCGGTAATTGGTGTAGAAATAAAAACCTTCCCATGTGAATCGTTTCAGAAGCACCACGCGCGCATGTGGACGGCCGTCCGGCCTCACGGTGGAAATAGTCATGGCATTGGCTTCCTCTATCATGTCGCATTCGTCGGCCTGATTGTACCAGTTCTGGAAAAGGTCCATCGGGTTGTCCGTGACGGTACGCTCGTCCAAATGGTATTTTTCGTATGACCTCCGTTCGTTGCTAAGGTCTTCGCCTATGTTTTCGTTTCCTGTTTTCATATTTTTTGAAAGAAAATGTATCGGATTCTTAAATCTTTTTCAATAGTGCTTTCAATACTCTTTTTTGCTACTGCACCTCCACTTTTTCTTTTGGCGGATGTAAAAATATCAAACAGCCTATGGCTGCGGCCGACGTTCTGTTCGGGTAGGTGCAGGACCGCGTAAAACCGGCCCTCACATGGTTGGTCTGCTTGTGTCCGGACGCACCCTTGAGAGGGGTGGATGACATAAAGATGACCATCGGTATTATTTTCTGTTCCATCCACATCATCCGCCAGGGATATTGTCATTTCCCCTTGCCCGTAAGTTCCCTTATCACGTGCGACGCCGCATACAATCCGAAAACAGCCGGCATGTACGACACCGTACCGTAATACGAACGCTTGAATTGTTCGCCCTCGGTTATCTCCATGCTCGACTCGTCGGCCAGTTCTTCGGAATATACCACGTCGAACCCGCGCGCGTGGAGTCCAGTCTCCGTTTTGATCCTTTTGCGGATATTTCTTGCCAAAGGGCAGTTTTTCGACTTCGAGATGTCTGCCACTCGCACTGCCGAAGGGTCCATTCGTCCTCCTGCCCCCATGGCGCTTACCAATGGCACACCCTTTTCCAGACACGAATATATCAGAGCCAGTTTGGGGCTTATACTGTCTATGCAATCCACCACGTAGTCGTAATCATCCGAAAAAACCACATCGCGGACATCTTCCGGGCATAGAAAGCGGCGGTCCGTCCGCAAATCTATTACCGGGTTTATATCTTTTATCCGTGCAGCCATCACATCGGCTTTCGGCATGCTCACAGTCGAGTTAAGTGCGGCTATCTGCCTGTTTATGTTAGTTATGCCCACACAGTCGCCGTCCACGATAGTCATACGGCCCACCCCGGCCCTTGCCAGGAATTCGGCCGCGAAACCGCCTACGCCTCCAAGTCCTACCACCAACACCCCGGCATTGCCGAGTTTTTCCAGTCCGTCGTCCTTTATCAGAAGGCGCGACCTGTCCAACCAGTTGTCCATCTCTGTCTTCGAAAATACATGTTTCCAACGGCCGCTAAGTTACTGCAAATATCCCGTAACACACGTACCCCGACGTGAAAAACATGATATGACCCTGTCCGGAATACTCCTGCTTTCAAACTTCGCGGCAGGGGAGTGGCGGGCCGGAAAAAAGTATGTCCGCTTGTTTGCGGTAATCAGGATGCGGCCCGCGTCGTAGTTGTTCTCTGAACAGGGATATCATCCATAGAAGCAACAATGCACATCCTGCCGAAGCAGTCAAATAGCCCGCACTGCCACCCGCCGGGTACCCCGGCCGTACAAATGACATTTGTAGGGATATTTTTTAGGTTATAAAATCATGGCTTTGGCAATATCTCCGTCATAACTATGCGCGTGCGGTTGCGTTTTACGCCGGCCTGAACTTGACGCAAAAAAAAGCAAAGTCATTAGACTTTGCTTTTCTGTAAGCGTAATACGTACGACCGTTCCATTGCCTGAAAATAGCATGTCCGGCCGGACGTCCGGGGTTAAATATCGTACTTATTCAACTGTACGTTCGGCACGTATCCTTAAAATGATCGTACCGTAGTTATTTTCTGAACAGGGATATCACCCATAGAAGGAACAGCGCCCCTACGACCGAAGTTATCAGGCTTCCTATCAGGCCTCCGCCGGTGCTTATTCCCATTAACCCGAACAGCCAGCCGCCGAGTACGCCGCCTATTATTCCTACCACAAGGTTTACAAGCAGCCCGAAGCCGCCGCCCTTGAATATTTTTCCGGCCAGAAACCCGGCCAGAATACCGATGATGATGTACCAGATAAATGACATTTTGTTATGATGTTTTTTAGGTTATAAAATTATGGTTTTTGGTAAGGCCCCGGCTGTAATACCTGTTTAGTTCTTTTCAGGACATATTTGCACCCGGTGTAAGCCTTTATCCGACTATAAAAATACACAAAATTAAAAGGCAAAACCAAACTGTTTTGCCTTTTTTAACTAAAAAATAGAGGAACTATATATTAAATTTAACAATTTGAACATGCCGTTCACTCTTGCCTGTTTGATATTGAATGTCTGTTGTTAATATCTGCTCACCGACATCAGTCGGCACCCGGCCCGCAGGCATAGCCTGTTTGATATTGACTACCAGTTATTGATATCTGTTCCGCCGGGCGGTCAGAAATCGTACTTGTTCAGCTGTATGTTCAGCACGGAGTAATCGTAAGATATTTCGTTGTACTCCTCCATATTCCGGTAAACCGTTTCCAGTTCCACGAAATATTCGAGTATGGAAATCTGTCCCGCATCGAGGGCCTTTTTGAGCAATTCGGCCCTTTCAGCCGTTGCCGTATCTTTTCCGTACGCTTTCTCCATTTCCTCAAGGGCGGTAGCCTGGGCGTGTTTGGCAGCTATGTCCGCCGTAACGGCAGTGCGGATGTTTTCCATATTGCTCTCGGACTCGGCCATGCGGGCCCGCGCCAGTTTTACCGTGCCACGGCTCTGGAAAATCGGTATGGACATACCGGCCGTCACGCCGTTGAATTTAAGCCCGTCGGAATTGGAATACTTGTAGCCGGCGTTGAATTTCGGTAAAGCCATCGACGTGGCCAGTTTCTTTTCGCTCAGGGCGGTCGTGATATCGGCCTTTGAAGCCGTCAGCGACGGATCCTGTTCCATCGCCCTTTGAAGCGCCGCTTCCAGCGACGGCAACTGCGGCAGAGGGTCGGGCGTCACAGTTCCGTCCTGCGGGAAAAATCCTCCCGACAGTACCGACAGTTGTATCCTGGCCGTTTTAAGAGCCATCCGCGAGCGCTGCAAAGCGTTTTCCGCCGATATCGTCTGCATACGTATCTTGTTCTCTTCGATGGACGTAATCTGTCCCGCTTCAGCGCGCTTTACCGCCAGTCTTGCCGCGTGCATGGCATCGTCGTAACGCTGCCTCTGGAGCGACACCTGCGCCTGGAGATATGCTATCTCGCGTATGAGCAGTTTTGCCCGCAGCACCGTTTCCATTCGGCGGGCATCGTATTGCGCCCTGTATCCAGCCGCTTTCGATTTTGCCGCTTTTGAACGGTGTATGTAGGCCGTTGGAAAGTCGAAACCCTGCGATGCGGTGAATTCGTCGCTCTCTCCGGCCGCTACGGACGTGCCCCACATATGGTTGTAGCCCACTTCGGGGTCGGGCAGTGAGTTCCCCGTCCGCGTTTCTCCTATTTGCGCATCGAGCAGGGCGCGCGCGGCTTTCAGTTCGGGACTGTTGTTCTCGACGGCCGATATTACCGAACTCTCGCTCTGTTGCGCCCTGGCTAAAAGCGAAAACGCCGTCAAAAGCAGTACTGTAACGTATTTTTTATGCATTTCCATGTTTTTTCCGGTTTATCATTATATAGAAAACGGGTATTATGAAGGCATTGAGCACCGTCGATGTCAGCAATCCTCCGAGTATCACTTTCGCCATAGGGCTTTGTATCTCGTTGCCCGGCAAATCCCCGCCCACGGCCAAAGGTATCAGCGCCAGGGCCGAAGTAAGCGCCGTCATCAGTATCGGGTTCAGACGGTCCGTCGAACCGTGTACCACGGCCCGGTACAGGCTTTCGCCTTCGCTTATCAGATGGTTGTACCGCGATACGAGCAATATCCCGTTGCGCGTGGCTATGCCGAACAGCGATATGAAGCCTATTATCGCCGGAATGCTTATTATTCCCGACGTCATACGTATTGCCAGCACGCCTCCTATGAGCGCGAACGGCATATTGAGCATTATAAGCCCCGCCAGGCGCAGGTTTTTGAACTCCTGGTACAGTATCAGGAATATCACCAGCAGCGAGAAAAGCGATGCCAACGTGAGTATTCTCGAAGCCTCCTGTTCGCTTTCGAACTGTCCGCCGTATTCCACATGGTAACCGGCCGGCATTTCCACCTGTGTATCCACTATTTCTTTTATCCGTCCGACTATCCCGCGCAGATCGCCCGACGAGACATTCGCCGAAAGGACTATCTTGCGGCGCACGTTCTCGCGCGATATGGTATTCGGCCCTGCCGCGGAACGTATTTCACTGACAGTCTCCAAAGGCACTTTTCCGTAAGGGGAGTCTATCATCAGCATTCCTATCGCTTCCATCGTGCCGCGGGAATCGTCGCCAGCTTTCAGTGTCACGTCGTACACTTTTCCCTGGTCGTACACCTGCGATACGACCCGGCCGGCCAGCGCCACATCTATGAATTCCTTGTACTCGGCCATCGTAATGCCGTATTTGGCCAGCATATCCCGGCGCGGTATTATCTGTAATTGCGCACGTTCTATCTGAGGTTCGAGGTTAAGGTCGGCGATACCGTCCACGCCGGATATTTTCTGTTTTATATCCTGTCCTATGGCGAACATCCTGTTCAGGTCGTCGCCGAACAGTTTTATGGCGATGTTGGCCTTCGTACCCGAAAGCATCGCGTCTATACGGTGGGAAATAGGCTGGCCTATCTCCACGCTTATACCTTTCACCCGGCCGAGTTTTTCACGCACGTCGGCCATGAATTCGGCCCGCGAACGGTCTTTCAGCTCGAACGGAGCTTCCAGTTCCGAAGCGTTCACTCCCAGCGCATGTTCGTCCAGTTCGGCGCGTCCCGTCTTGCGGGCCACAGTCTGTATTTCCGGTACGGTAAGCAGTATTTCTTCGACGGTGCGGCCTATCCGGTCGCTTTCGGGCAGTGAAATGCCGGGCAGGGTGCTTATGTTTATCGTCAGTGAGCCTTCGTTGAAGCCCGGCAGAAAGCTGCGCCCAAGGGTAGTGAACACGCCTATCGCCCCGGCCAGAAGTACTGCCACGGCCGTTATTACGGCTTTTTTGTGCCTCAGCACGGCTTCGAGCGCCATCTTGTAATATTTTTTCAGAAAAGCCGACACCGGCGGTTCCTTTTCCGCTTTCCTGAGCGTTTTATCGCCTGTAAGCAGGAACGAGCAAAGGACAGGCGTGAGCGTCACCGCCACTATCATCGAAGCGAACAGCGACACGATAAACGATATACCCAGCGGGCGGAGCATACGCCCTTCCATCCCTGAGAGGAAAAACAGCGGCAGGAAAGCCACTATCGTTATCACCGTAGCGCTGACTATCGAACTGCGTATCTCCACCGACGCGTCGAAAACGACTTTCAGCGTAGGTTTGCGTTCCTCTGCCGGCAGCGCGTGGTTTTCACGTAAGCGTTTATATACGTTTTCCACGTCTATAATGGCATCGTCCACCAGCGAACCTATCGCTATGGCCATACCGCCCAGGCTCATCGTGTTTATGGTAAGCCCCAGCGCTTTGAGCGCCAGCACCGCAGTAAGCAGCGACAACGGCAGCGCGATAAGGGAAATGACCGTCGTGCGCGTGCTCATAAGGAATATGAACAGCACTATCACCACGAACACGGCCCCCTCGAACAATGCTTTCCGTATATTGTCTATCGAACTTTCGATAAAACGCGACTGACGGAAAATATCGGTCGATACGTGTACGTCCCCCGGCAGTTTGGCCGCCAGTTCGGCTATCGACTCGTCCAGTTTCCCCGTCAGTTCCATAGTATTTGTCGCCGGTTGCTTTGTCACGGTTATCAGCACCGCCGGATGGCCCTTTTCGGATGCAAGTCCCAAAAGCGGCGCTTTTCCGCCGGTACGCACCTCGGCTATCTGGCCCAGTGTTACCGGTTGTCCTTCCACCGTTTTGACCACTGCCCGCGCCATATCGTCCGTACGGTCCGTAGCCACGACACCGCGCACTATGTATTCGTTACCCCACTGGTACAGCACGCCTCCGGCCGAGTTCTGGTTGAAATCCGCGGTAGCGGTCAGCACCTGGTCCAGCGTTACGCCGTAGTATTTCATTTTCTGCGGGTTGAAAAGTATCTGGTACTCCTTTATGTCGCCTCCTATGACAGTAGCCTGCGCCACTCCCTGCGTCGAGAGCAGCCGCGGGCGTATCGTCCAGTCGGCCAGCGTGCGCAGTTCTTCGAGCGACGTGGTGTCCGACGTCAGCGATACTATCATCATCTCGCCCAGTATGGACGATTGCGGGCCAAGCGTGGGCCGTCCAACCGTTTCGGGAAAAGCGTCCGACAGCGTCGACAATTTTTCAGAAACTATCTGCCGGGCCTTGTATATGTCCGTCCCCCAGTCGAACTCCACCCACACCACGGAAAATCCGGTAGTGGACGACGAGCGCACGCGGCGCACGTCCGTAGCTCCGTTAAGGGCCGTTTCGAGCGGGAAAGTGACTATCTTTTCCACTTCTTCCGGAGCCAGTCCGGCCGCTTCGGTCAGGACCGTCACCGTAGGCGCGTTCAGGTCGGGGAAAACGTCCACTTCCATGTTCTTGGTAGTGTACGCCCCGGCTATCACCAGCAACACTGCTGCCGCCATGACGAATATGCGGTTACGCAGGCTGTAATTTATTATCTTGTTAAGCATTTTTGTCTTTTTCGTTTTTTCTTATCGACCGGACTTATCAGTGTTCATGGCTGTGGGGTATGGCCGCCGATGCGGTGGCCAGTTTCACTCGGTACGCTCCGGCCGATACGATCGTCTCGCCTGCCTGGAGGCCGGAGATGACTTCCGCACGTATCCCGTCGTTATGACCTATCGTTACAGGACGCTTAATGTATCCCTCTTCGTCCAGCTGCACATACACGAAGTGCGAGCCTTGTTCTTCGATGATGGCTCCGAGCGGTACGGTTACCGTTTCTTTTTCGTCCGAAAGGCGTAGGGCCACCTCTACGAAAGCCCCTTCCGGAATATCGGCCGTACCGTCGTATTCCATGGTCAGGGTAAGCATTCCGGCAGGAGTTACCGATTTGGAGTAAGAAACGACGCGTCCGTCCAGTTTTTCGGTGTCATATACCCGTCCGTCGGATGCGGAAAATACGGCCGAAACCACTTCCGGCAAGCGGGAAAAGTATTCCTGCGGTACGTCTGCCGTAAGACGCGCCCGTGAACTTTTTACCAGCGTAAGCAATGGCGCTCCCTTTTCGGCGAAAGAACCGTGGTAGGCCTTTAAGTCTTTCACGTAACCAGTAAACGGCGCCTTTACCACCACGCCTCCTTTTTCCGAGCCGGACAAAGCCTCGTATGCCAACCGTGCCGTCTGATACGCCAGACGCGTATCCTCGTATTCTTTTTGCGATATGATACGCTCTCCGATGAGTTTCCCGGCGCGTTCCCATTGCGACTTGGCGTATTCGTAATCGGCCTTTGCCCTGGCGAACGAGTCGCCGTCGGCCATTTTCGCCGAAGAAATGCGCAGCAGGGGAGCGCCTGCCCTGACGATCATGCCTTCGCTAAGGTTGCCGTCCAAAAGGACTGTCCCGGAGGCAGGAGCCGTCACGGCGCTTTGTCCGGCTGGGGATGATATTACCTGTCCTCCGGTTTTTATTACCGGTTTGAACGGCCCTTTGGTCACTTTTTCCAAAGCGAAATCTCCCATCGAAGCCTGTTCTTTGGTGAATATCACTTCATCCGAATGAACTTTCGTTTCCGAACCGTGGTCGTGGTCATGTCCCTCGTGCTCATGGTCGTGTCCCTCGTGGTCGTGGTCGTGTCCCTCGTGCTCGTGGTCGTGTCCCTCGTGCTCGTGAGCTGTATGTTCGTGGTCGTCGTGGGTGTGTGCGTTTTCCGGACTGCCGCAGGATATATATGCCAATGCCAGCAGTGCCAAACAGTATTTTTTCATTTCAGCGTTTTTGAGTTATCTAAAAATTGTCAGGTATACGTAAAAAAATCCGTGCGCGGTCTTGTTTATGTCCGCACGCGGTAAACCATTGATATAAGATATGGTTTTCAGGCTAAAAAGAAAGGAGGCGCCCGCAGCCCACCTGAAGAAACGACGTAATCCCTCCCCGAAAGGTGCGAAATAGCTGCAAAGTGGGCACCGTGCAGGGTAGTGGCCGTGTTTTCCGGTACACGTGGGCCTTCCGCCGCAATAAAACACGTCAAATCCGGCAAAGACGACGTACCGTCGGGCATCGAAAAATGTCCCTCGCGCACGTTGTCGTTATCGTCGGCCTGTATGTAGAAATTGATGTTAAGCGTGCATTGCGCTTCGCTGTCTGTATGGACCGGTCCCCGGTGCGCATCCCCGCAGCATCCTTTTTCCCCTTCGTCGTCCAGGGAGCAGTGGGATATGTCGAAGCAAACGGCATGTCCGTGATGGTGGTGGGGCAGAACCGTTCCTGCGAGCATCAGCACAGTGGCTATGCCCGTGAACACAAGTGATAACAAGTCCTTTTTATTCCTCACCTCAAGTCGGATTTCGCATGTGTGTACGGGACAAATGTAACGAAAAACGGGGTAATATCCCAACAAGCTCGTATGCTTTTTAAAAAACCGCACCGAACGGCCGTATTTTCCGCAAAAGCCTTATCACGCCGCCGCTTCCCTCATGCACCTTGTAGATGTGAAGAACAGGGTGGTACGGAACGCCCCGCCGGAATCCGGTGAAGTTACTGTTTTTTAGCCGCCCTCTCGTACGGAGTAGTGCGGTAAGGCTCTATTTCAGGACGCATTCGGCTTTCTTCTTCCGTATGTGCGCCGCCATGACAGCCGTTATCCCGCCTGTTACCGCCAGTGCAACCGCAAATCCCGCCATGTACGGCATTGAAAAACCTTCCGGCGCAAAAAGTATGTAGAACGACACGATAAATGTCATGAAAACAGCCGGAAACAGTACTATGAACATGTTTTTGCCGTTGCGGGCCAGATACACCGTCACCGTCCACAGGCATATCGCCGCCAAAACCTGGTTTGCCCACGCGAAATACCTCCACAGTACATCGAAACGCATCATCGTTATGACAAAACCGGCCGCGAACAACGGGATGCATATATACAGCCGCTTTTTGAGCGACCGCTGATCCATGTGAAGAAAATCTGCCGTTATGAGCCGGGCGCTTCTGAACGCCGTATCTCCGCTGGTAATCGGAGCCGCAACCACGCCCAGCAGAGCCAGTACCGCCCCGAAATTTCCCAGTGTCGTATTCGTAATCTCGTTTACCGCCCAGCCCGCATCGTTGCCGTGCGCCGCCATGACCTCGTTCAACTGCGGCGCGCCTCCCCAGAAAGCCATTCCCGCAGCCGCCCATATCAGCGCTATTATACCTTCCGAAATCATAGCCCCGAAAAATACCGGGCGTCCTTCCTTTTCATTGCGTATGCACCTCGCCATCATCGGCGACTGCGTCGCATGGAAACCGGATACCGCCCCGCATGCTATCGTTATGAAAAGGGTGGGGAATATCGGGAACTTATCCGGTTCGGCTTTCATGTTGGCCAGCGTAGCGCCCGTGAGTTCAGGAATGGAATAATCGCCCGAAAACAGCACGTAAAGCATACCCATCGCCATGAACAGCAATGCAAAACCGAATACAGGGTACACCTTTCCTATGATTTTGTCTATCGGCAGCAGCGTAGCCAGCAGATAATACGCCAGTATTATCCACACCCACACCGAACGGCTCATCTGCGTCATGCCCTCCAGTATCCCGGCCGGCCCCACCATGAACACCGCGCCCACGAGTACCATCAGGAACAGCGTGAACGCCCTCATCACCATCCTTACGTTTCCTCCCATGTACCTGCCCACTATTTCCGGAAAACTGACGCCTTTCTCCCTTACCGAAATCATTCCGCTGGCGTAATCCTGCACCGCTCCTATGAAGATCGAGCCGAACGTTATCCATAAAAAGGCCACCGGCCCGTACATCGCTCCCAGCAACGCACCGAAAATAGGCCCCAGCCCGGCTATGTTGAGTAGTTGTATCAGGAAAGTCTTCCATGCCGGCATTGGTATGTAATCGACCCCGTCGCGCATCGACGCCGAAGGTACGGGATTGGACTGTGCTACGGAGAACTGACGTTCCAGATATTTGGCGTAAGTAAAATACGAGGTTATCAAAAGCCCCAGACAAATCAGAAATGTGTACATCTTTTAATTATTTGTATTGCAGCGACCTGGTGACCCCGGCTGGGCATATATAAATATCGAACAGGCTATGCCTGCGAACAGCCTCTGGCTGCGGGGCGGGCTATGCCCGACGCGGAACAGAAGCGAACAGACTGTCCGGTATTTTTTTTAAGTATGTTAAATCAGGTATGTAAATTCAAAAAATTGAAACATTGTCTGAAAATGATATTCGTGTTAATTCGTGGCAAATGTAACAACTTTTTGTGTTAAATAAAGCGTTGTGTTTGGTTTTTATGGTGTTTTGGCTGTTTTTGTGTTGGTTATTCATAATGGTTTCAGCGTAAAAAATTGTACGCCTGCCGCTTGAGCGTGAACATTTGGCGAGCTTACGTATTGACTCCGGCCCTGACGCCCTGCTCCATCCCCATACAACCGGGCTTTCCATGGCGGGGTAGGCTTTTAAACCATTCCTGTACGTTTTACGACTCGGCGGAGGGCTTAAAAAATCATTAAACACTGCGCTTTTTTTTGTCCGAATGGTATTTTAGGACTAAATTTGTCCACATTACTTAAAAATTTACATACGCTTAACGTTGAACCTATTCACCAATAACAGGCATTTCATAGTCTATACGATTATCGGCGCATCGTGCGAGATAATCGACTTCAGCCTGTTTTACGTGCTGACCAGGTATGCCGACATGGATGTGCTGTATTCGCATCTTATAAGCGTAAATGCCGGGCTCGTATGCAGTTTTTTCATAAATGCCAAGGTCAATTTCCGCACGTCCAACCGCATGTTCCATCGCCTGTTCCTGTTTTTTGCCATAGCTTGGGTAGGACTGGCTTTCAGCAGTGCGCTTCTGGTGTTCATGGTGGATTATATGGGGCTGTACGACGTTGGCTCGAAGATTTTCACGATACTGCTTGCGGGGCTTTACCAATATTTGCTCAATAAAAGGTTCACATACAGGATAATCAAGACCAAAGAATCTCTCTAAAATATGATAAAAGCCATTCTTCTGGTAGGCGCGGGCAGTTTCGCAGGAGGTGTGTTGCGTTTTATCGTCAGCATTCTCATGCAGGGTAAATGGGTGCCGAAGGATTTCCCGTACCATACGCTTGCCGTAAATGTGATAGGATGTGCGGCGATAGGGGTGGTTTTTGCCCTGATGAATCGTGCAGGGGCAGGAGAGGGCATACGTCTTTTCGCAATAACCGGTGTGTTGGGCGGATTCACTACTTTTTCAGCTTTTTCACTCGATTTTTTCCGTCTGGTACAATCCGGGAATACTTTTCAGGCGGCTGTTTACGTCATCGCAAGCGTTGTCCTGGGACTTTGTGCCACGTATGCTGCATATAAATTGGCTGCTGTTCAACCCTGACAAATGTTCCGCCGCGTATATCGGCGCTGTGTGAATTTGAGGTAAAAACGAAGTTTAGACATATATTTATGTAATTTTGTAACTGGTTAAACTAAAAACGGGCTCACCCGTATCTGAAAAAATGGCCGACAAGAATATTATCTGTTCCGCATATTTCCCCAAAACCGATACTCATGCTCTGGTGCAGGAGGAAAACGATTGTGTGTACCTTTATATGTATATCCGTCCAGATCAGGATGATCAGGAAATACGAGCTTCATGGGTACGTAACTACGGAAAAGCTATCGATGCGGTCGATAAGAAAGCGATGGACAACGGTCTTCAGCCACGTATGCCCATGAAAGCATGCGCTCATCCGGCAGGCGCTCCGGTTTTCAATCCTGCGGACCTCAGGATAGTTTTTATGGAAGACGGCGACGGGGCTGCTCTTTATGAAAAGGATGCTCTGCTTGCGGTTATACCTGGTTGGGCATCCAGCGGCGAATTTACGGGTTATGCCCGCGATGCCGTCGGAAC
>CDZK01031238.1_pt1 | contig 12603 bp, 18 predicted proteins | sample 557401 | NCBI WGS metagenome assembly CDZK01 (sample SAMEA3182108, study PRJEB8094) | gut metagenome | biome: human; feature: gut; material: Stool; isolation source: human stools | place: Canada | collected 2013-04-25 | reverse complement strand
CTTCACCTCCGGCTCCGCCGGCACCATGTCCGCCGGCGACCTGCTGAAGGAGAAGTACCCCTACCTGAAGCTGGCGGTGGGCGAGGCCCTCCAGTGCCCCACCATTCTGGAGAACGGCTTCGGCGGCCACCGGATCGAGGGTATCGGCGACAAGCACATCCCCTGGATCCACAACGTGAAGAACACCGACATGGTCATTGACATCGACGACGAGGACTCCCAGCGGCTGCTGCGGCTGTTCAACACCCCCGAGGGCCAGGCATATCTGAAGAACGAGCTGCACCTGGACGACGCGCTGATCGAGAAGCTCACCTGGCTGGGCATCTCCGGCATCGCCAACGTGCTGTGCTGCATCAAGATGGCCAAGTATTACGAGCTCACGGAGCATGACGTGGTGGGCACGGTCCTGACGGACTCCGCCGTCATGTACCAGAGCCGCATCCAGGAGCTGAACGACCAGTACGGCCCCTACAACGCCCACGAGGCGGCCATGGACCACGCCCTGCACATGCTGAACCTGAAGCTGGACAACATGCAGGAGCTGACCTACCAGGACCGCAAGCGGGTCCACAACCTGAAGTACTACACCTGGGTGGAGCAGCAGGGCAAGACCGTGGAAGAGCTGAACGCCCTGTGGTATGACACGGAGGGCACCTGGGACGCCGTCCACAAGGAGGCCAAGGATCTGGACGACCTGATCAACGCCTTCAACGAGGAGACGGGCCTTCTGAAGAACCTGTAAAACGCCGCAGGGCGGGGCAGCCGCCCCGCCCTGCCTTTCGATTCAGATAAGGAGAAGCGACATGAAACACGTCCTGTACGGCAAATGCGTCAAGTGCGGCAAGACCTATGCCGCCGTCCCGGATCTCACCACCTGCGAGTGCGGCGGCATTCTGGACATCGTCTACGACTACGACTACATCAAGACCCAGCTGACAAAGGAGAAGCTGGCGGCCCGGCAGGACCACACCATGTGGCGCTACCGGGAGCTGCTGCCGGTGGAGCCGGAGACTCCCAACACCCCCCTGCGGGTGGGCTGGAGCCCCCTGTATGCCGAGCCCCGCCTGGCGGAACAGCTGGGCCTGAAAAAACTCTGGGTGAAGGACGACGGCCAGAATCCCACCGCGTCTTTGAAGGACCGGGCCAGCGCCATGGCGGTGGCCAAGGCCCGGGAGGCGGGGGCAAAGGTCATCGCCTGCTCCTCCACCGGCAACGCCGCCAGCTCGCTGGCGGGCAACGCCGCGGCGGCGGGCCTCAAGACCTACATCTTCGTCCCCTCCCGTGCCCCCAAGGGCAAGGTGGCCCAGCTGATGACCTTCGGCGCCACCGTTATCTCTGTCCAGGGCAGCTATGAGGACACCTTCGAGCTCTCCAAACAGGCCATCGACAAGTGGGGCTGGTACAACCGCAACGCCGCCATCAACCCCTATCTCTCCGAGGGCAAAAAGACCGTGGCCCTGGAGATCATGGAGCAGCTGGACTGGCAGGTGCCGGACTACATCGCCATCTCCGTGGGCGACGGCTGCACCATCGCCGGCCTCTGGAAGGGATTGAAGGACCTGTACGCCATCGGCTTCATCGACCGCCTGCCCCGGCTCATCTCCGCCCAAGCGGAGGGCTGCTGCCCCATCAACCGGGCCATCGCCGAGAACAAGCCCTGGCATCCCATGGAGGAGAACACCCTGGCGGACTCCATCGCCGTGGGGGTGCCCCGGAACGCCGACAAGGCGCTGATGGCCATTCGGGAGAGCAACGGCATCGTGGTGAACGTCTCCGATCAGGAGATCATGGCCGCCCAGGGCCTGCTGGGCCGGACCTGCGGCGTGTTCGGCGAACCCGCCGGCGTCACCGGCACCGCCGGGGTGAAGAAACTCTGCGAGCAGGGCGTTATCGGCAAAAATGACACGGTGGTCAGTGTGGTCACCGGCAACGGCCTGAAGGATGTGGCCAACGCCATCAAGGCCGCGGGGGAGCCTATCTCCATCCCCTCCGACATGGACCGCCTGCTGGAGGCCTTCGCGGAACACGGCATCACGGTGGGATAAATGGCAAAGGGCCGGCGGGACACCGTCGGCCCGTTTTCTGTTTCGGCAAAAAATGTTTTCCCGCCTGCAACCTCTGCCCCCTATTTTCCGACTGTATAGATGAAAGCAGCTTTCGAACAAGAGAGGGATCACTATGGAGGACAAGGACATCGTGGCACTGTACTGGGCCCGCTCCGAGGAGGCCGTCCGGGCCACGGCGGCCAAGTACGGCGCCTACTGCGCTGCCATCATCCGGCGGTTCCTGGGGGATGGCCGGGACAGCGAGGAGTGCCTCAACGACACCTGGCTGGGGGCCTGGAACGCCATGCCGCCCCAGCGGCCCCTCCGCCTGCCGCCCTTCCTGGGCCGCATCGCCCGGAACACCGCCCTGGACCGGTACGACTACAACACCGCCCAGTGCCGGGGCGCCCTGCCGGCAGTGCTGGAGGAGCTGGGGGAGTGCGTCTCCGGCGCGCCCCTGGAGGAATCCCTGGACCTCCATGCCCTGGGAGAGGCCATCTCCGATTATCTGGACACGGTGTCCCCGGCGGCCCGGCGGACCTTCCTCCGCCGGTACTGGTACGGCGACAGTCTGGAGGACATCGCCCGCCGGTACGGCGACTCCATATCCAAGGTGAAATCCCTGCTCCACCGCACCCGGAAGGGACTGCGGGAACATCTGATCCGGGAGGGATACGCGCTATGACGAGAGAAGAGCTGTTCCGGGCCGTGGGGGAGGTCCGGGAGGACCAGATTGCCGACGCAGCGGAAAAGCCAAACAGAACCGCCCCCCGCTGGCGGCGGTACGGGGCCCTGGCGGCCTGCCTGGCGGTGGTGCTGGCGGGGGCCTTCGGCATGAGCCGCCTGGGCATTGGCGGGATCTCTGACCAGGAGATCGCCCAGGAGAGCGCCGGCGAAAGCGGCCTGGACGAAACCGACGGCCCCCTGGCCCCCCGGTACTCCGTGGGGGCGGAGATCCGGGAGATCGACGGCTCCGATGGGACCTGGGCCGGCCCGTTCAACAGCGCCGCCGCAGACTCCAGCCTGGTGTGGCTGGACCCGGAGGAGATCCTGGCCCTGGACACCGTGATCTTCCGGGGCACGGTGATGGGCATGCGGTACTTTGAAGTCACCGTGGGCGGCCTGGAGGAGACCTATACCGTGGCCTCTGTGGAGGTCTCCGACTGCCTCCGGGGGGACCTGGCGGCGGGGGACACCTACAACGTGGCGTATCGTGGCGGGCCTGGGGTCTCCACCTCCCTCTCCGGGGACCTGGAGAATCTGGAAGTGGGCAGCGAGGCCATCTTCATGCCCTACGTGGCCACCCCGGAAACGGGCTGGGGCAGCGGAGACAGCTACTTCTGCTACGCGGACCTGGCGGAGCTCTACATGGACGAGGGCCACCGCTTCCTGTTCCTGGACACCGGCGACGGCGTCTCCTACGCCTCGGAGGTCTACGACATCCCGGCATCGGACGGGGAGAGCGTGACCCTGGACGACGTGGCGGCCTACCTCCGGGGGCTGCTGGGACAGTAAGAGGGGAACTGTATGGCCGAACTTAAAAGGAAACAGAGGATTTCCCCCGGAAAGAGCCTGCTGCTGGTCCTGCTCCTGGCCGGTGTACCGCTGGCGGCCCTGGGAAAAATGATGCAAAGGGACACGGCCGCAGACTACCCTGCCGCCATCATGGTGGACGGCACAGTTTACCTGGTTCCGGTGGACCCGCTGCCCGCCGGGACAGTGGACGAGGGGGAGATCTCTGGCTGTGTGGAGTCCTATACAGAGACCTTCCCCGAAAAAGACGGCCAGCGGAATTTCAGCCGGGAGGCGGCTCTGCCCTACGCCCCGGCCGCGGGCGGCCTTGCCCTGCTGTGTGACGGCGCGTGGTACCTGTGCGACCCCGCACAGTTTGATGACGATGGTGTGCTCCTGCCCGGCGGAGACCGCCCCTGAACGTCCCAGACCGGACATTGCGGAGCCTTCTTGACTTTTCCCGCGCAAATTATATAATAGGTACGGTGCCTCCCGGGCACCATCCACCTGAGGGAATGAGAAAGAGGAGGCACCTGATATGACGTATCCCATGACCGTGGCGGGCCTGCACCGGGACCTGCCCATCTGCAAAGTGACGGACGACCTGTACATCGGCGCGTTCATCGTGTTCGGCGACGCGGAGCTGACCGTGGCCTGCGCCCGGGAGCTGTTGAAGCTGGTCCCGGCGGAGGACTACGACTACATGCTGACGGCGGAGGCCAAGAGCATCCCCCTGATCCATGAGATGGCCCGCCAGTCCGGGGCGAAGAAGTACTTCATCGCCCGGAAGGGTCCCAAGGCCTATATGCCGGACCCCATCCACGTGGAGGACACCTCCATCACCACCGCCGGCACCCAGCGGCTGTACCTGGGCCGGGACGACGCGGAGCTGATCCGGGGCAAGCGGATTTTGCTGATGGACGACGTGATCTCCACCGGCGGATCTCTCCACGCCATGGAGGAGCTGGTGGCCCTGGCGGGCGGCACCGTCACCGGGCGGGTGGCCGTCCTGGCGGAGGGAGACGCTACGGACCGCAAGGACATCAAGTTCCTGGAAAAGCTGCCGGTGTTCAACGCCGACGGCACGGTGAAGGGATAAGGCGAACACAACAGGGGCGCGGCCAGCTGGCCGCGCCCCTGTTTCGCGTATTCGATTCAGAAGATCTGCAGCAGCGCGTAGATGGTGTTGCTGACGCCGCCCAGAATGAACACATAGATGATGAACTTGTGGGCCGTCTGGTCGCTGATCTTCCGGTCCAGCAGAGCGCCGAACCACATCCCCAGGAAGGCGGCGGGCAGGGCCGCGGCGCAGAGGATCAGGCTCTCCGCGGTGAACATCCCGTTCCAGAGATAGAGGATACCCCGGAAGAGGCACTCCAGCAGAAACACGAAGCACACATTGCTGCGGAATTCCTCCCGCTTCTGGGTCACCCGCTCCAGATAGGCCAGGAACAGCAGGTCGATGCCGAACAGCCCCGCCGTGATGCCGGAGAGGAAGGACACCACACTGCGGACGACCGCGTTGGGCTTTCCCTGGGCGCCGGGCTTCCGGGTCAGCATCTCGATGCCCAGGCCGATGATGACCAGCCCCAGCAGCAGCTTCAGCTTGGCGGGAGAGCCGTACCGCAGCAGCAGGGTGCCGGGGATGATGCCCAGCAGCACGAACGCCGCGATGGGAAGCACCAGCTTGGCGGAGAAGTGGGCCCGGTTCTTCCAGACCATCCGGGCGTTCAGCAGCAGCGAGACCGGCATCAGGCCCGGGGTGATGACGCTGTTGGGCAGGACGACGGAGAGCAGCGGCGTGGACACCAGCGGGTCCCCGAAGCCCACCAGCCCCTTGATGATAAAGGCCAGGCAGACGCTGACAAAGCAGTACAGGATGATTCCAAAATCCATATGCGGTCGCTTCCCTCTCTGTTGGAATGCCGCCGGACAGATGCGGAAAGTCCTGCGGCACAGCCTATTATACAGGGAATCGCCGGAAAATGCCACAAAAATTTATCGCCGGCCCGGCGGGTGGGAACCTTTCGGAAAACCGGCGGCTTCCGAAATGGCGGGGCGTATGGTATAATCCCTGCAGAGCGGTGATGATCCGCTGCGTTCTGCCCGCCCTTTTGGCGGAACCGCGGAACGTGGCTACGCGTGATATTCCGGCTTTGCCGGCAGGGGATCATGGGACCGCGATCAATGCGGGGCCGGCGGACAGCAGGCCCCGGGAAGGGAGACGCCCTATGACAGACCATATCGTTCCCCCCATCGGAATGCGGATGGTGAAGTCCGCAGCGGCGGTGCTGATCTGCCTGCTGATCTCCATGGCGGTGGACCGGGAGGATATGCGCATCTACTCCTCCATCGCGGCGCTGCTGTGTGTCCAGCCCTATGCAGAGGACACCAGGCGCATGGCCGTCCAGCGGACCGTGGGCACGGCCATCGGCTCCGTGTTCGGAATTGCCACGCTGCTGCTGGAGATGGTGCTGGACATCCGTGGGACGCTGACCGGCTACATCCTCATCGCGGCGGTGACGGTGCCCGCCCTGTGGATCTCCGTGGCGCTGAAGGCCGCCAATGCGGCGGCCCTCTCCGGCATCGTGTTCCTCAGCATCACCGTCACCCATGTGACGGATGCCAGCCCCTGGATCTTCGCCTGGTACCGGGCATCGGAGACCCTGGTGGGCATCGTGGTGGGCATTGCCGTCAACGCCTTCCAGCTCCCCCGGCGGAAGCGGCGGGACACCCTGTTCGTCTCCGGCCTGGACGGCCTGCTGCTGACGGACCAGGAGACGCTGACGCCCTACAGCCTGGTGCGGCTGAATCGGATGCTGGACGACGGGATGCAGTTCACCCTGTCCACCATGCGGACCCCCGCCTCCGTGCGGGAGACCACCCGGGACCTGCGGTTCCGCCTGCCCATCATCGTCATGGACGGGGCGGCGCTGTACGACGTGGGGCAGAAGCGGTATCTCCACACCTGCGTCCTGCCCAAGGAGCTGGCCCTGCGGTGTGAGGCGGTGTTCCAGGCTCAGGGCGTCCACTGCTTCCTCAACGGCGTGCTGGACGACAACCTGATGATCTATTACGGGGAGTTCCACCACGAGACGGAGCGGGCCATCTTCGAGAAGCTGCGGACCTCCCCCTACCGGAACTATGTGAGCCGGCGCTACTTCAAGGACTGCCCCATCGTGTACCTCATGGGCATCGACCTGACGGAGCGGATGCAGGCCCTGTATGACGCCCTGGGGGCGGCGGGGCTGCTGGACCAGGTAAAGGTGCGGTTCTATCCCTCCACCCAGTATCCCGGCTACAGCTATCTCAAGCTCTACGAGCGCTCCGCCTCCCGGGAGGCCATGCTGGAGCGGCTGAAACAGAGCCTGGGCATCCGGAAGAGCGTGGTGCTGACCACCCGGGAGGGCTGCGGCGACGTGGTGGTCCGGGGCGGCGTCAATCAGGCGGTGAAGCGGCTGGAGCGGCTGTACGAGCCCTACATCTGGGAGCGGAGGTGAACAGCGGCCTGACAGGCGGAGCATTCGCTCCGCCTGTTTTTTCAGCCCCCGCGAAAAAAGCGGACCTGGGGCTTGACAATGAGAGCCTCCTGTGTATAATATGAAGTATCCTTCATGTGAAAGATACTTCATGAGAAGAACACTTCAGATTCAGCGAAGGGGGCGGGACATGAAAAACCGAGTCAGGGAGCTGCGGACCGAGGCGGGACTGACCCAGCAGCAGCTGGCGGAGCTGGTCCACGTGTCCTCCCGCACCATCATATCCCTGGAGAAGGGGCAGTACAACCCATCGCTGCTGCTGGCCTACCGGCTGGCCCTGGTGTTCCACACAACAGTGGAGGAGCTGTACTGTCTGGCGGAAAACAAGGAACTGGAGGACCGGGAAAATGAGGACTGGACATAAGCGGCAGCTGGCCGGCGGCATCCTGGGACTCCTGGCGGGCTTCGGGCTGGTTCTGCGGGCCTGCCTCACCGGCCAGTGGCGGGTCAGCCTGACGGCCCTGGCCGTGGCGGCGGTCTCCGGCGGCCTTCTGGCCATCTGCGACAGCCTGACGGCGCAGCCGCCGGACAAGAGGAGGAATGCACAGCATGAAAATCTACTATAAAAAGAAATTCTGGGCCAGCGTGGGCAGTCTGCTGCTGGGCCTGGCCCTGCCCGGCACCTGCCTGTTCGTGGGCTGGGAGCGGTTCGACCTGAAGGACGGCGTGCTGACGGTGCTGCTGATCCTCTGCGGTGTCAGCGGCATCCTCCGGAGCCTGGACCGGGAGAAGGCCCGGGAGGACAAGGACGAGGACCGGGACGAGCGGGACCGGTACAACACCTGCCGCAGCCGGGCCCTGACCTTCCGGGTGCTGTACTGGCTGAACTTCGCCATTCTGGCGGTGTGCCTCGTCGGCTGGGGCCTGACAGACAAGGCGGCCTACATCCAGACGGCCCTGCCCTGCATGGTGCTGCTGATCGTGGGCTGGATCACTCGGATCGCCGGGGACTTCTACTATGAGTTCAAGGGGTGAACGAGATGAAAATTTACAATAAACGGAGTTTTGGTGGCGCTGTGCTGTGTCTGTTCCTGGCGCTGTGCTGCGGCGCTGCCCTGATCGTCACGGGCTTTCAGATGAAGTGGCTGACAGGCATGGTGGTGGCCCTGGCAATGGGCGGCGTGGAGCTGTGGTGGGCCCTGTCCCGGCAGGCCCAGCTCCCCAGGGTGGACGAACGGGACGAGGCCGTCAGCCGCAAGAGCGCGTGGATGGCTTTCCGGGTGGTGGTCACCGGCTGCTGGGGGGCCAGCATGGCGGCCCTGGCAGTGTACGCCGTCATCCGGACGCCGGCGGCGCTGGTGGTGCTGGTGACGCTGGCGGCAGTAGTGATCGCGGCCTTCCTGGCGCTGCTGGGGGCCAATCTCTACTATGAGAAGCGGATGTGAGGCATCTGGCCTGCGCAAAAAGGAGATTGTATGGAACGCAGTGAGGATTTGAAGCAGGCCCGGGACCTGCACCTGATCCGGGACGAGCGGGACCGGGAGGTAGAGGCGGAGGCCGGCCTCCGGGCCGGCAGGGCAGTGATGCTGGTGTCCCAGCTTTTGGCCGCCGCCTGCCTGATGCAGCGGGATCCCGCCTGGCTGGCCCTGCTGTCCCTGAACTTTGTGTGGGGGGCGGCGAAGGGCTTCCTTCGGTTTGCCCAGGACCGGGAAAAGCTCTATCTGGCCTGGGGCCTGCTGACCGCCGCCGGGGCGGCGGTCCTGCTGGGCACCTATTTCCGGCAGGCCTGGACGGCGGGGATGTCCCTCTCCCGGCTGATCAGCTACGCGGTTCTGTGCCGGGCGCTGACCGCGGCGGCAGGGCTGGTGTTCGTGGCTCTGCTGCTGGGCATCTTCTGGCTGGCCCACAGGATCAAACACATGGAGGGAGAGCAGTGGGAACGGTATTTCCACTCCGTCTCTTCCGCCGGCCTGCTGCTGCGGATGGGAGCCGTGATGGCCGCGGCCCTGGCGGCGGTGGCCTTTCTCAGCGTTCCGCTGTTCACTCGGCTGGGCTTTCAGGAGCCGGTGCTTCTGGCGGCACTGTTTTTCGTGGCGGGAGGCGCTCATCTGCTGGGCGGGTTCAGTCGCAGACGGGAGGAGCTGCTCCAGAAGCTCCTGAAACTGAAGCGGTAACGGTTCCGAGCCAGTGCGGTCCGATTTGGGCAGAATGCCGGAAGGCTCCGGAGGAGGTGTGGGAGATTTTCTCCCACACCTCCTCTTGCCGACGCTTGCTTTGAGCGATATAATAGAGAAGAAATCAACCGCGGAAAAAGTGGATAGGTCATAGAAATAAGTCCAAGGGGCGTAGTCTATCGAAGGAGACTGCGCCCCTTCTTTTTCCGCCTGAAACAAGGAGTGACAGATCATCATGCCAAAAACAACGGGACAGAAAATTCTCTTTGGCCTGCTGATGTCCTTCTTCATGGTGCTAGCCATGGAGCTGTACAACACGGGCCTGCGGATGGGGGGACTCACAAACGCGGGAATTCCGATTGCTCTGCGGGAGCTGCTGTGTATGTTTCCCCTCTGCTTTGTGACCAGCTACTTTGTGGGGGATCCCCTGGCTGCCCGGCTGGTGGCCCGGATCCAGCTGCCCAAGGAGTGGTCCATCTGCGGCATCCTGGCCCGGGCGTCCCTGACGGTGTGCGTCATGTGCCCCGCCATGAGCCTTTGGGCCACGGTGCTCTTCCACCGTCCCGGCATCGAGTTCATCCCGGTCTGGCTCCAGACGGTGGTCTGCAACTTTCCCATGGCCTTTTTCTGGCAAATCTTCTTCTGCGGCCCGCTGGTGCGGAAGATCTTCCGCACCCTGGTGCCCTCCGCGGCGATGCCGAGTCCCGCAGAAAAAGCGGCGGAATGACCCCGGAAAAATCAGACGGCCCCGGACACAACCGTGTCCGGGGCCGTCTGCCGTCATCCCTCGGGATGGCTTTTCAGATAGGTAAGATAGCCCTCCAGGATCAGGGACGCTGCCACGGCGTCCACCACCTTTTTCCGCTTCTTGGCGTTCTTGCCGCTGTTCAGCAGGATCTGGTGGGCGTCGATGGTGGTGCGCCGCTCGTCCCACAGCACCACCGGCAGGCCGGTGGCCTCCTCCAGCAGCGTTTTCATGGCCTGGGCCTTTTCCGAGCGGGGGCCCCGGGTGCCGTCCATGTTGATGGGGTGGCCCAGCACCAGCTTTTCCGCGCCGTGCTCCTGTGCCAGCCGGGCGACTGCCTCCGCCACCCGCTCCGGGCGGTAGGCGTCGATCACCGTGGTGAAGCCGGCCAGAAGGCCGGTGGGGTCCGAGATGGCGATGCCGGTGTGGGCGTCGCCGTAGTCGATGGCCATAATGCGCATGGGGGTCTCCTTTCCAGGGAAAAATAGATGCCGGTATGGCAGCGGTTTCCACCCTCAGGATACCACATGGGGCAGGCCGGCGCAAGGCGGAAAAAACCTGACATTTTTTCAAAAAAGAGGTTGACCGGAGGCTTGACCTGTGGTACAATCACTATTACCTGTGAAAAAGGGCTTTCTTGTCATGCGCTTTTTTCGCTTTTCAGCCGTGGCAGGGACCGCTCGCGAAGCTGCAGGGAGGCAATCGGATTCCTCCCGGTCCGCCGGGCAGGATTCCAATAATAAGGAGGTGCCGTTAGATGCGCGTGAAAGTCACTTTGAGATGCAACGAGTGCAAGCAGAGAAACTACAACACCATGAAGAACAAGAAGAACACTCCGGACAAGCTGGAACTGAACAAGTACTGCCCCTTCTGCAAAAAGCACACGCTCCATACCGAGACCAAGTAACTGGTGACGAATGATGAGAAAGGGCGTGTAAACGTTATGGCAGAAGAAGTCAAGAAGAAGAAAAGCCGCGGGCAGTGGTTCCGCGAGATGAAAAGCGAGCTGAAGAAGGTCGTCTGGCCGGACCGGAAGACCGTCGCGAAAAACACCGGTACGGTGCTCCTCTGCTCCTTGGCCATTGGCGTGTGCATCTGGATCTTTGACTTTGTCATGTACACGGTCGTCCAGATGATCCTCAGCCTGTTTGCCTGATTGAGGTAAGAATATGTCAGAGAGCGCGAAGTGGTATGTGGTGCATACCTATTCCGGCTATGAGAATGCGGTCAAGACCAGCATTGAGAAGTTTGTCGCCGGCCGGGGCATGGAGGACATGATCCTGCGGATCGAGGTCCCCATGGAGACCGTGACCGAGGTCACGGAATCCGGAGCCTCCAAAGAGGTGGAACGGAAGGTGTTCCCCGGCTACGTGCTCATCAAGATGGTCATGACCGACGATACCTGGCATCTGGTGCGGAATGTCCGCGGCGTCACCGGCTTCGTGGGTTCCGCCAACAAGCCCATCCCCCTCACGGAGGAGGAGGTCCTGGCCATGGGCATGGAAAAGCACGAGATCGTGGTCCGCTACAACGTGGGCGACCACGTGAAGATCGTGGACGGTCCGCTGGCCAGCTTCACCGGCGTGGTGGAGGAGATCGAGCCCGAGAAGAATCGGGTCAGCGTCATGGTCTCCATGTTCGGCCGCGAGACTCCTGTGGAGCTGGAGCTGGACCAGGTGGAAGTCCAGGACTGATGAGAGAACAGCGCGCCGCCAGCGGCGCCGCAGCCGCCGGGCGTCACCGGCGGACAAGTGGGAGGGGCTTCACCCGCCCCGCCAAAGACGGCCTCTGCGCCGCCACCACATTCATAGATTTAGGAGGTGCTACTCCGTGGCACAGAAGATTACTGGTTATGTGAAACTGCAGATCCCCGCAGGCAAGGCAACTCCCGCACCCCCCGTTGGTCCCGCTCTGGGCCAGCACGGTGTGAACATCGCCGCCTTTACCAAGGAGTTCAACGAGCGGACCAAGAATGAAAACGGCATGATCATCCCCGTGGTCATCACCGTGTATGCGGACCGCTCCTTCTCCTTCATCACCAAGACGCCCCCCGCGGCCGTCCTGATCAAGAAGGAGTGCAACATCGAGTCCGGCTCCGGCGTCCCCAACAAGACCAAGGTGGCCACCATCTCCAAGGCCTCTGTCCAGAAGATCGCCGAGATCAAGATGAAGGACCTGAACGCAGCCAGCCTGGAGGCTGCCATGAGCATGATCGCCGGTACCGCCCGCTCCATGGGCGTCGTCGTCGGCGACTGAGCCCGGCATTCACTGACCATTTCAAACCGTTAAGCGGCCATCCGCGGCCGCACCATACAGTGGGAGGATTTCGTTCCGAAGAACCACTATGAGGAGGAAGTAACATTGTTTAGAGGCAAGAAATATAAGGAAAGTGCCAAGCAGATCGACAAGACCATGCTGTACGATGCCGCTGAGGGCATGGCACTGATCTGCAAGACCGCCACCGCGAAGTTCGACGAGACGGTGGAGCTGCATGTGAAGCTGGGCGTGGACTCCCGTCACGCTGACCAGCAGGTCCGTGGCGCCATCGTGCTGCCCCACGGCACCGGCAAGACCGTCCGGGTCCTGGTGTTCGCCAAGGGCGACAAGGCCGACGCTGCCCGGGAGGCCGGCGCGGATTACGTGGGCGA
>CDZK01010685.1_pt1 | contig 12616 bp, 17 predicted proteins | sample 557401 | NCBI WGS metagenome assembly CDZK01 (sample SAMEA3182108, study PRJEB8094) | gut metagenome | biome: human; feature: gut; material: Stool; isolation source: human stools | place: Canada | collected 2013-04-25 | reverse complement strand
TGCAGATCGCCCACGAGCAGACCCGGATGCCGGTGTCCGTCCTGGATCTGGTGGACGGGAACATCGTCCGCAAGTCCGACGGCCGGGTCCTCAAGACCCTGGGCGAGCTGGCCACCGAGAGCCTCTACTCCCTGGAGCACAGCCAGCACATCACCGCGGAGACCACGGCCCAGATCAAGTCCAACGCCTACTCCTTCGGCTGCTCCTTTGCCGAGGTGGAGGTGGACATCCCCATGTGCAAGGTGAAACTGCTGAACATCGTCAATGTCCACGACTGCGGAACCCTCATCAACCCCGCCCTGGCGGAGGCCCAGGTCCACGGCGGCATGTCCATGGGCATCGGCTTCGGCCTCTCCGAGGAGCTGAAATTCGACGAAAAGACCGGCAGACCCCTGAACAACAACCTGCTGGACTACAAGCTGTCCACCTTCATGGACCATCCCACGCTCCAGGCGGCGTTCGTGGAGAACCCGGAGCCCACGTCTCCCTACGGCACCAAGGCCCTGGGCGAGCCGCCGGCCTGCTCGCCGGCGCCGGCCATCCGCAACGCCATCCTCAACGCCACCGGTGTGGCCTTTGACGCATGCCCCATCACGCCCCACGTCCTCTACCGCGGGTTCAAAGAGGCCGGGCTCATCAACGACTAAAGGAGGGAACCACCCATGTATGATATGAAAGCCCTGTATCAGGCCAAAACCGTGGCAGACGCCGTGGCCCTCCGGGTGGCCCATCCGGAGGCCCAGATCATCGCCGGAGGGTCCGACGTGCTGGTGCAGATGCGGGAGGGCAAGCGGGCCGGCGTGGAGCTGATCTCCATCTATGGCTTGGACGAACTCCGGGGCGTGTCCCTGGAGGACGACGGCACCCTGCGCATCGGATCCCTCACCAGCTTCTCCCACATCACCCGGGATCCCCTGATCCAAAAGTACCTGAACGTCCTGGGGGAGGCGGTGGACCAGGTGGGCGGCCCCCAGATCCGCAACATCGGCACCATCGGCGGCAACACCTGCAACGGCGTCACCTCCGCCGACTCCGCCTCCACCCTCCACGCCTATGACGCCATTGTGGAGCTGACGGGGCCTGACGGCGTCCGCCGCCAGCCCATCCGGGAGTTCTACATCAGGGCCGGCCAGGTGGACATCCGGCCCGGCGAGATCCAGACCGCCATCCTGATCCCCAAAGACAGTTATACTGACACATTTGGCCATTATATCAAATATGCCATGCGGAACGCCATGGACATCGCCACCCTGGGCACCTCCGTGAACGTCCGTCTCTCCGCCGACAAAAAGACCGTTGAGCGGGCAAGAGTGGCCTTCGGCGTGGCGGGGCCGGTGCCCCTGCGGGCGGAGACCGCCGAGCGTCTGGCCGCCGGTCAGCCGGTGAGCCTAGACCTGGCGGACCGGTTCGCCCAGGCGGTGAAGGAGGACATTCATCCCCGGGACTCCTGGCGGGCAGCCAAGGATTTCCGGATGCACATTGCCGTGGAGAGCGCCCGCCGGGCGTTCATCCAAGCGGTGAAGCTGGCGGGAGGTGACCTGTGATGGCGGAGAAACACGTGATGCAGTATCAGACGGTCCATTTCAACCTGAACGGTAAGGATGTGGAGCGCACGGTGGACGTGCGGGCCAGCCTCACCGATATGCTCCGCAACGACTTCCGGATGACCTCCGTGAAGAAGGGCTGCGAGGTGGGGGAGTGCGGCGCCTGCAACGTCCTCATCGACGGAGAGGCCTACAACTCCTGCATCTACCTGGCGGTCTGGGCGGAGGGCAAGCACATCCGCACCCTGGAGGGGCTGCTGGGCCCCAACGGCGAGCTCAGCGACATCCAGCAGGCCTTTGTGGACGAGGCGGCCATCCAGTGCGGCTTCTGCACCCCGGGCTTCATCCTGACAGCGGTGGAGATCCTGGAGAGCGGCAAGGAGTACACCGACGAGGAGCTGCGGAAGCTCCTGTCCGGACACCTGTGCCGCTGCACCGGGTATGAGAACATCCTCCGGGCAGTGAAAAAGACCATGTACAAGCGCCTGGGCAAGCCCATGCCGGAGGCGTAAAATCCCGAACCGACCCAACCGCTGGATGCGGTTGGGCCGGTTTTTTTCAGGCCCGGCGGCGGGATGGTTCCCTTTTCCCGGGAAGTGTGGTATACTGACACCAACTGACAAGGGGAGGGGATGCCATGGCCCGTAAGAGCTATACAGAGGAGGACCGGGCCCGGGTGCGGCAGGCCCTGCTGGACACAGGGCTGAAGATCGCGGTGGACCGGGGCCTGGGCGGCCTGCATCTGGCGGAGCTCACCCGGGCGGTGGGGATCTCCAAACCCTATTTCTACACGTTTTTCAACTCCCTGGAGGAGTTCTCCCTCCAGCTGATGGAGGAACAGCGGGACCGCCTGCTCCGGCTGCTGGAGCGGGAGCTGGCCCGGCCAGAGGGCACCTGGGAGGGCCATGTGGAGGCGTTTTTCTGGATGGTCCTCCGCCACCGGAACCACGGGATCCTGGTGATGACCCAGCGGGAGGAGGCGGAGCTCCACAGCCGCCTGACGCCGGAGCGGTTCCGGGATTTCCGCCCCGGACAGCGGGCATTCATGCTCCGGCTGATGGCGCTGCTGGAGATCCGGGAGGCGGACTGCCCGCCGGAGGTGCTGGCGAATCTGGTGTTCTCCTGCCTCCTGGTCTACAACTCCGCGCCGGAGTCCATGCCGTTCCTGTTTCCGGACCATCTGGAGGAGACGGCGGCGCTCCACGTGCGGTTCCTGGTGGACTATCTCTCCGGCCTGCGCCGCCGGGCAAAAGACCGCTGAAAGGCGGCCTTTTTCTTGAGAATGATATTTACCTACTTGCACTTTCTGGTTTCTTTTGATATGATGCACATATTGACTAATATATATTATATAGTCAATATAAACGAAAGTCAAAGAGGTGCTGTTATGGGAATTTTCGGAAAACTCTTCAAGGGGCCTGAGATCGACCAGGCCAAGAGCGCGGACAGCAAGCAGAAGATGCGGCGGCTGTTTGACAGCGTGGTGCCGGATGGGGAGCAGTACCAGCTGGTGGCCGCCTATACGGAGGACGCGAGGCGGTTCAACTACGGTCTGGTCCACGGCAGCAAGACCACCTACGGCAGCCTGATCGTGGGCTGGAAGGAGGGGACGGACCCCACGGTGGCGGTAGTCCCTACGGTGCCCGACCTGTCCGGCTGCGGAGACCCGGAGATCTGCCCACGGTCCACGGTGAAAAAGGCCTACCGGAACAAGTATCCCACAGACGCGTTCATCATCTATCCGGACGGAAAACACTATCTGGCCATCAACACCTTTGAGTGGCTGGAGGATGAGAAGCTGTTCATCTACGTGGACCAGGGCCCGGAGCAGCAGGCCTTTGAGACCTTCTTCCAGACCTGCTACGCCAAGAAGTAAGGAGGATCTGCCATGCCGTTCTCACTGGGACACCTGGGAGCCCTCCTGCTGGCGCTGGTGGTCCTCTTTGTGGTGGGCTGCCTCTGGTACGCCCTGGTGGAGACTGTGAAGGACGCTCTGGCCCGCCGCCTCTTCCCCCGGAAAGAGGAGCCCTGGCATCCGCTGCCGCCGGAGGAAAAAGAGCCCCGGGACTAGGTACCGTTTGACGCCGCCGCCTTCTTGCTGTATAATAGAGGCAACCAGGAGAGGAGGGTTCTCTATGAAAACCATCATCACCATCGGCCGGCAGTTCGGCAGCGGCGGCAAGGAGATCGGCATCCGCGTGGCCAAGGAACTGGGCATCCCCTTCTACGACAAGGAGCTGCTGCAGGAGGCCGCCAAGAAGAGCGGCCTGTGCGAGCAGATCTTTGAGAATTTTGACGAGCGGCCCAAGAGCCTTCTGTACTCCATCGCCATGGACTCCTATATGTTTGCCCTGCCCGGCAGCGGGGTGGGGGACTCTCTGGAGCAGCAGGTGTATCTGGCCACCTTCAACACCATCCGTCATCTGGCGGACCAGGGCCCCTGCGTCATCATCGGCCGCTGCGCCGACTACGCCCTGGCGGACTATCCCAACCACCTGAGCCTGTTCATCAGCGCCCCCATGGACGTGCGGGTCCAGCGGGTGGCCCAGCGGCAGAACCTGCCGCCGGAGAAGGCCCGCCAGCTGATCCTCAAGACCGACAAGCGGCGCTCCTCCTACTATGAGTATTACACCTCCAAGAAGTGGGGCAGTGTGGACAGCTATCACTTCTGCATCGACTCCAGCTATCTGGGGCTGGGCCGGACGGTGGAGCTGATCCAGACCATGGTGGCCCACAAGGAGCATCCCATCCCCAGTCCCACGGAGGAGGACCCCACCCAGCCCAAGAAATAAGCTCAGAAAAACAGCGGACCGTCAAGCGGTCCGCTGTTTTACTGTCCGGCCTGATCCAGCTCCCGGTAGAAGCGGAAGGCCTCCTCAAATTTCTCCTGGGCGTAGGCCCCCACGTCGGCGCAGTAGGCCTCGTAGGCCGCAAGCAGCCGCTCCGCCTCCGGCGTCAGCACCGCGCCGCCGCCGTGGGCGCCTCCGATGGTGGAGGAGAGCAGCTTGCAGCCGAACACCGCCTCCGCTGTGCGGATGATCCGCCAGGCCTTGGAGTAGGCCATCTCCATGGAGGCCGCCCCGGCCCGGAGCGAGTGGTGCTCCCGCACCCGCTGCAACAGGGTGGCAATGCCAGGGCCGAAGCAGCGCTGGTCGTCGTCGCTGTACAGCCGCAGCGTCACTTTCAGGTGAAGTTCCTTCTGTGCCATGGGATGCCTCCTCATCCGCCGCTGTGGGCGGCTACGTTCTTCCTCTATCATACCACACCGCTTTGGATTTGCAAACCAAGAAAATTGTGGTACAATAGCCGCAGGAGAATTGAGGAGACTGCCCCACGGGCGAAAAGGAGATGTGTGTATGGAAATCAAGAAGATCAGACTGGGAAAAACAGGCCTGCTGGTGACCAAGACGGCGTTCGGCGCGCTGCCCATCCAGCGGATCTCCAAGGCGGACGCGGTGAAGCTGGTCCGCCGGGCCTACGACGCCGGCATCAACTACTTTGACACCGCCAATATGTACACAGACAGCGAGGAGAAGCTGGGAGAGGCCCTCCACGACGTGCGGCAGAATGTGGTGATCTCCACCAAGAGCGGCGGAGCGGATAAAAAGACCGTTCAGGCCCACATCGAGCAGAGCCTCCGCAGCCTGCGGACAGACTACATCGACCTGTTCCAGTTCCACAACCCGGCGGTCCTGCCGGACATCAACGACCCGGACGGCCCCTTTGCCGCCGCGCTGGAGGCCAAGCAGAAAGGCTACATCCGCCACATCGGTATCACCAACCACCGGCTGAAGGTGGCCCATGAGGCCATCGAATCCGGCAACTTCGAGACGCTGCAGTTCCCCTTCTGCTACCTGGCCACGGAGAAGGATCTGGAGCTGGTGGAGCTGTGCCGGCAGCACGACATGGGCTTCATCGCCATGAAGGGCCTGTCCGGCGGCCTGCTGAACAACGCCGAGGCCTGCTATGCCTTCATGCAGGAGCACCCGGACGTGGTGCCCATCTGGGGCATCCAGCACGAGTGGGAGCTGGACCAGTGGCTGGATCTGACGGCCCGGGACCCCCACATGACGCCGGAGCTCCAGGCGGTGATCGACCACGACCGGCAGGAGCTCTCCGGGGACTTCTGCCGCTCCTGCGGGTACTGCCTGCCCTGCGCCGCCGGCATCGACATCCCCCAGGCGGCCCGGATGGCCCAGCTGCTGCGGCGGGCGCCCTACAAGCCCTATCTGAGCGACGAGTGGCGGGCCAAGATGCACCAGATCGAAAACTGCATCCACTGCAACGCCTGCAAGTCCCGGTGCCCCTATGGCCTGGACACCCCGGCGCTGCTGCAGAAGCAGCTGGCGGACTACGACGCCTTCTACGCCGCCCATCACAACGACTGAAAAGGAGAGAACCCCATGCTGTTCCGCAATGAGGAGGCCAGTTTGCAGCTGGACATTGTAAACTATGAATTTCCTGACGCCGCCCCCGGCAGTGAGGACAGCCAGTGGCTGGTGCTCCGGGCCACCTGGCGCACGGAGGACGGGAATGTGGTGAAGGACTCCAACAGCTGCCTCCAGACCTTTGAGCTCCAGAGCATGACCGCCGGGCTGAAGGTGGTGAAGGCCGGCATCCGGGACCTGTACGTCAGCGACTTTCAGGAGGACTACTACTTCTCCCTTGGGGTTCGGGCCCTGGAGAACGGGACCTTTGAAGCGGCGGTGTCCTTCTATCTCCCCAACACCATGGACGGGGACGACACGGCGGAGCTCACCTGCTCCTTGACCATAGAGGAGCTGGGCGCCCTGATCGACGAGCTGGACCGGCTCTGCGCCAAATTCCCGGAGCGGTCCTGAGCACCGCAGAGATTTCTGGCTGGAAAGAAGGTGACTGGCTTGAACTACAAGACGAGCTATTGGCTCATGCGGATCCTGGGCGTCGGCGGCCTGCTGGTAATGCTGATCGGGGCTTTTACCAACCAGGTGGTGCTGAGCGGCGTAGGTGTTGCCTGCGTACTGATCGGCACCCTGCAGATGAATTTCTTCTACCGCTGCCCCCACTGCAAGCGGGACCTGCCCAAACGGACCCTGCACAAGACCTGCCCCTACTGCAAGAAGCCTCTGGACTGAGAGGTGGATGGCCGTGGACTACAGGAAGAGCTCTGTGCTGATGCAGGTGGGAGGAATTGTCGGGGTTCTGCTAATGTTGTCGTCGGCGATCTTTGCCTCGCCGCTCCCGGCGGTAGCAGGCATCGTAATCGGCTTGGCGGCAATCATCCAGGCCTGGATATTCTACCGCTGTCCCCACTGCGGCGGGCACTGGGACATTCGTGTCCGCATCCCCCACTACTGCCCCACTGCGGAGAGTTTATCTGGTAGGGAGGTGAGAGGGCATGAAGTGCCCTGCCTGCGGCGCAGAAATGGAAGTGGGACACCTGTTTTCGGACGATGAGATGTACTGGCTTCCCGGGGACGCGGACTGCCTGATCTGGCGCACCCGGGAGCGGGTGGAAAAGAAGGGCGGTGTCCTGCTGGGCTTTTTGAACGTGGCCGCCGCCCTGACCGCCTGGCACTGCCGGAAATGCCGCCAGCTGGTGGTCAGATACGGCGGAGAGAATCCCTGGGCGCCCGGTCTGGGCGGCGGGGAATGAGAAAAACGCCCCCGCTCTGCGTAATGCAGAGCGGGGGCGCTGCCGTACCATGGAGCGCGCAGGCCGTTGGCCTGATTCAGATGCTCAGACCTTGGGACCGGCGGCCACCAGGGCCTTGCCAGCCTCGTTGGTGGCGTACTTGGCGAAGTTCTTCACAAAGCGGGAGGCCAGATCCCTGGCCTTGGCGTCCCACGCGCCGGGGTCGGCGTAGGTGTCCCGGGGATCCAGGATGCCGGGGTCCACGCCGGGCAGGGCGGTGGGCACCGCAAGGTCAAAGTAGGGGATGGTCTTGGTCTCGGCCTTCAGGATGGAGCCGTCCAGGATGGCGTCGATGATGCCCCGGGTGTCCTTGATGGTGATGCGCTTGCCGGTGCCGTTCCAGCCGGTGTTCACCAGATAGGCCTTGGCACCGGACTTCTCCATCTTCTTCACCAGCTCCTCCGCATACTTGGTGGGGTGCAGCTCCAGGAAGGCCTGGCCGAAGCAGGCGGAGAAGGTGGGGGTGGGCTCGGTGATGCCCCGCTCGGTGCCTGCCAGCTTGGCGGTGAAGCCGGACAGGAAGTAGTACTGGGCCTGCTCCGGGGTCAGGATGGACACGGGAGGCAGCACGCCGAAGGCGTCGGCGGACAGGAAGATCACGTTCTTGGCGGCGGGGGCCGCGGAGACGGGCCGGACGATGTTCTGGATGTGGTCGATGGGATAGGAGACCCGGGTGTTCTCGGTGACCGATTTGTCGGCAAAGTCGATCTTGCCGCTCTCGTCCAGGGTCACGTTCTCCAGCAGGGCGTTGCGCTTGATGGCGTTGTAGATGTCGGGCTCGGAGTCCTTGTCCAGGTTGATGACCTTGGCGTAGCAGCCGCCCTCGAAGTTGAACACGCCCTCATCGTCCCAGCCGTGCTCGTCGTCGCCGATCAGCAGGCGCTTGGGGTCGGTGGAGAGGGTGGTCTTGCCGGTGCCGGACAGGCCGAAGAACAGGGCGGTGTTCTCCCCGTTCAGATCCGTATTGGCGGAGCAGTGCATGGAGGCGATGCCCTTCAGGGGCAGGTAGTAGTTCATCATGGAGAACAGGCCCTTCTTCATCTCGCCGCCGTACCAGGTGTTCAGGATGACCTGCTCCCGGGATGTGAGGTTAAAGACCACGGCAGTCTCGGAGTTCAGACCCAGCTCCTTGTAGTTCTCCACCTTGGCCTTGGAGGCGTTGTAGACGATGAAGTCCGGCTCGAAGTGCTCCAGCTCCTCCTCCGTGGGCCGGATGAACATATTCTTCACGAAGTGGGCCTGCCAGGCCACCTCCATGATAAAGCGGATGGCCATGCGGGTGTCGTGGTTGGCGCCGCAGAAGCCATCCACCACGAAGAGCCGCTTGTTGGACAGCTCCTCCTGGGCCAGCTTTTTCACGGCGTTCCAGGTCTCGATGGAGGCGGGGTGGTTGTCGTTCTTGAACTCAGGGGAGGTCCACCACACGGTATCCCTGGAGGTGTCATCCATGACGATGAATTTGTCGTTGGGGGAGCGGCCGGTATAGACGCCGGTCATGACGTTGACGGCGCCCAGCTCGCTGACCTGGCCCTTGTCAAAGCCCGTCAGATCGGGACGGGTCTCCTCCTCGAACAGCTGCTCGAAGGAGGGATTGTAAACGATCTCAGGAGTGCCGGTGATGCCGTACTTGCGCAGATCAATGGTTGCCATGATTTCTATGACCTCTTTTCTGAATGATCTTCTGGACGGCAGGCGCAGCCTGCACGGCGGATGGGTATTTTGGTACCAATATCATACACGGAGCAGAAGACAAAGTCAATCGCCTTCCCCCTCCCGCCCCAGGGCGGCGGCCAGGGCCGCGAAGTCCTCCAGCCGCAGCCGTTCCCCCCGGACATCGGCGGGCAGGCCCACCTGGGCGATGACGCGCTGGATGGCCTCCTTGGGCAGGTTCGGCAGGGCGGCGGAGAGGCTGTTGGCCAGGGTCTTGCGGCGCAGCAGGAAGCCGCCCCGCAGGACTTTGAAGAAGAAGGCCTCGTCCTCCACGTCCACGGCGGGACGCTCCCGCCGGACGCAGCGAATGACGGCGGAGGTCACCTTGGGGGAGGGCAGGAATTTCTCCGGCGGAACATCGAACAGCGGCTCCACCTCCATGTGGTACTGGAGAAACAGGGAGAAGGAGCTGCCGTCAGAGGAGCCCTGGGGGGCACACAGCCGCCGGGCCACCTCCCGCTGGATCATCACCGTGAAGGCGGTGAAGCAGGGGGTCTCCACCAGACTCTCCAGCACCGGGGAGGTGATGTTGTAGGGCAGGTTGGCGCAGACCAGGGGGGTGAGGCCGGAGAATTTCTCCGCCGCCAGGGCGGCCAGATCCAGCTTCAGCACGTCCCCGGGGACGATCTCCACGTTGGGATAGGGGGCCATGGTCTCTGCCAATACCGGCAGCAGCGCCCGGTCCAGCTCCACGGCCACCACCTTGCCGGCCCGCTGGGCCAGCTCCGCCGTCAGGGGACCGATGCCGGGGCCGATCTCCAGCACACCGCAGCCGGCGTCCGCGCCGGAGGCCTCCGCGATCCGCCGGGGCACCTCCGGGTCGATGAGGAAGTTCTGCCCCATGGATTTGGAAAAATGGAATCCATGCCGGGTCAGCAGGTCCCGGATGGTGTTGTAGTCACAGAGATTCATCGATGATCCCGCCTTTCCCATGCAGTATATCAGATTTTCCGGCCCGTGCCAACCCTATCCCTCCGCACCACTTGCAAAATACCGCCGGAGCCGGTAAACTGGTGATATTCCACCTATAGGAGGCACCCCTATGCGATTCATCTTTCTAGATCTGGATGACACCATTCTGGATTTCCACCGGGCGGAGCGGCAGGCCCTCTCCCGGACCCTGGAGCACTTTCACGTGGACCCCGCGCCGGCGGTGCTGGACCGGTACCATACGCTGAACCGCCAGCAGTGGGAGCTGCTGGAGGAGGGGAAGCTGACCCGGCCCCAGGTGCTGATCCGGCGTTTCCAGCTGCTGTTGGACGAGCTGGGGGTCCGGGCCGACCCGGAAGAGGTCTGCCGGCGCTACGAGGAGCAGCTGGCCCGGGGCCACTTCTTCGTGCCCGGCGCGCAGGAACTGCTGGAGGCCCTGCACACCCGGTATGACCTGTATCTGGCCACCAACGGCACCCCAGAGGTCCAGAACAGCCGCATCCGGAGCGCGGGCATCGCCCGGTATTTCCGGGACATCTTCATCTCCGAGCAGCTGGGGGCCTACAAGCCCAGCCTGGCCTTCTTTCAGGCCTGTTTGAAAGCCATCCCGGACTTTGACCCGGCGGAGGCCCTGATGGTGGGGGACAGCCTGACCTCCGACATCCGGGGCGCCCGGAACGCCGGGCTCCGGTCCTGCTGGTACAACCCTCACGATCTGCCGCCCCGGCCGGACATCGTCCCTGACTATACCATCCACGCCCTGGCGGAGCTGCCGCCCCTGCTGGAGCGGATTTGAGAGACAGGTCAAAAGAGGTCCCCTGCCAAAAGGCAGGGGACCTCTTTGGTAAGCATCGGGTCACAGGCGCTTTCTCACTTCAGGATATAGACGTTGCAGGTCCGCCGGCCGAAGTTGATGCACTGCTGATAGGTGTCATAGTACAGGTCGATGATGTTGCCCCGGACACCGGTGTCCTCCGCCACGGCGGTGCCGTAGACCACGGAGCCGTCCGCGGCCACAATATACAGCTTGGTGCCCAGGGGGATGACGCGCTTATCCACGGCCACGGTGCCCACGTCCACCAGCGTGCCGGTGGCGGTGGTGTAGTCCGCGCCGCCGTGACCGGCGGTATAGGCGGTGGCGGTCATGGACTTCACGCCGGAGAAGTTCAGGGTGGAGCCGTCCGTCAGGGTCAGAGTGCCGCTGCCGTCGGCGTTTTTGCTGACGCTGGCAATGGCGGCCCGGGACTCCACGGCGCCGGTGCCGTACTCGATCACCTTGTTGACGGCGGTGCTCTCCAGCTCCTCCACGAACTGGCGGGAGATCTCCTGCCCGCCGGACCAGACCACCTCGTAGATGGAGGTGCGGACACCGTCGGCACCTTCCTGGACCACCTTCTCCGTGCCCACCGGCAGGGAGGAATTGGCCACCCGCACGGTCTCGTAGGCGGCGGGCTCCTCCACCTGGTCATAGTAGGTGAGTTCAGAGGCGATGGTCAGCGCGGCGCCGTCCTCCGTGGTCTCCACGGCCACCATCTCCAGGGGGCTGGGGGTGATGTGGAGCCGATTCAGCAGCGCCTCCACCGTCTCACTGCGGGCCTTGGCGGTGACGGTCTCCCCGTCGTGGGTGACGGTGACGGTCTGGCCGGCGGTCAGCTTCATGTCATAGCCGCTCTGGCCGCTGGAGAGATGCAGCAGCTGGGAGGAGAGGGTCCCCTCCGCCGCCTGGGGCTCCTCGTTCAGGACGATGGCGGCATCCTCCGGGCCGGTGAGGATATACACGGCGCCGGCGTCGTCAGAGACGACCCAGCCGGTGCAGATGACGGCTGCCAGCACAAAGAGCTGGAGGCCGAACCGGGCCTTGAGGCCCCGCAGCTTTTTCACAAACGCGTGTGTGTTCAAGATCAGATACCTCCTCAGAAAAGGACTTCCCATCCAGCTTCCCCGGATTTTGGAAAGTCTATACCTCGGCGTTTTCCTGAATGAAAACAACTTGTTACTTTTGTTACCAATTGGAAAACTGGGCCTAGTATACACCGGCTTCCCACTTTTGTCAAGTTTTTGTGGCTGTTGCGGTGTTATGTCTCCCACTTTGCGGAAAAAACGCGGGGTCGAGGACTGCAAAAAGCTGGAGAAAAAATAAAAAAAGTAACAAAATGGTGACAGGGAGACGCGCGCAGAAAAAGGTCCCGTGCCTGCTTTGACAGGCACGGGACCTTTTCTGGAAACCGCTTGCCGCCCAGGGGATTCAGCGGACCTCCGGGGTGAAGCCCAGGTCCTCCAGCTCGCTGACGGCGGTCTTGACGCAGTTGTCGCATCCGTCGATGGTGACGGTCTTGGCGTCCAGGGACACGGTGAACTTCAGCTCCGCGGCGGTCAGGGCGTTGGTGATGCGCTTGACGCAGTTCTCGCACATCATATCGGGGACAGAGATCGTTGTCATACTACTTGCTCCTTTTTATTTCATCAGTTTTTGAATGGTGACCAGAAGGTCGTCCACGACCTCCAGATGTCCGTTTTGGATGTCCTGCACCACGCAGGTGTGGATGTGGCTGCTCAAAAGCTCCCGGGAAAACGCGTTCAGCGCCGACTGGATGGCGGAGACCTGGGTGAGGATGTCGGTGCAGTAGGCCTCCTTCTCCACCATGCCCCGGACCCCCCGGACCTGGCCCTCGATCCGGTTCAGGCGGCGGATGAGGGCGTCGTACTCCGGAGCCTCCCGGTGCTTGTGGCGGCAGGGACAGCCTGCCGCTGTCTCCTC
>CDZK01047578.1_pt1 | contig 12666 bp, 10 predicted proteins | sample 557401 | NCBI WGS metagenome assembly CDZK01 (sample SAMEA3182108, study PRJEB8094) | gut metagenome | biome: human; feature: gut; material: Stool; isolation source: human stools | place: Canada | collected 2013-04-25 | reverse complement strand
CCCCCCACGCCGTGATCCTGGAGCAGTGCGTGCCCATTCTGGCGGAGCAGGGCATCGACCTGGTCATCAACCAGTACAGCGACTACGTGGTGCCCAACACCGCCGTGGAGGACGGGGACGAGGACGCCAACTACTTCCAGCACCTGCCCTATCTGGAGGAGTTCAACGAGACCCGGGGCACCCATCTGGTGAGCGTGGCCGGCGTCCACATCGAGCCCATGGGCATCTACGCCGGCCGTGTGGAGTCCCTGGAGGACCTGCCTGACGGTGCCGTCATCGGCATCCCCAACGACCCCACCAACGAGGGCCGCGCCCTGCTGCTGCTGGAGGCCCAGGGCCTGATCACCCTGGACGACAGCTCCAACCTGTCCGCCACCCCCAACAACATCGTGGACAACCCCAAGAACCTGCAGTTTGAGGAGATCGAGGCCCAGACCCTGCCCAGCTCCCGGCCCGACCTGGACCTGGCGGTTATCAACTCCAACTATGCCCTGGGTGCCGGCCTGAACCCCACCACCGACGCCCTGGCCATTGAGTCCTCCGACTCCCCCTACGTGAACGTGCTGGTGGTGAAGGAGGGCAATGAGGACAACGCCGCCGTCCAGGCCCTGGTGGAGGCCCTGCACTCCGACACCATCCGGGACTTCATCACCGAGGAGTTCGACGGCGCCGTGGTCCCCGCGTTCTGAATCTGTCCCCAGCAGCCCCGCCTGTGCCGGAGAGCCTTTGGTTCTCCGGCACAGCTTTTTATGGATTTTGTATGTTAAAATCGTGTAAAATTCTCTGTCGGTACCAGTGGTAATTCCCCAGGAGCCGTGCTAGAATATGTGTTGCGCTGAAAGGCGCAAATTTTTTGAAAACACAAGAGGGATTTGACATGGCAGACAAGCGGCTGACTCACTATGAGATCGATATGTGCAGCGGCCCCATTCTCTCCAAGATGCTGCGGTTTTCCATCCCGCTGATGTGCTCCAGCGTGCTGCAGCTGCTGTTCAACGCGGCGGATATCGTGGTGGTGGGCCGCTGGGCCGGGGACAACTCCCTGGCGGCGGTGGGCTCCAACACCGCGTTGATCGGCCTGCTGACCAACCTGTTCGTGGGGCTGGCCGTGGGCGCCAATACCCTGGCGGCCAAATACTACGGCGCCCGGGACCGGGACGAGCTCCACCGAGTGGTCCACACCTCCATCCTGCTGAGTATGCTCAGCGGCCTGTTTTTGACGGTGGTGGGTGTGCTGGGGGCCCGGACCATCCTGATCTGGATGCAGACGCCGGACAATGTGCTGGATCTGGCCGCCCTGTATCTGCGGATCTATTTCCTGGGAATGCCCGCCACCATGGTCTATAACTTCGGCGCCGCCCTGCTGCGGGCGGAGGGCGACACCCGCCGCCCCCTGTACTTCCTCTCCCTGGCGGGCGTGGTCAACATCGTGCTGAACCTGTTCTTTGTCATCGTCTGCAAGCTGGACGTGGCGGGCGTGGCCATCGCCACGGTGATCTCCCAGTGCATCTCCGCCTCCCTGGTGCTGCGCTGCATGGTGAAGGACACCGGCCCCCTGCACCTGGACCTGCGGAAGATGCGCCTGCACCCCAATACCATGGGCCAGATCCTGCGGATCGGCCTGCCCGCCGGGTTCCAGGGCATCCTGTTCTCCCTGTCCAATGTGGTGATCCAGTCCTCGGTCAACACCTTCGGGGAGATCGTCATGGCCGGCAACTCCGCCGCCGCCAACATCGAGCAGTTCGTGTACGTGTCCATGAACGCCATGTATCAGGCCACCATCTCCTTTGTCAGCCAGAACTACGGCGCCGGCAACTACCACCGCATCCGCAAGATCGTGGTCCGGGCCCAGTGCTGCGTGCTGGTGGTGGGCCTGATTCTGGGCAACGCCGCCACCCTGGGCGGCCGGGTGCTGCTCTCCATCTACACCACCAGCCCCCAGGTGATCGAGGCCGGCCTGGTGCGGATGGGCATTGTCTGCACCACCTACGCCATCTGCGGCATGATGGACGTGATGGTGGGCGGCCTGCGGGGCATCGGCTACTCGGTGATGCCCATGCTGGTGTCCCTGGTGGGCGCCTGCGGCCTGCGGCTGCTGTGGATCGCCACCATCTTCCAGATCCCCCGGTTCCACACCATCCAGATGCTCTACTGGTCCTATCCGGTCAGCTGGGTCATCACCTTCGGCGTCCACGTGATCTGCTTCCTGTGGGCCATGAAGCAGGTGAAGCGCCGCCTGCTGCCGGAGGGCGGGGCAGGACCGAAGGCCCCCCTGGACGCGGCGCCGGAAACAGAACCTCTGGAGGAGGAAGTCCTCACCGAATGAAAACGAGGGTGTATCCCCAAGGATACACCCTCGTTTTTTGCGCGCTCAGGACATCTCACAGCCCCAGCCGCTGCCGGATGGCCAGCACCGCGCAGGCCACCAGGAAAACGGTCAGGGCCAGCTGGCCCCACAGCAGGTTGTAGGAGATCTCCTCCTTATCCCTGCTCCGGGCCTCCATGACGGAGAGGGAGACGTAGATCCCCACCACGCCGAACGCAATGGCCACCAGGTCCGCCGCCAGTTCCTGTCCCAGCACCAGCAAAACCATGTACAGCACAAAGCCCAGGCCGGTGGCAACGGCGCCGTTGTTCATCTGTTTCTTGGTCTGGAGCAGCAGCCCTTTTTTCTTGTCTTTCATACTTCTCCCGCTTTCGTATCAATATCCGTTGACGATGACGTCCAGCACCTTGGCGGCCACGCTGCCCGCCACGGAGGACCCGCCGCCGCCGTTCTCCACCAGCACCACGAAGGCGTAGGGGGTGTCCTCCCCCCGGAGGAAGCCGGCGAACCAGGCGTGGGGTGTCTGGCCCTCCCCCACCTCGGCGGTGCCGGACTTGGCGCAGATGTCCATATTGGGGAAACGGCTGGCGCCGTAGGTCTGGGTCACATTGTTGGCCATCAGGTCCGCCAGGGCGGCCGCCGTGCCGGCGGAGACCAGGGTGCCGGTTTTGGCTGGGATGTGGGGCAGGGACGGCAGCCCCAGGGCACTCTCGGTCCGGAGGATCAGGTAGGGCCTTGCCGCCTTGCCGCCGTTTGCGACGGCCCCCATGTAGACCATCAGCGCCGCCGGGTTCACCTGGTCGTGGTACTGCCCCACGCCGGCCCAGCCCAGCTGGCCGTCGGTGATGCCGTCAAAGTCGAAGGAGCCCCGGGCCGTGGGCAGGCCGCTGATGGAGTAGCTGTCCGTGAGGCCCGCCTGCTCCGTGTACTTCTCCAGGGTGTCCGCCCCCAGCTCCTGGGCGAGGAGGGCGAAGGCCACGTTGCAGCTGTTGGCAAAGGCGGCGGCGATGTCCTGCTCCCCATGGGTGCCGGAGCAGACGATGGTCTCATCCCCGATCTGGACGCTGCCCTCGCAGGTCCAGGTCCACTCCATCAGGTCCGGGATCTCCTCCAGGGCCGCCGTCAGGGTGACGGTCTTGTAGACGGACCCCGGCGTGAAGGCGGAGGACAGGAAGCGGTTGAGATAGGCGCCCTCGTAGCGGTCGCTGGTCTCGATGTCCTCCGGCACGTTCAGGGGATCGTAGCTGGGGGCGGAGACCATGCACAGGATCTCCCCGGTCTTGTAGTTGTACACCGCCACAGTGCCGGCATGGCCCCCCAGGGCCTCGTAGGCGGTGTAGTTGTACCGGGCGTCGATGGTCAGGTACAAGTCGTTCCCCCGCTGGGCGCCGAAGGCGCCGTTGAGGAGGCTGTAGCCCGTCAGCTTGTCGGCGAAGGCGTTCAGGGCCCCGGTGCCGATATTGCCCTGCAGGTCCCCCACCGCGTGGAGGGTGGCCCTGCGGACGGTGGCGTTGTCGTAATAGGTCCGGCGGCCGTCCACGATCTCGGAGAGCACGTCCCCGTCCCGGTCCAGCACGGTGCCGCTGGCCAGCTCGCCGCTGCTGTTGTACAGGTGGCGGTTGAAGGCGGAGGAGGCCCAGCTCCCCCCGTCCAGGAAATACCTCACCAGAAAGACCCCCAGGCCCGCCGCCAGCAGCAGCGCCAGGGCCAGGCAGACAAAGGCCCGCCGCTCAATCTTCTTCATGGCGTCCCTCCTTTTCCGTGCCAAAGGGATCTCTCACCGGCTCCGCCCGGCGGCGGGCCGCCTGGGTCAGCTGCCGCTGATGCCTGCGGGCGATGGCGAAGCTGGCATTCTCCCGGGTGTCCGTGGCCTTCAGATAGGCCAGGAGCCCCCAGGCGGACATCATGGCGGAGCCGCCGTTGGAGACGAAGGGGAAGGTGACGCCGGTGAGGGGCAGCAGATCCACGGAGCCGAACACGTTCAGGCAGGTCTGGAACACCAGCAAGGACGATGCCGCGCAGGCGGCGATGGTGTAGAAGCTGGACCGGCCCACCCGGCAGGCCCGGGCGGCGAAAAACGCCAGGGTGATGATGGCCCCCACCGCCAGCACGGCGATCAGCAGCCCCCACTCCTCGCACAGCATCCCGAACACCAGATCCGTGTCCGCCGCCGCCACGTTGTGGAGCCAGCCGTTGCCGGCCCCCATGCCCAGCAGGCCGCCGGAGGCGGCGGCGGACATGGTGCGGGTCTGCTGGTAGCCGGTGGTGGAGGCGGCCTCCCAGGCATGGCCCCAGGAGGCGAAGCGGCTCAGGATGTAGGGCTTGAACTTCAGGATGATGCCGGCCCCGAACACGGCGCCGCCGCAGATCAGGGACAGGGTGGCGAAATCCCCGGACCGCATATAGGCGATCACCAGGAAGGTGACGAAAAAGATGGCCGCCGTGCCGAAGTCGCTCATCAGACCAAGCAGGCCGATGCAGAGGCCCGTCAGCACGATGAAGAGGGTCAGGTTCCGCTTGTGGAACAGCCGCTCCAGCGTGGCGGCGCCGGCGAAGATATAGCAGATCTTGGCGATCTCCGACGGCTGGAAGGACAGCCCGCCGATGGAGATCCAGTTGACGGCGCCGTACTTGGAGTTGCCGATCACCAGGGTGATCCCCAGCAGGCCGATGGCGGCCGCCGCCATGAGCCAGCGGTTCTTCTGGACCCGCGACAGGTCCCGCAGGAACAGCCCCAGCACCAGGAACAGCCCCAGCCCCAGCAGGATGGCCAGGAACTGCTTGAAGAGGCTGCTCTGGGCGCTGGAGGCGGTGATGGACAGGGACAGGGTGGAGAGGAAGAAGGCGATGGTCTCCATCTCAAAGCCCACGCAGCGGGTGGCCCGCAGGGCCGCGTAGTAGAGCCACATCAGCACCGTCAGCCCCAGGAAGGCCAGGGGGATGGCGGCAGTGGCCTCCTGCCCATAGGCCACGATCAGCTGCAGGCAGGCCAGCACCTGGAACACCGTCAGCCACAAAAAAGACGGCCAGATGGCGGCGGGGCGCTCCGCCCGGCGTTTCGCCTCCTGCTCCTCCCGCTCCGCCACGGTCTGGGGCAGGAAGATCAGCGGCACGCCCCCCAGGGTGATGGTGTCCCCCAGCTTTACGGGGACGGAGGTCTCCACCTTCTCCCCGTTCACCGCCGTACCGCCCTTGGAGCCCAGGTCATAGAGGGTCCAGTTCTCATCCTCTCCCCGGCAGAGGGCCGCGTGCTGGCGGGAGATGCTGGGGTAATTCAAATAGATGTCCGCCGTCTTGCTGCGGCCCAGGATGTTCTCCCAGTGGGTCAGGGGCAGGGACGCGCCGTTGGGCAGGCTCAGCTGGCCCCAGTTCTCCGGCGTGTGGGGGATCCGCAGCAGAGAGCGGACCGCCCGGTACAGGATCAGCACCGCCAGAACCGGAAACAGAAACCGCACAAAGGCCATATACCAGTCCCCCGCCAGGGGATACTCCGCCAGCAGAGCCGTCAGACTGTTCAGCAGTCCCTGTAAGAGTTCCAATGTGTCCGCCTCCTCTCGTTGGCATATAGATAGTTGATTATATCATTTTCCTCGAAAAATGTACAGTCCCGTCTCGCTCTCCAATTCCGCGGCAGGGCGGTTCTGTACAGGATTTGTGCAGGTTTTCCAGAGGACCCAGTGTTTTTTGCAAGTTTTCCACGGGTAATTTTCTGTTTTCTCTTGACCTCCTCTGAAAAATCCTTTAGAATATACTAATGTCTGCGAGACTCTCAGGATGGTTCTTTTTTGAGAACCATCTTGTCACAGATTTTCCATCTTACTCTGAAAGGCCGGTCGATATGAAACATCCCTACAAGACGCGGGAGGGCGGCGCCACGGTGACGATCTTCGTCCCCTACGACTGCAAGAACCACTGCCCTTTCTGCATCAATAAAGGCGAATACGCGGATATGACAGGCTTCTCCCTGGAGAAGATCTGCCGAAGCATCGAGCGGATGGACGCCATCACGCCCTACTGCGACTTCGTCTTCACCGGGGGTGAGCCCTTCGCCAACCTGGAATCCCTCCAGGTGATGCTGGACCAGATCCCCACTACCCACAAGGTGTATATCAACACCACCCTGCCGGTGTCCGAGCACCAGTCCGAGGCGGACATCCTGGCATTCGCGGAGCGGAACAAGCACAAGATCACCTGCATCAATGTCTCCCGACACATGCAGCACTATGTGGTGGAGTCCAACGACTCCCTGCTGGCCAAGCTGCCGGTGCCCTTCCGGGTGAACTGCGTGCTGTACAAGAACTACCCTGCGGACCAGCTGGTGCCCTATATGGAGCGGTTCCGGAAGCTCCCCGGCGCCTCCATCCAGTTCCGGTTCGACTACACCGCCACCACCCCGGAGAACCTCTATGAGGAGGAGGGGGACAAGATCCTCCAGGATCTGAAGAAGGTGGCCCGGTACACGGGGCTGGACGGCTGCCGGATGCGCTGCGGCTTCCACTTCGACTACAAGGGCATGGAGCTGACGTACCACAAGACGCTGCCCTACTCCACCATTGTGGAGACGGATCCCAAGGATGGCGTCACCTACGACATTCTCTATGACATCCTCATCAAGCAGAACGGCGACATCCACTCCGACTGGGACGGCACGCCCCTGGACGTGGACGCCTATGAAAAGGTGGTCTTTGAACCCTACGACCTGAAATGGTTGGCCCGGATCGCGTAAACAGCTGGGGCGGCGGAATCCTCCGCCGCCCCATTTTTCACAGACAGGAGGTATTTTGATGAAGCCCATTCAAACCGTCGGCATCATCGGGCTGGGCTCCCTGGGAGTCCTGTACGCCACGCTCTTCACCAGGGCCCTGGGGAAGGAGCGCGTTCTGGTCCTGGCGGACAGCAGCCGCATCGCCCGTTACCGGGAGGAGGGGATTTGGTGCAACGGCCAGATCTGCGACTTCCAGTACGTGGACGCCGCCGCCCGGACGGAGCCGGTGGACCTGCTGCTGTTCGCCGTCAAATTCGGCGGGCTGGAGGGCGCCATCGCCACCTGCCGCCACCTTGTGGGGCCGGACACCATCCTGCTCTCCGTCCTCAACGGCATTGCCAGCGAGGAGATCCTGGCGGACGCCTTCGGCCGTGAGCACGTGGTCTGGTGCGTGGCGGAGAAGATGGCCGCCAAGAAGGAGGGCAAATACGTCACCTGCGGCCCCTGGGGGGAGATGGCCATCGGCCTTCCCGCCGGAGAGGACCCCGCCCGCCTCCGCCGCCTCACCGCGTTTTTTGACGCCATCCGCTTCCCCTACGTCCTGCCGCCGGACATCCTGGTCCACCAGTGGAGCAAGCTGCTGTGCAACACCGGCTGCAACCAGGCCGCCATGGTGTTCCGGTGCGACTACAGCCTGCTGCAGAGGCCTGGAAAGCCCCGGGACACCATGATCGGCGCCATGCGGGAGGTGGCCGCCGTGGCCCAGGCGGAGGGCGTTCCGCTCTCCGAGCAGGATGTGTCCGCCTGGGTGGATGTCATCGATCACCTGCCGCCGGACGGGGAGCCCTCCATGCGGCAGGACGGCAAGAACCACCGGAAGAGCGAGGTGGAGCTGTTTGCCGGCACCATCCGCCGCCTGGCGGCCAAGCACGGCATCTCCGTGCCGGTGAACGACTGGCTGTACCAGCAGGTCCAGGAGATGGAGCGAACCTACTGAATGCTGTGAAAAACATCCCGGCGGTCCTTTTCAGGACCGCCGGGATGCGTTCTTACCGGCCGAGGACCGGCACGCTCCGCCTCCTCCGCAGGAACCAGATCCCGCACAGGAGGATCTGGACGGTGGTGGAGGCCGGCGTGGCCAGGCCCAGGTGGAACAGGGAGCTGTCCGCCGCCCGGCTCACCAGCAGCGCCACCGGCAGCCGGACCCCCAGGGCGCCGATGATCCCCTGGGCCATGACGAACAGCGTCTGCCCGCAGCCGTTGAAAAAGCCCACGAAGCAGAACAGGAAGCTGGTGAGCAGGCAGTCGATGGCGTAGGCCTTCAGATACTCCCAGGCGGCGGCGATCACCGCCGGGTCCTCCGCGAAGATGCCCGCCAGCACATCCCCGTGGAAAAAGGCCGCCCAGCCCATGACCAGGCCTGCCAGCAGCGAGGACAGCACCCCGTACAGCAGGGCCCGCCGGGCCCGGGACTCCAGCCCCGCACCGATGTTCTGGGCCACAAAGGCGGACATGGACTGCATATAGGCGGAGGGCACCAGCATGACGAAGGCGCACAGCTTTTCCGCCACCCCCACCCCGGCGGAGGGGATGGTGCCCATGGAGTTGGCGATGGCGATGATCACCAGGAAGGTGAGGTTCACCAGCAGGTCCTGGAGGGCCACCGGGCTGCCCAGCCGCAGAATCCGGCCGATGAGGGCGCCGTTGAACCGGATGTCCCGCCGCCGGAGGGTGAAGGCCAGATGTTTTTTCCGGATCAGCAGCAGGGACAGCGCCACGCTCACCGCCTGGGCGAACACCGTGGCGATGGCGGCCCCGGCCACATTCAGGCCGAAGCCCCCCACCAGCAGCAGGTCGCCGCCGATGTTCAGGACGCAGGCGATCAGCACGGTGATCAGCGGCACCCTGGAGTCCCCGATCCCCCGGAAGATACTGCCCAGCAGGTTATAGGCCACGATGAACACCGCGCCGCCGGAGCAGATCCGCACATATTCCACCGTGCCGTCAAAGGCGTCCGCCGGGGCGTGCATCAGTTCCGCCAGCTGGGGGGCCGCCAGCTCCAGTGCCGCCGTGGCCACCACCGCCACCACCAGGAAGAGGCAGATGCCGCTGCCCACGGCAGCCCCTGCCTCCTCCGGCTTGCCCTCGCCGATCTTCTGGCCCAGCAGCACGGTGATGCCCATGGCAAGGCCCGTGATGACAATGGTCACGGTCTGCATGATCTGGCTCCCGGTGGAGACGGCGGAGATGTCCGCCGCGGTGCCGAATTTTCCCACCACCTGCAGGTCCACGGCACCGTACATGGCCTGCAGCAGCAGGGCCAGCAGCACCGGCAGGGCGAATTTCAGCAGGGCCGACAGGATCGGCCCCTGTGTGAATGTCTTCTCTGTCTCCATCATGTCCTCCCAAACGATGGAGGGCGCAAGGCGTCCAGCAGCGGGGAAGCGCAGCAAAAAAAGCCGGACAAGAGACCGGGCGCCCCCGGCATCTTATCCAGCTTCGTGACTGCGGCCACAAGCCCTCCGATGAACAGCACCTACTCTAACACGGCCCGGCGGCCGCTGTCAAGCCCCTGTCAGCAGAGGTTTTACCAGCCCTTTACAGAGTCCCGGTGGTAAAACCGCCGGAATGGGAATAGACTGGTTGCAGAAACCTGCCAGTGGCCCCTGCGGCAAACGCCCTCTCCGGCCATCCGGCGGAGAATCTCGATGATCGGAGTGATGGCCATGCTGCCCTGCCGTCCCGGCTGCCCGTCCTATCAGGAGGGCTGCCACAAGACCTGCCCCCAGTGGCAGCTGTTCCAGGAGGAACAGCGCGCCCAGCGCCAGGCCAAAAAAGCGTATCTCCAGTTCCACAACGCCCTCTGTGCCCAGGTGGTCCGCCAGTGCCGGGCCATCCAGTGCCGCCGCCTGTCCTGGTAAAGCGCCCTGGCTCCCGTCCCGCGGACGTGCCGAAAGGGGCCCGGCAGCTCCCGCCGCCGGGCCCCTTTTGTGCCGCCGTCAAAACTTCTCCCGCAGGGTCTCCAGATTCCGCTCCATCAGAGACACATAGGTGGCTCCCGCCTCCAGATCCTCGGCGGACACATTGTGACAGGTGTGGAACAGGGCGGTCTGAGTGCCGGTGGCCTCCGCGATGCTGTCCGCCACCAGATGGTTGGAGAATTCGATATACCAGACCGTGGGGATCTGCTCCTCCCGGACCTTGTCCGTCAGAAAGGCAATGGTGGCCGCCGAGGGCTCCGTCTGGGTGCTGCACCCAGGGAAGGCGGCGTAGTAGTCGATGTCAAACTCCTCCGCGAAGTACCGCAGGGGGAAGCGGTCCCCGAACACCATGGTCCGGTCCTCCACCCCGGCGAAGAAGTCCGCGAATTCCCGGTCCAGAGCGTCGATCTGCGCCGCGTAGGCCGCGGCATTGGCCGCATAGGCCTCTCCGTTTTCCAGGTCCAGCTCCGCCAGCTTGTCTCCCACCGCCCGGGTGATGGCGGCGGCGTTTTTGGGAGAGGTCCACACGTGCTCGTCGTAGCCCACGACCTCTCCCAGGCCAAGGTCCTCTGCCTCCTCATGGGCGTGGTCGTGGTCCTCGTGGCTCTCCATGCCCTCCACGGTCTCCTCCTCCAGCAGCGGCACACAATCCACCATCCGCAGGGTCTCCCCCCGGAGATCCACAGACTCCAGAATGGTCTCCACCCAGGTGTCGGACTCGCCCCCCAGGTAGATGAACAGATCACAGTCCTGTACCGCCAGGATGTCCGCCGGGGTGGGCTCGTAGGAGTGGCTCTCCGCCCCCGGCGGCAGCAGCAGCTGGACCTCCGCCAGCTCTCCCCCGGCGGCCCGGGCGAAGTCATAGGCCGGGAACACCGTGGCCACCACCGTCAGTTTCCCGTCGTCCGCTTCCGCCGGCGGCGCGCCGCAGGCGGTCAGAGTCACAAGAAATGCCAATATCATACACAAAACTGCTTTTTTATTCGTCATATACGCCTCTCTGATTTGAGAATGATTTTCAGTTTTTGTAGTATACCATGGCGGCGGCCAAAATACAAGTCCCTCCGCCGATCTTTTCCGGCGGGAGCTCATATCCCTTTCATCTGCCCTTTTCAAGTCAGAGCCCGGCATCCGACCGGGATGCCGGGCTCCCTGTGTGTCTCACTTTTTCCAGGCGGAGAAGAATCCCCTCTTCTCATAGGGCTCGCTCCTGACGGCGCCCACGGTATAGCCTGTGCTGTCGATGGCCTGGCGGAGCGCGGCCTCGTCCAGAGGCTCCTCCGTCAAGATCACCGTCTGGTTCCTGCTGTGGGACGACTCCACCTTCTTCACACGGAACGCCCTGCGGACGGCGTCGTTGACATGGGACTCACACATCCCGCACTGCATTCCCTGGACTTCCAATGTGTATTTGCGCATATCCGGCTCCTCCTCACGGTTTTGCGGGGCCCCTCCCCATCCTGAAATCCCGGGGATTCCATGGCCCTGGTCTCTTGGTTAGCTTTAACTAACCACATCCTATCACAGCTTCCAGTACCTGTCAATCCGGAGGTTCCTCGGTTCCGGAGGATGTTTGCAAAAGCAGCAGGATGTCTGACGTCGGTTCTCCCCGAGGGCTGTCGGGGCAAAACGCCCAAAAAGAGGTCATTCTTTTGTATAGTAAGACAACATTTTCAATTTTCAAGCCCATAAGTTTGCGCATTTATCACAAAAACTGAATGGCCGTGTGCACAGATTTCTATACCTGACAATTTGTGAGAGAATTGACAAACCTCTGAAAAGAGGACTATACTATAGGTGCTGACAAGCACCCAAACTGGCAAAATTCGAGGCATTTCCCCCACTCGGGGGAAGCAAACCGAACGAGGAGGATCAAGCATGAAAGACATTGTAGAGATCCGATGGCACGGCCGGGGCGGCCAGGGCGCGAAGACGGCGTCGCTGCTGCTGGCGGACGCGGCGTTCAACACGGGCAAGTACGTCCAGGGGTTCCCGGAGTACGGCCCGGAGCGCATGGGCGCGCCCATCACCGCCTACAACCGGATCAGCTCCGAGCGGAGCACCGTCCATTCCAACATCTATTATCCCGACTACGTGGTGGTCGTGGATGAGACGCTGCTGTCGGCCGTGGACGTGACCGCCGGATTGAAGAAGGAGGGCGCTATCGTCATCAACTCCAGCAAGTCCCCCGCCGAGCTGCGGCCCCTGCTGAAGGGCTACGAGGGCCGGGTCTGCACCATCGACGCCGGCAAGATCAGCGAGGAGGAGCTGGGTAAGAACTTCCCCAACACCCCCATGCTGGCCGCCATCGTGAAGGTGTCCGGCGTCATCGGCGAGGAGGAGTTCGTCAAGGATATGGAGGGCTCCTTCAAGCACAAGTTCGCCAGCAAGCCCCAGGTCATCGAGGGCAACATGCGGGCGCTGAAGAGATCTCTGGAGGAGGTGCAGGTAGGATGAGCCATCTGGCGAAGGACATGACCCCGGACGTGACCTGGAAGGACATCACCCCGGGCTGCAACATTTATGAGGGCGGCACGTCCAGCGTGGTGGAGACCGGCGACTGGCGGACCATGAAGCCCGTGATCGACTGGGATAAGTGCAAGCAGTGCCTGCTGTGCGCGCCGGTGTGCCCGGATATGTCCATCCCGGTGAAC
>CDZK01037034.1_pt1 | contig 12681 bp, 9 predicted proteins | sample 557401 | NCBI WGS metagenome assembly CDZK01 (sample SAMEA3182108, study PRJEB8094) | gut metagenome | biome: human; feature: gut; material: Stool; isolation source: human stools | place: Canada | collected 2013-04-25 | reverse complement strand
CATACCACCTGGCAGCTTCTTTAAGGCCAATATCTAAAGGAATGGTTTCCGGATATATACATTTTTGTCGACTCACATCTAATTTGTATTCATAATTATAAAAACTAAAATAATTCCTCTGCTCTATATCATCATACACATATATAAATTCCGGTTTTTTCCCATAACAAGCATAGCATTTAGTTACCCAATCTTTGATCGATATCGTCTCCGGATTACCAACATTTAATATATGTTCCTCTGGTTTATTACTAATAATTACTTCCATTAGTTTGCACAAGTCTCTAACATGAAAAAACTGCAACTTCATTCTTCCATTTTCAGGTAAATAAAATTTCCGATTTGTTTTCGCGCAGTCAAATACAAAAGCCTCTCGATAAACATTATTCATTGGACCATATAAATTTGGCGGACGTAAAATATACGCATCGTGAACTCGGTCTAACAATGCCCTTTCCGCTTCTATTTTATCAGTACCATATTTTCCCCAAAACTTATTCAACGCTTTTTCTGTATCTTCTCTAAATGGCTGTGCTTCATATTCTGGATACACGGCACTTGAACTAATCATGATATACTGCCCGAATGGGCCAAGTGCCTCATATAAATCTATAATATCTGATGCATTGTATGCCGTAATATCGACTACTACGTCAAAATATTTGTCCTTTAACACACTTCCTAAATGGTGCCTATCTGCCTCTATTAATTGAACCCCTTCCACTTGTGACTTTGAATTCCTGTTAAGTACATATACTTCATAATCAGCCTCTACAAAATATTTTGCAGCATATTTACTTACAAAAGTTGTTCCCCCGGTTATCAGTATTTTCTTCATCACCGTCTCCTTTCTATTCCCCCTTGCACTTCTCAAACGCAAAAATCGCTGCCCCCAGCGCCCCACAAAGCTGCGATTCCTCACAGATATACAGCTTCGCACCAAGTTTTTCTTCCAGTGCATGCACAATGCCCGGATTTTTTGCAACGCCGCCGGTCATCATATATTCTCCCGGATTGTTCTGTCCCAGACGCGCGGCCAGTGCGCCCACCTTGGAAGCCACGGACACATTCAGTCCATGAATGATATCTGCCACATCTTTATTCTGTGCGACAAGGGACACCACCTCGGACTCCGCAAATACGGTACACATACTCGAAATCACAATATTTTCTTTCCAGTCTAGTCCCTTTACGCTCATCTCCTCTAAGGATAATCCGAGCGTCCGCGCCATCATTTCCAGGAATCGTCCGGTTCCGGCAGCACATTTGTCGTTCATCAGGAAATTTTTGACAGCACCATTTTCGTCAATGCTGATTGCCTTGATATCCTGTCCGCCGATATCGATGACTGTGCGCACATTCGGATTCAGATAATTGGCTCCCTTGGCATGACACGTAATCTCGGTGATGCTGTCGTCGCCGTTGTCGATATAGGCACGTCCGTATCCGGTTGTGACAATCCGCACAATTTCTTCTTTACGGATTCCGGCTTTTTCCACTGCCTGCTCCAGACTCTTTTCTGCACTCATCATCGCACCGCCGCCGGTCGGAATGATCATGGTGGATTTTATTTTTCCATCCTGATCTAAAATTACCACATCGGTACTTGTCGAACCACTGTCAATTCCTGCCACATAATATACGCCTGATGCCATTTTCTCCCTGGCCTCCTTACTGATTTCTTTGTCTGGATTTCCATCACCGGAACCCTCGATCGTCTCTGCAAATGCCTGAATACGTGTCAACAACTGTCCTGCACTCTGGCTGGTAAAATCGGTTTCGATCTTTAAAAGCGGAACTTTGATCCCCTTTTTGATGCTGGCATATTCAAATCCATAATAATCACAAAACTTGATGGTATGATAGATAATGCCTTTCAGGTTCGGGTCCAGATACAACTGATTTCTTCTTGTGTTGTTGTTCATGCGAAAACACGGAAGCTGCCCTAAAAGTGCCTCTGCGTAGGCAAGAAACATCACATCTTCTTCCATATCGCTTAATTCTTCCGGAAGCAATATCAGCTTTCTTCCGCCGGTGCAGGTCAGGTTGTCCACCCGCATCCGGATATTGTCCTGAATCATCTGCTCCAAAACGCCGCTCACTCTGACGCCCATTACTCCGATGTATGGCTGTGGCTCTGTCGTCCGTTCTTCAAATGCCTGCAAGAAAAGCGTTTTGTCAAAGGTTTTCCCGGAAAAACGTTCATATGCCTGCTTCAATCGTCCGATTGCCTGTGCAAACTTAACCTTTTCACATTCATTATCTTCATGCGGCAGATCCAGCAGATAGAGAAATTTGCATTTTCCGGTACTCTCCACAATATCGTATACCCGCCGCATGGAATCGCAGCAATTCACCAATACGAGATTCTCAACTTTTCCTTCAAGAACCGCCTGAATGACCGATTTTCCAAACCCACACAGATTGGCATGTGCGATTTTGTCAGACAGTTCAAAATTCTCCGGCATTTCTTCTAACACCGCACAGTCTTCCCCGAATCCTTTGAATAATTCTACCGGTGTATATTTACAGACATAATGTATCATGGGATTTTGCCTCCTTTAACATTTCCATATAGGCCTGAAGCCGGGTAGACACCTGGCCATCGCTTGTATTGGCCGGATTGCAGCCGTCCCCATCTAAAATAATGGTCGGAAGTCCCGATGCTTCCAGCGAATTTTTTATAAGGCCGGATGCTCCGATCGTTCCCTTACAGCCCCAGTGCGCAAAAAGGATGCCTCCATCCGCTTCTGTCAACTGTGCCAGTTCCTTTGCTTTTTCTATCCTCTGTCCGACACTTCCATTGTAAATGCAGTTTACCATCTTCTCTGCCATCGCTTCATAGGGATCTTCGTGATGCACTTTCTGAAATCCATCTGCGACAAAATCGCACGTACTGATATGCATCTGATCACTATAATTAAACACCTCTTTGACCGGCTGCTGCAAAAATGGCATCATGTGCATCCATAAAATACGAAGCCCCTCTCCTTTTGGTGCTTTTTTTACATCCTCCAAAAGCAGTTTCGTATATGTTACAGACTCCTTTGAACCGGCTAACAAATGGCACATAAAGATCGCGTACAGCTCATTGGTGAGTGTGGAAACCGGGTCATGGTCTTTTCTTAATGCAAGCTGCCTGCTGTAATACTCCGCGGCCTGTTTGCTGTTGGCAACGGCCTGCTGCACCGCAGACTCTGCAATCTTTTTTCCGGTCATATCCTCCAGATACTTCTTTAATTCCCGAAGCTGTCCTGCCACGTATTGAATGGAATCCTCATTCTTTTCATACGGCACATCAATATAAAAGCCTGAAAGCTCCTGCTTTTGCTTCAAATATGGAAACGTCATCATATTTCCATCACAGGCAAGATTTGTATAAACCATGCATTTCGGCGCCGGAACCAGCCCTGTCAAAGATGCGCCCAAAAATACACGGTGATACGAACACATCGTCTCCGGAAAACCTTCCTCCTCGGTTTTCCTTAAAAATGGCTGCTCGCACTGCGTTCCCGCAATAAAACAGGACATTGCTTCTACGGAGTAAGGCGTCAGTCCTGCCGCTGTCAGAAGTTCTCCCGGCACAAAGATGCTGACCATCGCAGTATCCTCCGGTTTCGAAAGTGCTTTGATGATATTTTGCATAACAATTCGTGCCACATACTGACCGGAGTACGGCAGCTTTTTATCCGGAAAAAGGAGCAGCCGTTTCTCCTGAAGCTGATATCCAAGAAGCAGCAGCTTACGTGCTTTCTTTGCATCTTTCAGGGACGTACTGCCCACCATTTCACCAAATTTTTTTATAATATCCATCGTTTCTTCTTCCTTGTATTCAATATTCACAGATAATATTATACCCATTATCTTTTATTCGTCAAAGAAGAAAATTGCCGGGTGCCGAAACATTTCTATTTCGATTCCTTTCTTTGGGCTGCCCGGTTGAGCCACAGATAATAAATCACATTTAATATAATACCAAATATAGTAGCTGCCGGAGCCGCAAATCCGATTTTTGTAAGGCTCGCATCCGGCTGGATACCCATATAATAAGCCAGCGGCAAACGCAATCACTTTACATCCAGTATCAGGTCTATGCCCGGCACCAGTCTGGCACCAAGATAACTGACAAATGCAAATCCAAGTCCACCTGCCGCACCAGCGCCTTCCATTTGTGCATAGTCTGTTCCCATGCATTCTGCCGTTTTTTTCGCATTTCCAGCTTCCATGAACTCATGCTCCCTTTAAAGGAGTCGATCAAAACCATTACTTTCTTTCTTATATTGCACGAAATCATCTGTCAATAAACGTTTTTCATGAAAAAAGTAGTAGGTTCACATACTTAGGACTAGCCATCGCACCAGCGGCTTGGTACAATAATTAAAAAGGTCCATCAGAAGGAGTCTGCAAAATCTTATGGAAAATTCCAAGAAAGAAAACTTTATTCACCAATATAAAAGTCAGATCGCTCATGCCACACTGCCCCGGAGACTTGCTGAAGACTATTCCATCAGCAGTATTATCAAAGATACCGCTGATAAAAAAGTTTATCTCCTGAAAGATCAGCACAACCAGTCTTTTATTCTGAAATGCTGTTCTGCCATGTATGCAAATGCCCTTCAACAGGAATATGATTTTCTGACGCATCATACAAACATGGACTGTTTTCCTGGCGCTGTAACTTTTTTCGAAGAATCGGATGTGTGCTTTTTGCTGCGTGATTATATCAAAGGTCCGTTACTCGGAGAACATTCCGAACATTTATACGCAAGGTACACGCACTTCCGGGATTTTGAGAATGCACTGCTGCCTTATATGATGGAATGTTGTCAGATTATCTCCATCCTGCATCATGAGAAACCACCCATTATCCATCGGGATATCAAACCGGAAAACTTTGTCTGGGAAGAATCTTCCCAGACACTTGTGCTCATTGACATTGATGCCGGCCGGCAATTTACCCCTTCCAAAACAAGAGATACTGTTTTTACCGGAACATATGGTAATGCTGCTCCAGAGCAATTCGGTTTCGGACAAAGCGATATCCGTACCGATGTATATGGGTTAGGCAAAACATTCCTGTCTCTCCTATCTGGCAATGAATCTTCTCCAGAATCGGATACGGACATTCCCGGTCTTTCCGCGGATCTTGCCACGATCCTGCAAAAAGCAACCTCCTTCAAGCCAGAGGATCGTTATACGACCGTTTTACAATTTCAAAAAGCACTCTTAAAGCTGCAAATACAACGCAATCAAAAAAAAGACAAACCACGCTCCGGTTTCGGACGCTCACTGACACTTCTTTTTGCCGGAATTGTCTTAGGTTCCGGAATCGGATCAGGAATCGGTGTCATGGTAGCACAAAAATCATTTCAGACAGCGTCAACGACATCAGTTAACACACAGCAGGACGAATCGGCTCTGCCTGTATCGGAAACGGACACAATAAAATTCTCGGAGCCGGATACTTGCGTCTCTCAAAAAGATGACAAACACTCACTGGCCGAGAAGGCGGGTGTCGAAGCATTTGATGCATACAAGTATCAGGATCAGATTGATACGATCATCGTTGCTGCTTACCAGAATGATGCAAAATCCGTCACATCCAACTTAGAATCGCTGATCTCACAACTATATGAGGAACCAGAGCTTACACGCAATCCCCCGGAAGATTATTCCACCTATGATGTGCTCCCAAAAGGGTATTGGATTCTATCTGGAATGGACGCTGTCCGTCTTCGCCTTGTTTACCGCGACAGTATCCTCAAAAAAAATATCGGCTCCTATAAAGACTATGATGCACAGCTTCTGCATATGATCCGCCACTGTCTCTACGGAACAAACGGCTCTGATACCAGCAACCTTTACCAATACGCACACAGCACTCCCGATAAACGAAACAATTACTATGAATTTTGTCTCAGCGATCTGTTAGACAATGTGCAATGTGTACTTGACCAACGCGATAATTTCACCTGTCCACAGGAAGCAGATTCCCAATGAGTGAGCAGTTTTGCCCACCATCGCATATTTTCAATATGGTAAAATATAGAATATACCAAAAATAGCCAATATCGAATTTGATTGAGTTGATGTTATGGAATAGGGGAACCATATGAAAGCGACAGATGAATTACTAAAACAGATCAAAGAATTGAATATTGAAGATTTTAAAAAACAAGAAAGTTTTGACTGCATTTCTATCGATAAATATCTGTGCTCGCTTCTTACAAGTCATAATCTACAGCCAAAAGATATTATCCTTAATCTGAACATGGAACGTTCTTATACTTATCAGATACTTAATGGACGCCGAAAACCTACGCGCAATTTTCTTTTGCGTATCGCAATCTTTATCAGCTTGTCTCTGGATGAAACTCAGAAAATGCTCACCATTGCCCAGCGTCCGCAGCTCTATCCAAGAAATCGCTTTGATGCAGCTATCATTTTTTCTTTGGAGCATAAAATGTCTTTGGACGAAACCTACGAACTTTTAGAAGAAATCGGCGAAGAACCGTTAAATTAAATTAAATTAACCTGTTCAAAATACAGCGAAAAAGCCCGGAGGCTTTCCTTTTTGGAAAACTTCCGGGACTTTTTTGTGTGTTCTATGCTCTGCCTGTTATTTTACTTTCACCTTGACCTTGACTGTTTTGGTTGTTCCGTCCTTCAAGGTAACTTTCACTTTTACCGTGACATTGCCTTTCTTCTTCGCAATAATATTTCCATTTTTATCAACCTTTACTGTCGATTTATCGGAAGATGTATAGGTAATCTTTGCAACATTATCCATATCCAGCTTACTGCTCAGTTTTACGGTTGTCTTTTTTCCTTTGTCAACCGACACATTCCCCGTCTTTGGTGTTACGGTTTTTAAAATTTCTTTCTGTAATGCCTTTGTCTCTTTTTCATTGAGCAGCTGATACTCACCTTCTTCTGCTTTGACGCTTACATTACCGTTCTTGTTAACGGTAACCGGCTTAGACACAAGAACTTTCTTACCATTTTCAATTTTTACAAGTGTCAGTTTCTTTCCTGCAGCCAGATCCTCCGCCTTTGTCTCTACAGTATACAGTACATTTCCCTTAGTATCCTTTACCGTCTGCTTAATGGTCAGATCTGTGGTTCCTGCTGCATCGGTCATCTGCTTTACAACACTTGCAGAGATTGTAGTCTTAACGGTATCACTTTTTCCCGGTTTTACAGTATTCTCTACAGTTGCCTCTGCCGCAGAAATTTTACCTTCTGCATCCTTGGTTACACTAACGCTTGCAGAAGTATTCTTTGCAATGTTTTCGATCTCGGATTTGGTTGTTGTAGAAGCTACAGAGCCATCTGGATTTTTTGTTATTGTAGTCTCCTGTTTTACCGTATTTCCTTTACTGTTTGTGGTAGTCTCTGTCTTTGTTTCCGTGGTTGTCTCACCCGGATTCGGTGTCGGTGTTGGTGTAACTGTAGATCCGCCGCCTGTGGAACCACCAGAAGATCCACCACCTGTGTTTCCACTGTCGCTGCTGTCTTTATCGGTATAAATCCATACATATCCATCTGTATCGTAAGTGCCATACGCATCCTGAATCTGCGCCTTTACTTCGATAAAGAATTCTTCCGGAAAATCTGCCTTTGCCCCTAATGTAATCTTATAAACATATGGTTCACTGGCATTTACCACTTCATAAGTAAAATACTTTGTACTGTCTGTAAAGTATGTAGGTTCTTCTTTTCCATCCTCATAGATTCCAGCATGTAGCTCAACATTCTTTATGATGTAATCTTCTCCCTGATTCTCTACCATGTAAAATACCTGGTTGTCAGAGTCTGTTTTAACCGAAGACAGATAAGAATCTTTCGAAACTGTTGTGTTCTTATAAAATGCAACCTCTCGATAATACACCTTCAGATTAACAACAGCTTTTGGATCTGTCTTCTTTACTACTTTATAATTTCCGGTCTCCGGGAATTCCAGATCACAGAAATTAGGATTCTTTGCATTCGCCTTAATGCTTCCAACCGATTTTCCATTCTCATCGATGAGCGATAACTGATCTGCTGTCACATAAGTTATCTTTCCTTCGTCATCGATATCTGCAAATACAATGCATACATCATCCGTATAATATGCACCAACGCCGGAATACCAGTTGACATCTGTCGGAACTTGTGGGTTTTCTCTGTCAACATCCGCTTTAGCTACGAATCCTGTTTCATCAGCTTCCTGACCTCTGTTCTCTGACCAAACAGAAGCTTCTGCAATCTCTGTATTTCCATTCTCCGTCCACTCCATCGTAACTAAAACCGTGAAGTTTTCATTCTTATCCTTGTTAATTACAATCTTGTGATTTCCATTCTGTAAATCTTCTACGGTATAATAACCATCATATGCAATCGGCTGATCCGAATCTGCCGGAATTACAGAGAAATTGTATGTTGGTGTCACACCATCATCCAAACCATGCGGAATCACATACAATTCATTACATTCATCTCTCCACAAAGTGGATTCGGAATCACATGCTGTATCTACGCTCACCGTCTGTGAGGTATACAATCCAACCTTATTAAAATCTGCCGAAATCATTACATAATCAGCCGGATCGTCTTTTGCATATACTTTATAGGTACCAACGCCATTAAATTTAATTCTGATAACCTTCTTGTCCTGCAGAAGATATGCATCTCCGGTTCCATCGGCCATCGGTTCAATCGTAAGCTGATCCTTGGTATATGTTTTTTCTACCTCTCCGTTCTCATTAACTTCTGCAAACTGATAAGGTGCCGAATGACTGAAATCTGCCCAGCATTCTTTTCTGTACGTCGCATCAGGTCTGACAACCGGACAGCCTGCAGCATCATTCCAGTCAAATTCCTGCGTTGCGCTGAATCCTACCACATTACCGTCATAATGGATCGTTATTCCTTCTTCCGGAGTCCACGGTTCAGAACCGTTCTCACCAATGGTTCCGGTTGCTTTCACACGAATATCCATCCAGTCAAACGTACCCTTTTTTAATGTGATTTTATAAGTCTTATCTTTGCTGCTTTCCGTTCCTGTTATTAGAGTTTTCTCAAAATATCGTCCCTGCTGACTCTCATCAATATTTTTTCCATTCGCATTTACTTCCCACTTCAGGCTGCCATCCCACGTAACGTCATCCGGCACGTTGGTAATCAAATAAATACTATTGGAGTCCTGTGGTGTAAATGTATACAAAGCGGCGGATTCCATTGCGCTCTCCGGTGTCTTTGTCTCTGTTGTATAAAAACCAAGTTCTTTATAGCCAACATTGATCACAATTGCATCCGATGCATCCGCTGTCTGATAAAGCTTATACCATCCGGTCTTTGTGAATTTCAGTTGCACATAATCATTATTATAATCCACAGGTGAAACTGATCCCACATTCCCTGTCTGTAAATTATTATCCGGCTTATCTTCGTCTCCGCAATACGCCAGTGTAAGTGCATCTGCGTTGATTGCACTTCCCGTTGTTACCCCATTTTCAAGTTTTTGCACCAACAGTATCAATCCATCTACTGCAGACCACAGTTCTTTCGACCACTCTGCCTGATCCTTCGGCTTTGTGACCTGTCCTTCGTCATCATAATCAAACCAGTCCTTCGCCGCCAGACCAGTAATGACATTGTCTGTGCCCCCACCCTCATTATCATCTGCCCATACCGTATTTACACCAAGCCCGGAAAATAGGCTCAGTACCATTGCAAATACCATAAAAAGCGCACTCAGTTTTTTCTTCATAAGCAAATATCCTCCTTTTATTTTATAGTACAATTGTACCAAAAGGAGGATATCGCTTGGTGTGCACGGATGCCCACATTTTAAATTATTACTTTATCGTCTGATTTTATCCAAACAGCCCGCGCAGCACATTGACGCACCCGTCAATCCCAAACCTTCCACTGTCAAGCACCAATAGTACAAAATTTTCCGGTCGCTTGACATCCTCGTCAAAAACGTTGGCTCTCAAAACAGAACTTCTATTTTGCTTTGACCGTCTCTGCAGCCTTTCCCACAACCACACAAAGAATCACCGTAATCACCATATCCGGCAGTGTATTTCCAACCGGTGTATCCACATGCATCAGCACACGATAAATAACAAAACCGATCAGCCACACGATCAGGTTCCGCCACTGAAATGCCGATTTTTCGGCATCGGCCTTTTTTAATAAAAAGTAATCTGCGACCTGAACGGCAATCATTGGAGCAAAAACAGATCCGATCAGATACAGGAAATTGGTAATGTTATCCATCGGATAAACAATCGCTGCAACCGTTCCGATCACCGTAACCACAATCGCTGCCCATTTCTCCTTGATTCTGGAAGAAATGGAAACGCTCGAAACACCTGCTGAATAGGCATCTAGAAACGTTGTCGTAACGGTGGAAAATACAATAATCAAAAGTCCCACAACACCAAATCCTGTTTTTAACATAATCTGCGCAATGTCATACTCGCCGGTAAAGATGGCAGCCCCCATACCGATCATATACATAAAAATGCTGACAAGACTGTAAACGGCTTTTCGGCTTCTCTGGTATAATCGCTGATCAGCGGCAGCCACGAAAGTGGCATGGCTACGGCAAGCTCTACGGCTGCGCCAAACGTCAGGCTTCCATCATCTACAATTGCAGCCATGCTTCCAGAACCAAAAAAGATCACCTTAAAAAGCACTAAGGACAAAATAAAAAGCGCGGTCATGGCTACGGTATTGAGCTTTCCCAGATTCGTAAGTCCGATAAAAATCCATACCACAATCAAAACACCTATGATAATCGCCCAAACCCAGATGCCGGTACGAAAAACACCATCCGCTGCGAGCGCGCCATCGTAAATCATGATTGCGGTCCATCCTACAAGCTGCAATACATTTAATATCGCAAACAGCAGGCTTCCCCGCTCACCAAAACTCATTTTTACGGTTTCCATAGCACTCTTACGCTCTTTTGCGCCAATCATTCCAGCGGCAAACATCATCAGCCCGCCGATCAGATGACCCAGCAAAATTGCTGCCATTGCTTTTCCAAAACCAAGCGGTGCAAAATAAGTACCAGTCAGAATTTCTGCCAGAGATACTCCTGCACCAAACCAAATCAATCCGTTTGAAAAAACGGAAGTTCTTTTTTCATTCATCGCACGTACTCTCCCTCTATTGCAAATGCATGGTTCATAGGTCCGCTTCCTTTTCCAAGATCAAGCATGGCGGCAAGTGCGCCGGAAATATAATTTTTCGCATATCTTACGGAAGTTTCCAGATCTCTCCCTTTCGCAAGGTTTGATGCAATCGCAGAGGAAAGCGTACAGCCGGTTCCGTGTGTATTTGGATTGTCAATCCGCTTTCCGTGGAACCATACCGGCTCTTTTCCTTTCTGGAACAAAAGATCATTGGCATCATTTAACTGATGTCCGCCTTTTAATAAAACAGAACAGCCTAACGTATCACAGATGGTTTCTGCGGCTTTTTCCATATCCTGCTCGCTCTTTATTTCCATGCCGAAAAGCACTTCTGCCTCCGGGATATTTGGCGTAATTACCGTTGCAAGAGGTAATAATTTACTCTTTAAGGTACTGATGGCATCCTCACTGATGAGTCTTGCTCCACTGGTGGCTACCATCACCGGATCTACGACAATATTTTTGGCGTGATACTCGGTCAGCTTCTGCGCGATCGTTTCGATCAGTTCACTCGAAGCGACCATTCCGGTTTTAATCGCATCCGGATGGATATCCGTAAAAATACTGTCCAACTGCTCTGCCAGGAATTTTGGAGTTACCTCCATAATATCGGTTACGCCGGTCGTATTCTGGGCGTTCAATGCCGTAATTGCGCTCATCGCATACACGCGGTTTGCGGTCATGGTCTTGATATCTGCCTGGATGCCGGCGCCTCCGCTGGAATCACTTCCAGCAATTGTTAATGCTGTATACATATACATCCTCCTTATCGTATTATGCATTAATTTTCTATAGCGGCCGAAGGTGGTGCCCCCGATCTGCCGCTTGTGGTGCAGCGTAAGCTGCATCACCTACGTACATCGCTTCCGCGTAAGCGGAACTCTCATGCGATGTGCTCCTTGTAGTGCAGCGTAAGCTGCATCACCTACGCAGTTTTCTGCAAAATAAAACAGGAATCCCGTTTTGGATTCCTGCGCGCAAACGATTTTTCACCGTTTCTGTTTCCCTACGTTGGCATTATCCAAATCAGGTTCTGGGTTAAAGCATTTGCTTACTCTCAGCCCGCTTGTGCGAGCACCCCGTTTTATGTTTTATAACATTTCTATTATACACACCGTTTCCGGAAATGCAAGGTTTTTCCAATTTACTTATCCAATCACCACTTTACAATCTTTCTTATAGCAGGCAATCCCATATTTGATGAAATTGCGCATTCCATCCTGCTTGAGTTTTGCCACATAATCTTTCGCTTCGATCTGCTTTAATGCCTCAGTGCATGCCGCATCCATATCACCATCCTCGGCATACTTTAATTCAATTACGATTCCGGTTCGGTTCTCCGGTGCTTCCACAAGGATGTCACTGTAGCCGATTCCGGATTCCGCATTGGATTTCGTAAGCCAGCTTGCTTTATAACCGAGAAGCCCCAGCAGAATACCGTGGTAAAAGTTTTCCTTCTTTTCTTTTGCAACTGCGGTATCCCTTATAC
>CDZK01014240.1_pt1 | contig 12702 bp, 7 predicted proteins | sample 557401 | NCBI WGS metagenome assembly CDZK01 (sample SAMEA3182108, study PRJEB8094) | gut metagenome | biome: human; feature: gut; material: Stool; isolation source: human stools | place: Canada | collected 2013-04-25 | reverse complement strand
CCAGCTGCTGTTCGTGTCGTTGTTCATGCTGCCGTCGGGGCGGCGCATATTGGCCGACCATGCGAACAGCTTTTCCGCCGCATGCAGACAGCGCTCGTCGCCGTCGGTCTGCCATTGGGTCACCAGCGGCAAAATCGCATCGGCACTGCGGCCATGTACCCGCATACAGGCAGGACAGAGCAGCCCGCCGTCCAGCCGGGTATCGCCTGTGTCATGCAGCTGATATTTGAGCATCGCGTCGCACCAGCGGCGCAGCAGAGCTTTGTGCATGGTTCAGCCCTCCAGATCAATACGAATTGTGCGGCCGTCGGCGCAGGAAATCTCGATTGCATCGCCTTTGCACGCGGCAAAGGGCTTAACTGCGAAACCGCCGCGTTCATCGGCATCCGCCGGGCGGGCGTAGAAAGCGTCCACCAAAATATGCGTACCGGGCTGCAAGGTGGCTTTCAAATATGGCACAGCGCAGAGGTTTGCCATCAAGTTCGTGTTGGGGAAGGTGCGCACAAACTCGGTCTGTGCGCCGCCCAGCAGACTGACCGCCGCCGTGCAGCCCCACGGCAGAAACACCGCCTTGCCGCCGCTGACGTCCTCGACCCGCTGCAGCAGCACCTTGCCGTCCTCGGCTCCGACGCGGCGGGTGAACGGTTCCTCGACCGAAAGAGCAAAACCGCCGTCGGCAATGTCTACGGGTGAAGTCGTCACAATTTTATGCACACGCACATGCCAGCTGCCGCCGCAGGGTACGACCCAGCTCTGCGCCGTGGTGCCGGGCAGCAGGGTATAGGCGGCGTAGGTGTAAGCGTCCGTCACGGCAAAGTCATCCGTGCCGTAACGCATACGGTAGAAGTTCATCCCTGCCGGGCTGGCAGCCAATGTGTTGTCGAACGCGCCGTCCTCCAGATCGGTGCCGCGGCCAACACTGAAGCCAAAGCGGTTGGAGTAGACAAACTTTTCATACTTGGCGCTGATGGCCCCGTGGTTCATGCAGTGCTGCCCCACCGGGAACACCGTGATATGCCCGCCGTCGTGGCAGACGAGCATATGTGGTTTGTCCTGCCGCTGCTGTGCCGGGTGCGGAACTGTTGCATCGGGCGCAGTCCAGAACGGATGATCGGCGGGCAGCGCCAAAAACAGGAACGCCTTAAAGGCCCAGTATGGGCTGCCGGGGGCGTTGTACCGCTCGCTCATGAGCAGGTTCGGGTATTGGTAGCCGATGGTCAGCACGCCCGCCGCGTCGGTGATGGGGTATTGAAACCAGTGGTGCAGGTTGGTCAGCACGGTATGACGCACCGCACCCCATGGGATGCTTTCATTCTGCGCCCCTGCAAACGCATAGGCCGCAAAGAATGCCGCGTGGGCGAAGCGGTAGGTCAGACTGCGGCCAAACGGAATCTCCGCGCCGTCATCGGAAAACCACTGGATGAAATCCCCGGCAAATTCGCCGCTGCGGGTCTTGAGTTTGGTCGCGTAGCCATCGGCATCCAGCGGGGAGAGCGCCGACCAGATGAGCGAGTAAAAGTGCATGGCAAAGGGAATATAGTAGTCCAGCTGACCGGGGTTGCCGTCAAAATACCAGCCGCCGCCGGTATAGCAATGCTCGACAACGCCAAAATCATCCTTCAGTTGGTCGGTATCATAGGGCAGACCCAGCCGTGCAAAGGTCATATTCGTTAAGATGCGGAAAAAACGCCAGTTGTTGGGGTGGATGCGGTGGGCATTCATCTGATTGAGCCAGCGGTAGACGTTCTGCTTCTGGGCGTCGGTCAGCGGTGTCCAAAGCATATCCGGGGCAAGGCAGAGCGCCAGATCCAGCGCGGCAGTCTCGACCATCTTCTGGTCATAGTTGAAGATATCCCCCCAGTATTCGGGATGGCTTGGGTCGGTGCCATGGATAAGACCCGTGCGGTAGAGGTCGCCCCACGCCGCGATTTCTGCCTGCTGTTCAGCAGGCAGCGTAGTGTTATCGCCGCCAAACAGCGGACCAAGCCCCCAGAGGATACGCGCCCAGCCTTCCATGCGGGCGTCCTTTTCACCGTAGTGAGCAGCTGTGTTGCCGACCTTGAGCAAAGCGCCCCCCGCCGAGTAAAAAGCTTTTAGAGGACGAATCAAATCCAGCAGTGCCGTAACGGCGTCCTGTCGGGTCTGCATAGGGTTAGCGGCTAAAGCCGATGCAAAAACATCCATAATAGCAATCCTTTCCTACTTCAATAAAAGGCGGGGCTTCCGCCTCGCCTTTTGGTTTTACCAAAAACACTTATCCCCGCCCAGCAGGCGCAGGAGGGTCTCATAGAAGAAATAGTCGCCCCAGATGACGCAGGTTGCACCGGTATCGCGGTGGTAGATGGCGTCGGTCAGCACGCCCGCGCGGTCGGGGTCATGCAGAAAATAATGGTCGTAGAGGCTGCGAACAATGGTCCGGGCGGCGGCGCGGTCTCGCGCGGCCTCGGCGTTGTCCGCATACTGTGCCAGTTCCAGCAGTCCGCAGGTAAAAATCGACGCGGCGGAGCTGTCCCGAATATCGGGGATGTGGTCGTTAAAGGTGAAATCCCAGTAGGGGACAAAGTCGGCGGGCAGGTTCTGCAAAAACACCTCGGCGGCCTTGCGGCTCACTTCCAGAAAGCGCGGTTCTTTTGTGTAGGTGTAGGCCAGCGCAAACCCGGTCACGACCCATGCCTGCCCGCGCGCCCAAGTTGTGTTATCGTGGAAGCCCTGATGCGTGCGCCCTTCAACAGCCTTACCTGTGGCGGGATCCATCAGATAGGTGTGGAACGAGGAGTAATCCTCCCGCACGAGATAGTCTGCGCAGGTATGGGCATGGGCGGTGGCAATGTCCGCATAGCGGGCGTTCCCGGTCGTCTCGCTGGCCCAGAACAGCAGCGGCAGGTTCAGCATCGTATCCACGATGATTTTCACATAGGGCGTGCCGACATTGAACTCGCCCCACGCTTGAATGTAGCGGCCTTTCTCGTTGTAGCGCTCACACAGCATATCGGCGGCGCGCAGGGCCAGCGCTCTGGCCTCCTCATCCCCCGTCAGCTTGTACAAGGCAACAGCGGACAAGGTGTACAAAAAGCCCAGATCGTGGCTGATGCCGACGCGCTCATCCAGCCGTGCCTTGAACGATGCGATGTAGTCGTCCTTATACTGCAGGAACGCAGCATCTCCGGTGCGCTTGGCGGCCAAGCACATCATGCCGGGGAAAAAAGAGGAAGTCCAGATGTTGTTTTCCTCCGGCGTGTAGCGCAGCCCCTCGGCGGGCAGGGTGCTGACATGGGGGTAGCGGCGGGTGTACAGCGGCGCGGCACGGCGCAGCTTTTCCTCGATTTCCGCGCACATCTGTAAATACAGCGCATCATCCTGCGGTGCAGTGAAACGTTCGGACATACTTTTTCTCCTTTACTCCTTGACTGCGCCGACCATGACGCCGGCGGCAAAGTATTTCTGCAGGAACGGATAAATGCAGAGGATCGGCACTGTTGCGACCATGATGGTGGCATACTTGACAGTGGCGGCCACAGATTCCACATCGCCAACGCTGGTGCCGCCCGTCATGTTGGAGGTGCTGTTCTGCAGTAAGATCTCGCGCAGGACGAGCTGCAGCGGGTACATCTCGCGGTCACGCAGGATAGCAGACGCCCAGAACCAGCCGTTCCACACACCGACACCATAATACAGCACCATAACAGCCAGAATTGCCTTGGACAACGGCAGCACAATGGAGAACAGCACCTTCAGATGGCTTGCGCCGTCGATGCGGGCGGCCTCAATCAAGGATTCCGGAATAGAAGCAAACGAGGTTTTCAGAATAATCAGATTGTACACGCTGATCATGAACGGCAGGATCAAGCCCCACAGGCTGCCAGTCAGGTGCAGGCTCTTCATATTCAAGTAGGTGGGTATCATGCCGCCGGAGAAGAACATCGTAAAGGTGATGAGCAGCATGATGGGCTTCTGGAACATGACATTGCGGCGGGAGAGAAAGTACGCACCCAGCGAGGTCAGCGTGATCTGCAAAATCAAACTCATGACAAGCACGAACATCGTATTCAGGTAGCCGCGCGCTATCATCGGGTTTTTGAACACCATTTCATACGCGCCGGCGCTGAACCCCTGCGGCCACAACAGAATGCCGGTGTGGCGCATAAGCTGATTGCTGTTGGAGAAAGACGCAAACAGCACATACAGCATCGGGTACAGGCAGGCAACGGCCACCAGTGCCAGGAAAATATAGTTGATGACGGAGAAGATCTTTTCGCCGGTGGACATTTTGATCTTCATGGTTTTTGTATTCTGCATGGTGGATCCCCCTTACCAAAGGCTCGTGTCGGCCAGCTTTTTGCTGAGCTGGTTCGCCAGCACCAGTAAAATCAAGTTGATGACACTGTTGAACAGGCCGATGGCCGTAGAGTAGCTCCAGCCCTGTTCCAGCAGACCGACGCGATAAACATAGGACGAGATAATATCCGCTGTGTCGTAGGTGGAGGGGTTGTAGAGCAGGATGGTCTTTTCGTAGCCGATGCTCATCAAGCTGCCAATGCGCAGGATCAGCATCGTGATGATGGTGGGCATGATGCCCGGCAGTGTGACATGCAAGAGCTTCTGGAAGCGACCCGCGCCGTCGATGGAAGCAGCATCATACAGCTGGGCATCCACGCCGGACAAAGCCGACAGATAAATAATGGAGCCCCAGCCAACCTGCTGCCAAATGTCGGACAGCACATAGATGGTGCGATAGAGTGCCGGGTTCTGCAAAAGCGGGCTGCGCTCACCGCCGAAAAAGACAATGATATCATTGAACAGACCGCTTGTCATCGAGAAGTCGGTAATCATGCCGACGACGACAATCAGCGAGATGAAGTGGGGCAGATAGGTCAGCGTCTGAACACTCTTTTTAAAACCCTTATGATGGACTTCGTTGATAAGCAGCGCCAGAATGATGGGCGCAGGGAAGCCGAACAGCAGCAGCTCAAAGCTCAGCAGCAGCGTGTTGCGGACAAGACGCCCAAAGAACGGGCTTGTGAAAAAGCGGGTAAAATTGTCCAAGCCGACCCACGGACTACCGAGAAATCCCAGTGCAGGCTTGTAGTTTTTGAATGCGATCAGCGCACCGTACATCGGCTTATACTGGAACAGAATAAAATACATCAGCACGGGGATGATAATGATGTATAGCTCCCAGTTGCGTTGCCAGTCCCGGCGGGCGCGGAACGCAAAGCCGTTGCGGTTGACCGGCTTGGTCGTTTTTTCCGTCTTGTTGGCGGTAGGTGTTTTCATAAGAATTTCTCCCTTTGAGAAAAAAGTGGGACGGGCCAGCTGCCCGTCCCATGTTATGGCTGCCGAAACAGGGTGTTATCAGCGCTTGTTGTAGCGTTCCAGAGCAGCGTCCTGAATCTCGATGGCGCGCTGCAGACCCAGGCTGTTCAGCGTCTCAACATACTGGTCGAAGTTATCCAGGCTCTCGGTACCCAGGATGAACTTGTTGGTCATCTCATCGCGGTAGGTCTCGACCTCGTTCATGATGGTGGAGTACTCCTCGCTCTCCTCGGCCGTAGGGGTGACATTGGGCATGGCATATTGGGCAGCAGTTGCCACAGCCCAAGTCTCATTGGACTTCTTCTGACCATCCAGCGTGTAATACTGCTTCAGATATCGGAGATCCTGCACGAAAGGACCGTTGTAGTTGCCGCGGATGTAATGGGTCATAACCGTACCGGGAGCCATGCCATCGGAGTTGTTCAGGATCAGGTCTGTGTAAACAGGCTCACCATTCACCATCTCGTAGGAAACACCCTCCGTACCGAAGTTATAGTACATATGACCTTCATCGCTGTAAGCCCAGTCCAGCAGGCGGGCAGCAGCCTCAACATCCTTGCAGGAGGTGGTGATAGCGACCATGCCCTGGTTGGGACAGGCGCTGTCAATCTGCCCCATCTTGACGATAGTATTCTTATCACGGGAGGGATAGGGACAGGGCTGCAGGTTAAACTTGGGTTCGATTTCGACACCGGCATTGCTCCAGACACCCATGCGGGAGCCTGCCCAGCCAAAGGACGCACCGGCATTGCCGTTACTCATCTTGGCGCTGACCGTCTCGTAGCTGGAAGTCATCATGTCGGGGTCCAGCAGACCCTCGGCATACCAGTCGTGCATGGTCTGCAGGTACTCTTTGTAGTTTTGCTCGGCTGCACCGTAGTGGGACTTGCTATCCTCACCTACATAGAACCCGCGTTTCGTGTCATAAGCATAAGCAAAGGGGTTGTTGTCGGTCAGGGAACCCATCGTCCATTCGTAGCAGAACGGAGCGGTTGCGCCTTTTTCTTCCTTAAAGGCAGTCAGCACGGTGTGCCACTCGTCAATGGTGGTGGGGATTTCCAAGCCAAGCTCATCAAGCCAGTCCTGCCGGATGAACAGTCCCTCCGTGACACGCAGTTCCTCATCGCCGCGGATGAACGGGAATGCATAGTAGTTGCCGTCATCGGTGCGGCACTGGCGGGCAATTTCGGGGTTGGCGTCTAAGTAGGCTTTCAAGTTTGGGCAGTACTGGTTGATGATGTCATTCAGCGAGACGATAACACCGTCGGAGATCGCCTTTTCGGGGCCGCCGGGGTAGTTCTGCCAGTGGTATTCCATAACATCGGGCAGATCACCGTCTGCCACCAGCAGGTTGAACTGCTCGTTCTCGCCGCCTGTTGGCGGATGCAGGAAGGTGATGTCCACACCGGTGTTCTCCATCAGCCCCTTGCCAAAGGGGCTTTCGCCCATGTCCTTATAATAGGAGCCGATGTTCTCGTTCAGGTTGCACCAGTAGGTGATGCTGTGACCTGCGGCCATCGGGTAGGTGAACTCACCTGCGTTACCGCTCTCGGCAGCGGTAGAGGCACTGCTGGCGGTCTCGGTCGCGGTGGATGCCGTGCTTTCGGTGCTGCCGCCGCAGCCTGCCAGCATTGTGGCGGACAGGGCTGCCGCAGCAGCCAGCGCGGTGGCCTGCTTGATTTTTTTCATGTTGGGGTTCCTCCTTCTTTGTAGTGCTTTTCTCTCTTATGAACTTATGAACGAGGCCCGGCCACTGAGGTTTTGTGGCGCTGAATGGATTTGGTTTTCGGTGGCCGGTGTTCGTTCCGTGCTTAGAGCCTACCACACCGCCGGCAGCAAAACCAGAATAAAAAAACCTAAAAAATAGGCAAAACCTCAAATCAAAGATGCGAATTTTCAAAAATACATAGGCAATTTCTAAAACGGCAAAATTTATGCACAAAATGAACAGGTCTATTTTTGTGCATCTTGTACAAGTGCCATGTGCAAAAGCAAAAGCCGGACTGCGACAGTCCGGCTTTTGCTTTTGGGGGTTACTCCTCGCTGTGTGCAGCCTTGTACTGCCCGGGCGTCATGCCGGTAACCTTTTTGAACACGCGGATCAGCGAGCCGCTGTCACGGTAGCCGGTCTGCTCGGCAATTTTTGCCACCGAAAGTCCCTGTGCCAGCAGTTGCTTAGCAGCTTCAACGCGAACATTACTGATATAGGCCAACAACGCCACCCCGGTCTCTTTCTTGAACTGCGCGGACAAGTAGGTGGGCGTCATGTCAAAGTGCTGCCCCACCTGGGAGATATTCAGGTCCGGGTCGGCATAGTTTTCCCTGATGTACTGCTCCACCCGGTCGCAGAGGGCGCGGGTCGTACTGGTGCTGCCCTTCAGCAGCCGCACACGGCCACAGAGCGTAGCGGAAATTTTAATCAAATGTGCCTGCAATTCCTCGGGGCTGCCCGCATCCCCGGGCGAGAAGCGGATGTCCTTCTGGTCGTCCAGCCCGGCCATAGCTGCACCCTTGATAAGGGCCGCCGTAATGTCATAGGCAAGGCAGCGTGCCACATTGGGGTCCTGCACCGCGCCATCCAGCGGGAACGCCTGCCGGATAAGGGCGGCGGTGTTTTCCTCGCTGCCCAAAGAAATCAAGTCCATGAGCTTGCGCTCGGTCTCCAAAGGGAATGTGTAGGCCATGCGGGCATCGTGGATACCACGGTAGGCCACAGGCTCGCCGTCATCCCGCAGATAGCTCAGCGCTTCCAGCGCCTCTTGGTAGGCTGCACGGATGTCCGCCGCCCCGGCGTGGGTCTCGCCCACAGCCGCCCCCAGGTCCGCATGGAAGTTGGCACAAATCTGCTGTTGTGTCTCACGGATGTCCGCCAGCAGCTGCTCGTCCTGTGCGGTGGTGCTTTCCTGCATGCCCACAATAGCCACGCAGGTCTCCCCCACGGCGGTCAGTTCCAGCGCAAAATGCGGCTCAGCAATTTCCTGGAAAATGTTCATAATCGCGATCTGCAGCACTGCAAAGTGGGAACCGTCTCCCATCGGTGCTCCATCTGCCATCGGATTTTTAAAGACGACCACCGTATAAAACGGCTCATCAAACCGAATGCCGCTGCGCTCGGCAGTCTCTTGGCTGAGACCCTGCGGGCTTTCCAGCAGCGATTTCAAATAGTAACGCCGCAGGGTCTGCTGACTTTTCCACAGCTCATGCTGTTGGTCGCTGCGCTCGCGGCGACTCTTTTGGGAGTAGTATTCCAGCCGCTCAAACTCGTTTTTCTCGATCAGATCGGGAGCCTCGTCTGTGCCGTCATAGGGGCTGACCAACGCGCCCAACGGCTGATAATTTTTCTTTGTCAGCCCAGCAGACAACCCCAACCCTAACATCATACAGAGCACCATGCCACCCCAGGTGAACAGCTGAGTCATGCGGGTGTTTTTCATCAGCAGCTTATTGGAAATGTTCAGCACATACTTCCAATCCGTCACGCTGCTGGCACGGGTCAGGTAGGCTTGCTGACCACCCGATCCAAAGGCAAACGAACCGTCAGCCGCTGCCTGCACAATGTCCATAGCAGGCGGGTCACCCGCTGCCGTTTTGCAGATGGCTGTGCCGTCCGCAGCTAAGACATAGAAATCCAGCTCCGGGTCCCAGCAGAACTGCTGCAACCGCTTGACGAACAGATCTTTGTTCACCGTCACCACAACGGTAGCGTCAGCGTAGGACAGCCCACTCGTCAGTGCAGAGCGGATAAAAAGAAAGTCTGTGCCGCCTTCGTTCTCCAACTGGACCATCTCCCACCGGGGGTGGCTTTCGTGCAGCAGCTCATGCCAGGCATCCTCGCTCATGCTGCTGTTTTTGAACCGGGACAGATAAAATAGATGCTGGTCAAGGTAGCCCCAGCTGGAAATCACGCTATCCAGATTGTTCAGACTGACCCACACATTGGTAACATTCGGGTGCCCGGCCTCAATCGTCAAAAGCGCACTCTGGGTGTTGACCAATGCCAGTTGATCATAACCGTCCAGCGGCTTCTTGGTCGTGACCATTCGCTGCACGGCCTGGTCCTGCATTGTGCGGGAAAGCGTCTGCTTGATCTCGGTCAGGTAGCTGTCCAGGTCGATGCGGGCCTGATCCAGCGCCGAACCATAGATTCGCTTGGATTCCGCCGTAATAATACCCGCGGAGTAGTTATATAAAAGCAAACAGAGTAGCAGCGGCACGATCAGCACAAGGATGTAGGATAAAAACCAACCGCCGCGCACACTTTTCTGCTTTGGAAGTTTTATGCTGTCAAGTTTCATAAGGCGCAGCCTCCCTCCCGCTTCGACTTGCAGTTCTCATTTTTTCAATATAACAGCGCCCAGTTCCATGCCGCTCTGGCCAAAATAGAACCGCAGGAAGAACTCGTCTCCTGTGTTCAACGCGGGCAAGCCGACAGAAAAATCGCACCAGTCAGCCTGGGCGCCGGTGATGGTCATGGTTTTCAGGAACGCACGGCCTGCGAACACCGATACCGGAATCTGGGCCAGCGGGCTGTTGCCCGGCATGGCACGGCAGCGCAGGTGCAGGGTGTAGCTGCCGCCCTCGGCTGCCGTTACGCGGAACGCCGTCGTGCGGCGGTAGCTGTTGTCGATGGCGGCAACGTCGATGGCTGTGCCATCGCGCAGCGTCAAGGGAAAACCGTTTTGTGCCGCCTGCTGCATATCCTGCTCGGCCATTGCCTCCAGCTGGTCATCCAGTGCGCTCGTGCGGCTGATACTGCGGCGGAAAGCGGGTGTTTGCAGCAAAAAGCGGCAGATATTCGCCGCGCTGCGCTGCAATTCACCTCGGGTCAGGCGGCCTTCGTTCAATGCGGCTGCCAGGTCGTCCCCGCCGGAGTTATGCTCCGGGTCAGCCACGACCATAAAAACATCATTCTGGGCGCGTACCATGGCGGCCACATGCTTGGTGCTGCCAGTACCGCCGCGGTCGTTGCCCTCGGCCCACCAGTCACTCATCACAAGGCCGGTGTAACCCCACTGATCGCGAAGAATCGTCGTGACAAGGTCATAGTTACTCGCCGTCCAGTAGCCGTTCAGCGGGTTGTAGGACGTCATGATCGAGCGGGCATGCCCCTCCTTGACAGCGATTTCAAAACCGCGCAGGTAGATTTCCCGCAAAGCGCGTTCCGACATGACCGACTCCACAAAGTGGCGGCGATGCTCCTGGTTGTTGGCGGCAAAGTGCTTGATGGTTCCGGTCACGCCCCAGCGGTGCAGCCCGCGCAGCTGGGCGCAGGCCATCTTTCCGGTCAAAAGCGGGTCCTCGGAGAAATACTCAAAATTGCGGCCGTTCAGCGGGTGGCGATGGATGTTGATGCCGGGACCCAGCAGCGTGTCAATATGATTTTTGCGCAGCTCCAGTCCTTCCATCGAGTAGAGCTCCGCACTCAATTCCTCGTTGAATGTCGCAGCCAAGCAGGTGCCATTGGGCATGGCGAAAGCTACTGTACCGCAGTCCATACGGATACCGCTGGGGCCGTCGGAGCAACAGGCCGCAGGCAGACCGTAGCGCTGCAGGGCATCGCTGACACCGCCGATAGCCCCGGCTGTACCCGGCGTAACGCGCGGGGAGTTCATCCCCTCGCCCCTGACGATCGTACAAAGCTCGTCGTCGCTGAACTGCGCGACAAAATCAGCCATGTCCGCCTTGCCGTCAGCCACATCCTGCAGGCGGATGCCCTTGCCCCCGGTCTGAGGGTGCTCTTTCGGCAAACGGATGGCACGATGGGTCTCGGGCAGCTCGACCTCAGTGGGGACGGGCTCCCATGCGGGGGAACCGTCCGCGCCGGGGCGCAGCCGCTCAAAAGCTGCGGCGGGTGCAGCGGCGGATTCCTGCTGCTCCACCACCATCAGCGGCAGCGTGACCGTAAAGGCCACCGCGGCATTGCGCACATCGGTACCCAGACGGAAAACATAGTCACCGGATTCCAGCACAAAGGCGGACTTGTGCCCGGTAGCGCCGCTGTCATCATAACTGGCAAAATTACGCCACGGCGCAGTCAGCGTCAAAGTCCGGCTCTCCCCGGGGTTCAGTGTTTTGGTCTTGGCAAAGGCGCACAGCACCTTAGAGGGTTTGCCCAAAAGTCCCTGCGGCGCGGTGCAATACAGCTGTACGACCTCTTTGCCGGGTCGGGCACCGGTATTTTTGACCGTGGCAATGGCTGTGATCCCATCGGCGTTCTCGTCCGCACTCAACAGCTTTACCTCAAATTTTGTGTAAGAAAGTCCGAAACCAAAGGGATACAGCACTTTTTCCGGCGAAAATGTTTCAAAGTAGCGATAGCCGACATAGATATCCTCGGCATAGAAATTGCGGTCGTCCGCACCGTAGTGGTCAGCAGCAGGGTAATCCGCCGGGGTGTGGGCAATCGTGTCGGGCAGTTTGCCGCTGGGGCTGACCGTGCCGTTCAGCACATCCAGCACACCGCGGCAGCCCTCCTGTCCGCCCTGCCAGATGTAAGCCACCGCGCCGGGGTTATATCGCGCGACCCACTGCATATCAATGATGTTGCCAACATTGAGCAGCACAACAGATTTATTGAAATAGCGGCATACCAGCGCCAGCATATTTTCTTCGTCCTCGGTCAGCAGAAAGCTGCCGGGGGTGTTCGTGTTGTCTTGATCCTCGCCCGCTGTGCGGCCAATGACGATAAACGCCGTGTCGGCGCGCCGAGCGGCTGCACGGACGAATTCTTCGTCCAGCGGCATTTCCGGCTGAAACCATGGTTCCTGCGCCCAGCCGGTGCCCATCTCATAGGGGTGGTCTGCCAGCCATGCGGCATAGCGGGCCTGCACCTCGGCATCCAGCCGATAGCCGCCGTCACTGCCCAGTATCTCCGGCAGATTCGACACATGGGTCACATTGACCAGTCCGCCGGACCCGGTGCCGCTTTTATAGTAGTGAAATTGTGCGTACCCAAACAAGGCCGCCCTGCCGCCGGAAGCCAGCGGTAAGACAGCCTCATTTTTCAGTAGGACAACCCCCTCCGCCACAGCCTGACGAGCCAGTGCCGCATAGCGGGACATTTCCAACATTGTATTTTTCATAATACTGAAACTCCGATCCCAATGGATTGCAAATTTCAGCGCCACACCTATTATAATACAGGATTTTCAGAATTTGGCAAGTGGGTAACGCGGAATGTTTTGTGGAAAATTTTCAAATCAGGTGGATGCCTTTCGATGTGGATTTCTTTGTTTAAATTGTGTCTCATCTGAAAGAGTGAATCAGAAGTGATTCACTCTGGAGCATATACGAATTTATATGGGCATCTGGGTTGGGTGCTATCGTTTTTGGGGGGTAGACGTGTTTTGCTAGCATAGCGTTTGGATATCCACAAACGCATTTCTGGGG
>CDZK01041249.1_pt1 | contig 12864 bp, 9 predicted proteins | sample 557401 | NCBI WGS metagenome assembly CDZK01 (sample SAMEA3182108, study PRJEB8094) | gut metagenome | biome: human; feature: gut; material: Stool; isolation source: human stools | place: Canada | collected 2013-04-25 | reverse complement strand
AGAGATTGTTATGAGCATATAAATCCAGTTGGCATAAATGCTCCTGCATTGATAAGTCAGAAGGGGACAGTGTACACAGTTCAGAGAATCAATGTCATGTTGAAGGAGATAAAGAAGAAGTACAAGTTGCATATAGGCAATTTCAGTTGCCATTCTCTTAGGAAGACCTTTGGCAGACAGGTCTACAACATGAATAACGATAATTCAGAGCTTGCACTTGTTAAGCTCATGGAGCTATTCAATCATTCCAGTGTGTCAATTACTAAGAGATACTTGGGATTAAGGCAAGAGGAATTATTAAATACCTATGATTGCCTTAGCTTCTGATAATGATAATTGGGTTGGTATGAAAATTCAGAATTTCTACTTATATGGAGATTTGACAAGTTTCATACCAATCCTGAATTATTGAGTAGAGACAGCTCTCAACTTTTAATAAACAATAGTTCTTGCAAATTAAACAGCTTTTAGTAACTTTGTAGCAATTTCAGACTTCTATGGAGATAGTTCTGAAAGGACATAGTTAACGAAGAGCGTTTGATATATTATCCTGTTATGAAATCTGGACAATTTCAAAGAATGAGGATAGTAGGCAAGAACGCTCACGTCAGTGTTATATATTCATCTTAAGGGATGAACTATATATTTTTCTGGCGTGGGCTATTGTTTATTACTCATTCTTGGGCAGTCCAGAGCCTCATAACGGTAATATTCAATAGTTTCCACGCTTTTTTGTATTGTATAACAGTCAGCAGGGAACTCTGGCTATAATAAATATTCTATAGACACAAAAAGAAAAACAATTATTACTTATCAACACTTAAATGCAGTGGAATCAATGATTTAATATAAAGTGACAGTGTTTTGCTGTGAATTCCCCACTTTATCAATAAACTATTATCTTTAAAGGGAATGAGAAGATTACAGATAACTATGATTACATGGAAAAGAAATTCAAACTAATAATTTCCCCAGAACGGTGTGATGCAGAAGCGTTAGCTCATTTTATAGCAGAGCTTGAAAGGCTTAAATTAGGTGTACTTACAAATGGAGAAATTGTTTACGATGACAAGAATGAAAAAGAAGTCTTTAATTTAATGGAGAAATGTATTTTAAATAAAGAGTAACAGATTATGAAAGCATTACATTTTTTACCAATAACCTTATTGAGCATTATCTCATGTATGAGTATCATCGCTTGTAGTAACGATGATAGCAATAAGAAAAATGATGAAGTCATTACTATTACCCCTTTGGGAAATTCTCAAAGATATTTCGATAATGGGCTAACTTTTACTTCACAATCTGGAAGTGAAAATATAGAATTTACTTGTAATGGAGACTGGAACGTTTCTGTAGCTAATACAATTGGAGGAGAGACATGGTGCACTGTTACTCCTGCAAATGGCAAAGCAGGAGAAGGTGGGTTTACTGTGAATATAGTTGAGAATAAAGGATATGATGATAGAAATGTTACCATAACTCTCACTGTTGGAAATATAAAGAAAACAATTGTTGTAACTCAAAAGCAAAAGGATGCTATATTGCTGACTGCGAACAAATATGAGTTAGACAATAAAGGTGGCAAGATTAATTTGGAGGTAAAAACCAATGTCAACTATACTGTTACAATAAATGAAACAGACAAAAAGTGGATAAAACAAGTAGGTAGTAATACTAGAGCTTTATCAAGTAGCACGTTAACCTTTGATATATCTCCCAATGAAGAATATGAAAAACGAGAAGGAGTAATTTATATTACAAATGGTGAGCTAACAGAGACTGTACACGTCTACCAAGCTAGTGGTGGAGTTGTCATGTTGACTAAAAATGAATACTTTATAAGTGATAAGGAGCAAACTATTGCTGTAGACATAAAAAGCAATTTTAATTTTGAGGTTAAAATGCCTAATGTGGATTGGATTTCTATTGCACCTTCAACCAAATCAATGTCCAGCCACACTCTTTATTATATAATCAGTCCAAATGAAGAATATGATAGTCGTGAAAGTGAAATCATTTTTTATGATAAGAGCAATGTCAAACTTGCAGATACATTAAAAATTATACAAGCGCAAAAGGATGCTATTATCATATCTAAGAAAGAATATGAAGTAAACTCAAAAGAAAATACAATTGAATTTGAAGTAAACTCAAATATTGATTTTAATGTTTCTATTCCCAGTGCTGCAAGTAAATGGATAGAGAATATAACTACTACTCAAACTAGAGGTCTTACTTCTCATAAAGTCTATCTAAAAATAAATGAGAATACCTCTACTTATGAACGTTCTGCCAAAGTTGCAATCAAACATACACAGAGTAATGTAGCGGACACTGTATTCATTAGTCAATTAGGTGTACCAAGCTTGTCGCCTAGCAGCAAAACATATCATACTTATCCTAAAGGTGGAGAAATCTCCGTTTCCTTGTCCACCAATACTAATTATACAGTGGAAATTCTTGGAGATGCAAAAGAATGGATAACTCAACCACAAACAAGAGGCTTTAGAGAAGATATCTTATCTTTCTTTATATCTGAAAACAATGGTGATAAGCGGACTGGAGAAATAAAAATTATTAGTGAAAATGAAGAAACGGAATCAATTATTACAGTTGAACAAGAATCATACATTCATGAAGGAAATATTTCTATTCGGGGAAATCGGAAATTGCAAGAGATAGGGGAAAGAGGATATAAACAAATAAATGGAAATCTTGATATTCTTTGTTTTAATAATAACAAAGAAGATATGATAACCTCTTTAGAGGTTTTAAACTCAATTACACAAATTAATGGAGACTTACTACTCAATAATTGTGATATTGAGAACTTTAATGGACTGAATCAATTGAGAAAAATACAAGGGGATTTTGTGATTGAATCGCTGAATAATTTCAATAGAATAGAGTCTTTTAATGGGCTAGATAATCTTGAAGAGATTGGTGGAGATTTTATAATGAAAGACAGATTACCATATAACGGTGAAAAATCTACTGTAAATAGTAATTTTTCACAGCTAAAGGACTTTAAAGGATTAGAAAATCTTAAGAAGATAGGTGGCAATTTCCAACTCATTGGATTAGGATATTTTCGATATCAAAATTCTCCTTATTACTATACTTCGTTTAACGAATTAGAATCATTTGAAGGGTTGGAAAGATTAACTACTATTGGAGGGAACTTTAAAATTTCTTCTGAAGGAAATGATAAGTATATATCATTTAAGAAACTTTCCTCTTTAAACAATTTAACTAATCTAGCAAGCATAGGTGGTAACTTTGAAATATATGCTCCAGAGTACGAAATTGCTCAATTAAATACAATTGAATTACCTACCCTAAAGCAGATAAATGGTTATATCTATATGAGAAATGGTTTCTATATGGGAAATAGAAATCGGATGAATCTTGTTCTTGAAAATCTTGAAAAATTGGGAGGTTTTGAATGTAAATCCTATACAATCCTCAATGCCCCCAAGTTAAAAAGGATTGATGAAAAATTATATATTGGAGTAGCGGCATCAAAAGTTGGGAGTATAAATGCACAAGAAATTCTGAATGGTCTTTCTGCGATTACTTATGTTGGTAAGGATTTAAGAATCGACTGTTCTGGTATAGAATCTTTTGAACCTCTTAGAAATTTGTCATTTGTGGGAGGAGATTTGATATTTGATATTGGTGGAAGTGAAAGAAATAATTTGCAATCTTTCACAGGATTCGAAAGTTTGACTACAATTGGTGGAAGATTAATATGGGGAACAGGTGTGAGTTCTGCTGGTAGTGTTAGCACTTATACCAGTTTTAGCAATATACAATCCTTTCAAGGCTTCAACAATTTATCATCCATTGGTGGTTTTCGAATGAGTATTAACTATGGTGATTTTTCCAAGTTTACATCTTTTGCAGGATTGGAGAATTTGAGACAAATAAAAGGTGATTTCACTATTGAAATTGAAGATAGTTTTTGGGGATTATCTGATATTAGTGCGTTAACAAATTTAGAAACTGTAGAAGGTAGTGAATTCAAAATAAAAGGGTGTTACAAGTTAAAAGATTTCACTCCTTTAAAGCAAGCATTAACTTCATATCAAGGTACTTTTTTAACATATTCTAATGGCTATAATCCTACCAAAGAACAAATCCTAAATGGGGAAGGTAAACAATAACATATAATCAAAAAGAAGAAAGGCAGCATTTGAAGTAACATTCATTTGCTGCTTTTTTTTACAGAAGGGTGCAAATTAATGCCCCTCATACACGCTTTATTTTTTTATCCTATTTATTGAGTATGCTTACAATAGGAACAGTCTTATCAAAACCTGCCTTTGTTGAGTATTTGAATGTCCCAATCTGCTTTGCACATTTTCCTTCAGGAACTTTGATAACTTGGTCGTCATAATACGATTTCCCTTCATCACACAAAAATAAAACCATTAGTCCTGTTGTTAGCTAAAGCGTCACCTGAATCAAGAACCTGAAAGACCTCAAAATTATTTTCACTAATGCAATCCCCTTCTTTCTCAAAGAATGTCATTCCATTATTTGAAGATTCTCCATTTGACGAATTTCCAATAAGTGCAGCAATAACAAGCATTAAAATAGCACCTGTAACAACGCCTGCAATAAATATTAATACCTTTTTCATAATCTAATTATAAATCTTCACCATTTGCATTATTGTATTCATTATCATAATACATCGTAATACAATATTTGCCCAAACGTTCATTAATCATAAACCAAACAGCTTTTTTTGATATATATTGTGTCACAAAATTAACTATCTCTGCTCGCAGCTCTTCACTTGGATTCGCAAGTTGTTCTTTTGTATATTGCGGGAAGGCAGCCTCAATTTGTTTTGCCATAAAAGTTTCATCAGTTTTTTGATAAAACACTGCTTCATAGCGTTTCTTATGGACGGTTATTTCATAAGAAATATCTTCATCATCTGGTATCATATATTCTTCCAAAGGTAAAGAAGAATACTTAGAATTATTAACAAACTGCTCGCAGAGTCTATTAAACCTTATCTGGATAGCCCTTTCATCAATATTATTAACATCACAAATCATTATTCGATACACCTTATTATTATTTGTTACAACGTGTATATTGACATCTGCACCATTAAATTCACCAACTAAAACATCTTTATCAAGCGGACTACTCGTATAACCTTTAGCTTTTAATTTCTGAATCATTTCAGATTTACTTCCGTCAACTGGAATACCTAAAAATTTAGTAACGTCTTGTTGCGCATAAATAAATAATGAAGATATGAGCAACATTGTAATTGATAGTAGTTTTTTCATATTATCAAATTTTACCGTTCTCCAGTTTCTACAAGAACATCAATACTATACATCGAAGCGTGAAACTGTAATGCTATCTTTGCCCTTTTTAATAATTTCCCACATTTTGCAACAAAGCAGCACAACGCTTCTGTTTTACCAATTCAATTGCAAATATAATAATTATTAATTATATAAATAATATCTTTTTATCAAAAAAACTTAGATTTAATAGATGCATTAATATATGAACGAATAAAAAGGGTACAAATTAATTGCACCCTTAAAAACTGATTCAACTAATTATCTATTATGCAAGAAGGTGGCATTTGAACTATCTATCAAGTGTCGTCTTTTTTAGTTCATTTCCTTCTCTTCTTAACTAATTTATGCTTATCCTTCTTGGATGAATTTGAAAATAGTTGTTCTAACATTTCCCTTGTAATAGGTAAATATGTGACCTCTGTCAATCTAGTTTCTCTAATCTCTTGTGGTAAATAAGAAATCACGGTGCTCTTTTGGGGTGTTACTTGCATATTTTTGTAGAAATAAATAGATTGGTAATTGATTTATCTATAGCAAAGGTACTGATAAGAATCTGTCCAATCTAATGTAAAAGATACATTCTGGATTATTGAGGTATGTGTTTGTATTGGAAGAAAATGTCAAAGTGGTAGATAGCGACAAAATGGAATTATTGCTTCTATAAGCAGAATAATGGATAAAGATGTACATAAACTAAAGGAAGTCCCGAAGCTAAGAATTATGCAGAGAACTTTGCCGAGTATTATAAAGATATACAAGGCAAATAAGTGATTAAAAATTAAAAGTCAGTTATCGAGATGATAGTTGGCTTTTTATTTAAATATAAGTTGTTAAATAGAACATATAGATTAAAATATCATAGGGAAATGCGTTTTATTTCAGAATTAAGAGTTATATTTGTAATGTTCTTATGAGGCATACAAAGCACAAGAATGAATCACCATTTTGCTAAATGGCTAATAATTAGATACAGTAATAAAAGCCCCATTTTTTTTTGCTCTTATTTTCTTTCCTGCCGGCTTATTTGTATCTTTGAACCCTATATAAAAAGAGTATTTCAAATCGTAAAATCGTAAATTATGTTTTCCGGAATTGTAGAAGAATATGCTACCTTGGTAGCACTGGTGAAAGACCAGGAGAATATACACTTTACATTTAAGTGTTCGTTTGTGAATGAGTTGAAAATCGACCAGAGTATTTCTCACAACGGTGTCTGCCTGACAGTAGTAAGTCTGACGGATGACACGTATACGGTGACTGCCATGAAAGAAACATTGGAACGTTCCAATCTCGGTCTGTTGAAGGTAGGAGATAAGGTGAATGTAGAGCGTAGCATGATGATGAACGGCCGTTTGGATGGGCATATTGTTCAGGGACATGTAGACCAAACTGCAACCTGCATTGATATCAAGGATGCAGAAGGAAGCTGGTACTTTACATTCCGGTATGCGTTTGATAAAGAAATGGCAAAGCGCGGATATATTACTGTTGATAAGGGTTCGGTGACCGTGAACGGTGTTAGTCTGACGGTATGTAATCCGACAGATGATACTTTTCAGGTGGCTATCATTCCTTATACTTATGAATATACCAATTTCCATACGTTTACAATCGGCAGTGTGGTGAATATCGAGTTTGATATAATCGGCAAGTATATCAGCCGGATGATTCAATACAAATAATATGGAATATACAGACTTTCTGCAATTGGTACTTTCCCGGCAGAGTGACCGGGCGTATGATAAAGAACGTCCGGTAGAAGCGGAGAAGTTGGAGAGGATTTTAGAGGCGGGTCGTTTGGCTCCTTCTGCCTGTAATGCACAGCCTTGGAAGTTCGTGGTGATAACTGACCGTGAATTGGCTTTAAAAGTGGGTAAGGCTGCTGCAGGACTTGGGATGAATAAATTTGCTAAGGATGCTCCAGTGCATATCCTGATTGTAGAAGAGTCCGCCAATATCACTTCTCTACTTGGAGGAAAAGTGAAGGATAAGCATTTCCCGCTGATTGATATTGGAATTGCTGCTGCTCATATCACACTGGCTGCTGAAAGTGAAGGACTGGGATCGTGTATTTTGGGCTGGTTTGATGAAAAGGAGATAAAGCGCTTGACCGGCATCCCTGCTTCCAAACGTCTGTTACTGGATGTTGCGATCGGATATCCGGTAAAGGAGAAGCGGAAGAAGATGAGAAAGCCGCAGGAAAAAGTGGTTTCTTATAATCGTTACTGATTCTAAAAGAATAAATATTTCCAACTTGTAGAATAGCTATATAACAGAAGGCGTCGTTGGTTTTAAAGGAACGACTTCTTTCTTTAAAACCAAAAATGAATGTATTAGGTCGCTGATAGATAGTTTAATATAAAAGCCCCATATTTGGGGCTTTTATATTAATATACTTATTTCTTTTTTGACAACTCTTTCAGTAGATGATCTACTGCTGCTTTCAGTTGAGCATCTTCTCCTTTCAGGCTGGCTCCCGGTTCGTTGTAGACCAGAATGTCTGGTTGTAAAGTTTGATTTTCGAGATATTTTCCTTGCATATCCATACATCCTACCTGTGGGATACCGAATACGATAGATGGGTCAATCTGTCGTTCCCACCATACAGCAGTCATGGTTCCTGCAACGGGAGTACCAATCAATTTGCCGATGCCTAATGTCTTATATACGTATGGAGTACCGTGAGCATTACTGTAATTGTCTTCACAAGCTAACATACATGAAGGCTTCAGCCATTTGTTGAATGGGTCGCTTCCGATATATTGTCCACGTGGAACGAAACGCTGGTATTCTTTTCCGCTCAGAAGGGTAACGACGTCATCGTGCAGCCAACCGCCGCCATTATGACGGGTATCTACTATGACAGCTTCTTTGTTGCGGTAACGTCCCAGTAACTCGGAGTACATTTTACGGAAGCTCGGACTATCCATTCCTTTTATATGTACGTAGGCAATACGACCGCCAGATAACTCCTCTACTTTCTGTGCGCAACGTTTCACCCAACGTTTGTAGAGCAATTCACTTTGTGCCCCATAGCTGATAGCTTTCACAGTTTCTTCAAAACGCTTTTTGGTGGCCGGGTCATATACGGTAAGTATTACTTTGCGTCCTACCTTGCCTTCAAACAATGGGAAGTAATCAGCATTGGCTTCAATCGTTTTTCCGTCTACTTTTTCGATGATACATCCTGCTTTCACATCAGTTTTCTTTTGAGTGAAAGGACTCTGATCCAGAATTTCTTTGATTTTCAGTCCTGTACCACTATATGATTCATCATAGAAGACGCCCAATGTAGCGGTAGATAATGCACTGCCTCCACCTGCATAACGGGCTCCCGTATGTGAGGCATTCAGTTCTCCGAGCAGTTCGCTCAGCATTTCAGCAAAGTCATAATTATTATTGATATGTGGCAGGAAGCGTTGGTAAGCTTCTTTATATCCTTTCCAGTCGGTTCCTTGAAGGTCTGCGACATAGAATTTATCATTTACCTGTTGGTAGACATGGTCGAAGATATATGCGCGTTCGCCATAAGGACGATAATCGAAGAAGGCTTCAAATTCAATCGGAGTGACTTTGCTGCCGGCGATTTCGATTTTCTTTAGTTGGCTTCTTGTGCACATAAAGATGTTCTTACCTTCTTTATCGGGGATCAATGCACCTCCACCGACTCCTTTAAGCAATATTTTGGTGGTATTTTCTTTTAATTTATGTTCCCACAAATCATAGTCACCTTCGAAAGCTGCCAGATAATAGAGTACATCGCCTTTCGGAGTCAGTACTGCGTCACTAAGACGGGAAGAATTGACTGTCAGGCGGACAATGCGATCGAAACGATTTTCGAGGTCGAAGGTCAGCGGCTTGACTTCTTCTTTTTTCTTGTCTTCTTCTTTCTTGGTATCTTTTGTTTTAGCGTCTTTCTTATCTTTCTTCTTTTCAGCTTTCTCTTTCTCCTCTTTTTCCTTCTTGGCCTTTTCTTCTTTCTCTGTTTTTTCAGCCTCTTCAAGTAGGGCGAGGTCCTCTTTGCTCATGGTGAAACGGTTGTATGCATCTACATCGAAGAACATGATATAGGTATCGCTTTCGCTTCCCCAGCTACCGTGACTACGGTATCCGGAACGGTCACTGTTCCATATCATGGCTTTTCCACCCAATACCCATTTGGCATTGGTGTCGCTGTATCCGCTTTCGGTAAGGTTCACCATTTCTCCTTTTCCGTCAGCTTTCAACAGTACCACATCTTTATTATTCCAGCCGCCTATACCAATAAAATCAGAGAGAATCCATTTACTGTCGGGACTCCATTGGAACCATTGGTCACCGTCTGCATAAGAATACTGGTATTTGGCATCCATAACAGTACGTACAGCTTTGCTTTTCAGATTGATAACACGAATAGCCGTACGGTTTTCAAGGAAAGCAATCTCCTTTCCGTCAGGGCTATACTGTGGTTGGAAAGAAGCGACGTTAGATTTAGTCAAGCGTTCTTCTTTCAATTCGGTGGCATAAGTGAACTGCTTTTCTTCTTTACGTACGATCGTTGATGTGTAAAGTTGCCAAAGTCCGTTACGTTCCGATGAGTAAACTAAAGTACGTCCGTCGGGGGCAAAACTGATGTCACGTTCCTGGTCGGGAGTATTCGTAATTTGCTTCGTTGTTTTGTAGTCGATAGAAGTGACGTATACATCACCGCGCATGATAAATGCCACTTCCTTACCCTTAGGAGAAACGGCAATGTCAGTTGCGCCGTACGATCTGATCTGGCGGATGATGTCTTTGTCTATCTTATCCGACAGGATAGTGATATTTACTTTTTGTGGCTGTCCGCCCGGAACAAGCGTGTAAATCTCGCCATTATAGCCGTAGCATAATTTACCTTCGCTTGCCATACTCAGAAAGCGTACCGGATGTTTGGTGTGGAAAGTGATTTGCTTGGAAGTATTTGCTCCGGGGGTACGTTGGAAGATGTTGAACGAACCTTTTTCTTCACTCAAATAATAGAATGACTTACCGTCGGGAGCCCATACCGGTTCACGGTCTTCACCTCCGAAAGTGGTTTGCTTCTGGTATACGGGCGTCTTTCCGGGAGTATAGCTCCAGATGTCACGGGCGATAGGGGATACCTGATGTTTACGCCAGTAGTCTTCATATCCTTTTTTATCCTGATAAAGCATAATTCCTTCCTTATTAATAGAGATACACTCCATAGGCATGGATGAAAACATGGTGGGACGTCCTCCTGTAACGGCCACTTCGTATATCTGCTGGAATTGTCCCGAGGGAAATCCGGCATCCTCGGCAGAAGGGGCGATATTAGCTGTGAACAGGATATGCTTGTCGTCTTTATAAGCGACAGGCTTTTCGCTGCCGGAATGAGTGGTCAATCGTTGGGGGACTCCTCCCTCTTTGGCGACAACGAAAACATCAAGACTCCCCATGCGGTCGGATGCAAAAGCTATCTGCTTTCCGTCGGGACTCCATACCGGAGTGGTGTCAAAAGCCGGATTCGTGGTGATTTGGGTGGCACGTCCGCCGGTTGACGGTACTGTGTAAATGTCTCCCTTGTAGGTGAATGCAATGGTTGTTCCGTCCGGAGAAAGAGCGCAATAGCGCATCCATAGTGGAACTTCTTGTGCCGCAATTGTTCCTGCAAAGCAGAGAACAAATGCACTTAGTAGTAGTTTCTTCATTTTTCTTTATTATAATTGTGTTAATTCATTTCTAAAGGTCTACGGGGCGCTATTTATAAATCTTTGAGTAGTACTTTACTTGCCTTTTTATAGTATTCTTCTCTCGATTCTGTCAGCACCTTCCATTCATCGCTAAATTCTTCGTCTTTATCAATCTTGAAATTCTCGGAACCGTATGTGTCCAAACGATCAAGCAAAATTGCTACATTTAATTGGTTGATATCCATAGAAGGCTGATAACCGATATCTTCACTTTTTTGGTCGGTTACTACCTCATGTATCAGGTCTATTTCCTGTAATTGATAAAGTACTTGGTTCGTCAGCCGGATGGGTATCTGATGTTCTTCCGATATTTCTGCCGCCGTATAAGGAGGATCGTTCTTTTCGAACCGTTTGGCGATGAGTGACATAATCAGGATAGAGATAAAATCCCGGTAACGCCTGCTGATATTACGTGTGTCCTGGTCGAAGCTAAAACTGCGGATGTTCTGTCCCGCGTATGCCAGTTCAGCACCGAACAGGCAGATAGTCCAGGAAATCTGTAACCAGAGCAGGAATAGAGGAAGTGCGGCAAAGCTACCGTAGATAGCATTGTATTTTGATACCCACAACTGGCTGTTGATATATAGGAACTGGAAAGCCTGATAAGCGGAGCCGGCCAGAATACCGGCAATAAGAGCGTGTTTGAATTTTACTTTCGTGTTCGGCATGAAAATATACAGCCCGGTGAACATCATCCATGTGAGAACGAAGGGGATAAGCCGTATCATGAACTTCATGACAGGAGCAAGCAGGACGAAATCATCCATTTGTTTGAGTATGGTACTCATAAACAGGGAAAGTCCTCCGGAAACAACTATCAGAATCGGCATCAACAGGAACATGGAGAAATAATCCGTAATCTTGCGATACATGGAACGTGCTTTCTTTACTTCCCAGATACGGTTGAATGTGATTTCAATATTGCTGACCAGATTGATGACCGTCCATAACAACATCACTAAACCTACTCCGATGAAAACACCTCCTTTGGTTTGTGAGAGATAGGAATTGACAAAAGAGAGAATGGCTTCTGTCGTTTCTATATTTCCTCCGAAGCCGTTGCGGAACTGGTGTTCCATTAGGTTGTCGAACCCGAAGCCACGGGCTACGGCAAATAAAATGGCAAGTATCGGCACAATGGCGAGCAGCGTGCTGTATGTCAGCGCAGAGGCCTTGTTAGCCATTCGGTCTTTGGTGAACCGGTTGATACAAAGATAGATCGTTTTTATAATATTGTAGAGCGAGAACTTAGTTCTGGTCACTTCGTCTTCCGTGATGCGCCAAATGTCATACGTAAGAAACTTCCATATATCAGTGATTTTCTTCTTCATGGCTCAGGGTTTTAAAAAGAAAAAGCAGTCAGCCTATAAGCCGAGTTCTGTACCTTATATAAATAAGGTGTCTGTCATTTATCTGAGTGACGTGTCACCACGGCACTTTAGCGGTCTACCCTCCGACATGGAGCGAGCAACTCTCATAACGCCGGTTTACATGACCTTACAACTCCTAAGACGTACAGCCCGACATGTCACCATGCGGCTGGTGGGCTCTTACTCCACCTTCTCACCCTTACCTCTCCCCGAAAGGAATGGCGGTTATTTTCTTCTACGTTACTCTACCCTCACGGACAGCTTTCTGTTAGGAAGTAGGATGCTCTGTGTTGCCCGGACTTTCCTCCTGCACGAAAACGTGCACGCGACAGACCGGCCAACTGCTTTAGGCTGCAAAAATACGTCATTTATTTTGTTTTAGCCAAAGAATGTGTCACAAATAGAAATAATTTCTACCTTTGCTAT
>CDZK01009009.1_pt1 | contig 12865 bp, 6 predicted proteins | sample 557401 | NCBI WGS metagenome assembly CDZK01 (sample SAMEA3182108, study PRJEB8094) | gut metagenome | biome: human; feature: gut; material: Stool; isolation source: human stools | place: Canada | collected 2013-04-25 | reverse complement strand
GAAACGTTTCTTATCATCCGTAGCAATCCTTATGCTGCTGGGTTTTCTCCCTGTACAGGCGCAAACACACGCATCCACATCCGCCGACGACACCATAAGGTACGTGGATGCGTCACAATTTCAAATCATAGGCCAGATAACGCGTCAGGGGCTCGAATCGCCTTACGACCGCCTTCCTGCATACCTTAAGGACTCCATCCGTAAGGAACTGTGGGACTTGGGCAAGAATTCTTCAGGCGTGGCAGTGCGTTTCCGTACCGATTCGAAAAGGATAACAGCACGATGGGAAGTGCTCAACAACATGTGGATGAACCATATGACGCCGGTAGGGATAAAAGGCCTGGACCTTTACACTCTGGAAGGCAACAGATGGATATTCGTGGGGTCGGCGCGGCCGGGACACGGAAAAGCCGTTTTCACTTCGCGTTTTATCGACAACATGGACGGACAGATGAGGGAATATATGCTGTATATGCCCCTTTACGACTGCGCAACTAAAGTAGAAATCGGAGTCTATTCGCGCTCTAAAATATCCGGACCCGCGCCTAATGTGTATTTCCCAGGCAAACCGGTCGTGGTGTACGGAACAAGCATCACGCAAGGCGGATGCGCCAACCGCCCCGGAATGTCGTACACATCGATATTGTCGCGAAAAATGAACCGCGAATTCATAAACCTAGGTTTTTCGGGCAACGGCCGTCTGGACTACGAAATAGCTCGTCTGATGGCCGAAAAAGACGCTTCGTGCTTCATTCTGGACAATATGGCAAACTGTACTGCTCCAATGCTAGACCGGCTCGAAGGCTTTATAAAAATACTTAGGGAAAAACACCCGGAAACACCGATACTGCTTCTCGGTAACGCACGCTATACATTCACCAGGTTCAATACCGTAAGCGCTAAGGAAGTGGCGGAAAAAGACAACCGCCTGTCCGAAATATACAACAAGCTCCGCCGTACGGACAAAAACCTGTACTATATGTCTGCACATGATCTCATAGGGAATGATGAGGAAGCCACCGTGGACGGCACTCACTTCACGGACCTGGGTTTTATACGCATGTCGGATGCCATTTATCCGCTTTTGGACAAGATAGTGCGCAAGACCGAATAAACGTGTGATGTAAACAGCACGTTAAGTATATGTGAAATACATCCCTCACCGGGGTATTTTCCTTATTTTTACACTCGCGCCGGATCCTGTGGATGCGGAAAAAAAGAATATCGAAAGGGGATATAATACAATAAAAATGCTCAAAAACACCCTGCAACAAAAGCTCTCGCAGCGTTTCTCGCCTTCGCAGATACAGCTGATGAACATGCTCGCCCTGCCTACGGTGGCTTTCGAACAATACCTTGCCGACGAACTGGAATCCAACCCCGCCCTCGATGAAATAACGTCCGCCCAGGACGATTATACCCAGGACGCTGACAATGCGGCAGAACAGGATACTGACGAAAACGACTACACGCCTGAAGCATCATCCGACGATTTCGACATACAGGATTACATGTTCGACGACGAAGACCCCGATTACGTGCCATCGTCATCCTCGAGCGACACGTCGGGCGACCGCAATTCATTCATTGCCTCGCAAAGCGGACAGGAGTCATTTACGGCGCATCTGCTCGAACAGCTTTCACTGGAAAACCTTTCCGAACGCCAAATGACCATAGGCCGCTACATAATCGGCAATATCGACTCCGACGGATATCTGCGCACCGACCTGATGTCCGTTTCCGACGATCTGGCATTTACCGCCTCGATGGACGTTTCCACGGAAGAAATAAAACAAGTGCTTTCCGTTATCCAGAGTTTCGACCCTCCCGGCGTGGGCGCTACCTCGCTACAGCAATGCTTGTCGATACAGCTATCGTCCATGGCTCCGTCACCTGCTGTCGACCTGGCCAAAAGAATCGTCGATGAAGCTTTCGACGATCTGGGCAAAAAAAACTTCGACAGGCTCGCCGAACGTCTGGGATGTACACGAGGACAACTTTCGGACGCGGTAAACGAAATAGCGAGGTTGAACCCGAAACCAGGGAACAGCTACTCGCAAAACACATCGTCCCCGTCACAACTCCAGGTAACTCCGGACTTTATAATCCGCGTCGAAGACGGCCAGGTCGAAATAACCCTGGCACAAGGCAATACTCCCCGGTTGAAAATATCGCCCGAATATTCAGGGATGCTCGCACGGCTGGACAGAACGGACGGCAAAACCCGCAAGGAAAAGGATACGGCCGCATTCATAAAAAACAAAATAGACTCTGCCCGCTGGTTTATAGATGCCGTACGCCAAAGAAGGAACACTCTGATGCTGATAATGGAATCTATTGTCCGCCGGCAAAAAGAATACCTGCTTTCCGGCGATGTGTCCGACATGCGCCCTCTGGGACTTAAGGACATAGCCTCGGACGTTGGAATGGACATATCGACCGTATCGCGGGTAGTATCGCAGAAATACGCTGACACGCCTTACGGAACCATGAGCCTGAAAAACTTTTTCAGCGATGCGGCCGTAAACGAAAAAGGCGAAGACATATCCACCCGCGAGGTAAAAGAAGCCCTACGTGAAATTATAAGTTCGGAAGACAAGAATTCCCCGCTTACCGACGAACAACTTACTTCCATATTGTCGGACAAAGGATACAGAATAGCCCGCCGTACCACGGCAAAATACAGGGAAAGCCTAGGTTTCCCCACTGCCCGCCTGCGCAGGGAACTGTAAAACACAAAATACTAACGTCAACCCGGACACAGTGAAAAACAGCGAAAACATATTCTGGAAAATAATATCGGCATTATTCAATCCGATAGCGGCGCCATTGTGGGCCGTAGTGCTTTATTACGTATCGGCACAGAGGCCTTTTACGTTAATCGAGGCGGTGTACACTGCTGGAGTAGTGGCTATGGCCACCATTGCCATACCGGTACCGGTAATGCTGGTGCTCAAAGGTGCAGGAAAGATAGAAAGCCTCGGGCTTAGAAATGCTTACGAACGGCGTCTACCGCTTCTGATGATATGTATCCTGCTTATGGCGGCGCTGAGGTTTTACCTGATAGGACGCGTATCGCCGGAAGTAACCCTATGCCTTGCCGCCGCCACCGCATCGCTTTTTATAACATACATTTCCCTGTACTGGGACAAGATAAGCCTGCATGCAATGGGCATATCGGGCCTGGTGTGTTTTATGTTCATGCTGATGTATAAATGGGGCTGGCCGTTAAGTGCGGCATTGCCGGTCGCGGCAGGCATGCTCGCGGTTTACGACATAGTAGTCATGGCCCGCATGGAACTAGGCCGTCACAACTGGAGGCAGATAATACTCGGCACCATAGTCGGAGGAGTGCCGCAAGTATTGGCTTTCGCCCTCCTGTACCAGGGCGGAGGACGGTTCTGACAAAACAATACGTAATGATAAACAAAAAATCGGGAAGGCCGTTTCGGCCTTCCCGATTTTTTCTGCAAGCGCAGGGTGTTTAAAGTATATACACCAAAAGCCCGAAGTTGAAACTACGCGTGTCTTCAAGCCCCGGAACATCCTGCACCAGGGACGATTTAAACAACGAATTGATAGTGTAATCCGCTTTCAGAGTGAATTTGCCGTATCCAACCTGAAGATTGGCCGTGAACAACCAGTTTTCCAGATAAGGCAGGTTGTAATAACGGACTTTCATGTAATCGTTCTTAACGGTAGCATGCGTACGCACAACCCACGAAGGCGTCACACCGGCATAAACCCTCCAGAAACGGTATTTTTCAGCCGTCGAACCACGGAAACGCAGCTGTATTGGAAAATCTATGCTCTGCATGGAAAAGCGGTTGTTTTTGAACTGGTCGCTATCCATTATACTTATCAACGGACCACTGTCGTTTTTTGTCATGGACAGGTTGGTATAATAAGTATGGAATGAATAACCCACACCTACGCCTAAACCGATGTTTCGCCGTTTGTTCAAAGGAATATCCCGCACATATCCGAACGAAATGGTATTGGGAAACGAATACTGGTTCATCTGCTGCGGCATGGAAGTAAGCACGTTGTACGTAAGCGCCACGAACAACTGGTCGTCCAGATATCGCGGTCCTTTCCCACGCACGAAACTGGAAAACATACTTTTGTTCTCGTCCGCCTGCTGGGAGTAGGAATATCCCGAAGGTATCAGCGCCGCCGCGCAAAACAACACGGAAGCTGTTATCGAAAATAATGACTTACGTTTCATGACATTATATTTTTAGGTTTAAAATTCTGCGCTTTGCGGATAACGCGGGAACGGTATCACGTCACGTATGTTGCCCATGCCGGTTACGAACTGAACCAGACGTTCGAATCCGAGTCCGAAGCCCGAATGCGGAGCCGTTCCAAAACGACGGGTATCGAGATACCACCACAGCTCCTTTTCGTTCATGCCCATCTTTCTGACTTTTTCCATCAGCATATCGTAACGCTCCTCACGCTGGCTTCCGCCCACAATCTCGCCGATTCCGGGAAAAAGCACATCCATGGCGCGAACGGTCTTGCCGTCGTCGTTAAGACGCATGTAAAAAGCCTTTATTTCTGCCGGATAATCGTACAGTATCACAGGACATCCGAAATGTTTTTCCACCAGGTAGCGTTCGTGTTCGCTCTGAAGGTCCATGCCCCATCCCGTGACCGGATATTTGAATTTATTCTTTTTCGCCGGTTTGCTGTCCATAAGGATATCGATAGCTTCGGTATAGCTTATACGCTTGAAGTCATGCTTCAAAACGAAATCCAACTTTTCCAGAAGGCCCATTTCCGAACGTTCGGCAGCCGGCTTCTGACTCTCGGTCTTGCGGAAACGCTCGTCGAGATATTCCAGGTCGTCCTTGCAGCGCTCCATTACGTCGCGGATAACGCTTTTTATGAAATCTTCGGCAAGGTCCATGTTTTCTTCCAGCTCCGCAAAAGCCACTTCAGGCTCTATCATCCAGAACTCGGCCAAATGACGCGAAGTGTTGGAGTTTTCTGCGCGGAACGTCGGCCCGAACGTGTACACCTGTCCCAATGCCATAGCGTACGTTTCAGCCTCGAGTTGTCCGGAAACCGTCAGGTTGGTCTGGCGGCCGAAAAAGTCCTTTGAAAAATCAACCGCCCCGGATTCGCACTTAGGCGCGCCCTCGTGCGGCAATACCGACACGCCGAACATTTCTCCCGCTCCTTCGCAGTCCGAACCTGTTATTATCGGCGCGTTGAAATAAAAGAACCCTTTCGATGCGAAATACCGGTGTATAGCCTGCGCAGCTGTCGAACGCACGCGCATGACCGCCCCGAAAAGGTTGGTGCGCGGACGCAAATGGGCTATTTCACGCAAAAATTCCAAAGAATGTGCTTTCGGCTGCAACGGATATTCGTCCGGATTGGCCTCGCCAAGTATTTCGAGCCTGCCGACAAGCAATTCGTAGTCCTGACCCTTACCCTGGCTTTCTTTCAATACGCCTTCCGCAGATATGCACGTTCCGGCGTACAAACGTTTTATGTCGGATGCCGGATGATTTCCCTGATTTATTACGCACTGGAGGTTCTTTACGCTCGACCCGTCGTTAAGGGCTATGAACATATCGTTGCGGAAAGTCCTGACCCATCCGCTTACCTTTACTTCCTTTCCGAGAGCCTCTCCCGTGAGCAGCTCGCTGATTTTCGTGCGTTTCATCTTTTTCTTTTCCTTCAAAAAATTATTTCATTCTTTAATGTTCATATATGCGGCGCAACCCGATGTGTACCGCATATCATGCAAAATTGATGATTTTTGGTCAAATAACATATTTTTTTGCATAGAAAATAGATATGGAGCAAATAGTAAAGGCAAAAACCGCCATTATTCACACCGATACGATTTTAATGTTAAATTAGTGTTGTTTCGGATGTTTTTTCTGATTTTTTAAAAAAACATTTGCTGTTTACCAAAGAACCCATATATTTGTTGCCATATTTACAACGAAGGAAATGATAGTCAGCATTAATATGAACAATAATTGGAGGCCCTCCCTGCGTAACACGCAGCCGTGAGCAAAGCAGACATATACGTTCATATTGAGATTTGAAAATGTCTGCCGCTCCTGCGGCGGGCATTTTTGATTTTTAAGACGCATGTACAAACAGTACGGCACAGGGAGAAAAATTTACAACTTTTAAAACCGGTTACAACAGAAAATGAACATTTACGAAAAAGAAGGACTGTACGACCCATCCAACGAACACGACGCCTGTGGCGTAGGCATGCTGGTGAACATTCACGGAGGCAAAAGCCACCAGATAGTGGAGTCCGCCCTTAAGATACTGGAGAATATGCGACACCGCGGGGCGGAAGGAGCCGACAACAAAACCGGCGACGGAGCAGGCATAATGCTCCAGATACCTCATGAATTTATCCTACTGCAGGGCATACCCGTACCGGAAAAAGGGAAATACGGTACCGGGCTCGTTTTCCTGCCTAAAGACGGGAAAAAACAACAGGAAATTCTGGGCATAATGATAGAAGAAGCGGAAAAAGCAGGCCTGTCGGTAATGCACATCCGTAAAGTGCCGGTAGATTCCGACATACTCGGCCGTGAAGCGAGACAGGCCGAACCCGACATAAAACAGATATTCATAACCGGCACAGAAGACCAGAACGAACTCGAACTCAAATTGTACATCCTGCGCAAGCGGGTAGAGTCGAGGGTTTCGGCATTACAGCCGGAAACAAAACGCGACTTTTATATCTGTTCGCTGTCCACCAGACGGATAATCTACAAAGGCATGCTCGAAACGATGCAGCTGAGGCATTACTTCCCCGACCTGTCGGATGAGTATTTCACAAGCGGACTGGCATTGGTGCACTCGCGCTTTTCCACCAACACGTTCCCCACATGGAGCCTTGCCCAACCGTTCCGGCTTCTGGCCCACAACGGCGAGATAAATACCGTCCGGGGCAACCGTGCCTGGACCGAGGCGCGTCAGACGGCTTTCGCCGGCGCTTTTCCGGGAAAAATGGAAGATATCATCCCGATAATACAACCGGGAATGAGCGACAGCGCGTCTTTGGACAACATATTCGAATTTATGATAGCTTCGGGGCTTTCCCTACCCCACGCAATGGCCATGCTCGTACCGGAGAGTTTCAACGAAAAGAACCCTATATCGGACGACCTTAAAGCCTTCTACGAGTACAATTCCATACTCATGGAAGCATGGGACGGACCTGCCGCACTGCTTTTCTCCGACGGACGATACGCAGGAGGCATGCTCGACCGCAACGGGTTACGCCCGGCGCGCTACGCCATAACAAAAAGCGGCATGATGGCCGTGGCTTCGGAAGTGGGAGTCATAGATTTCGAACCGGAAGAGATAAGCGAAAAAGGACGCCTGCAACCCGGCAAAATCATCATGGTCGACACCGAAGAGGGCAAAGTGTACTACGACCATGAGATAAAGCAAACGCTTTGCGACGCTTACCCGTACCGCAAATGGCTTTCCGCCAACCGCGTCGAACTCGACGAACTCAAGTCAGGCCGCAAAATACCCCGCAGTGTCGACGATTTCCAAAAGCGCCTGCGGGCGTTCGGATACAGCCGGGAAGACATCGAACGGGTTATATCGCCCATGTGCTCCACCGCTGCCGAGCCTACGGCTTCGATGGGTAACGACACCCCACTGGCGGTTTTATCCGACAAACCCCAGCTTCTGTACAACTATTTCCGCCAGCAGTTCGCTCAGGTTACCAACCCGCCGATAGACCCTTTGCGCGAAGGACTCGTGATGAGCCTTACGGAATACATCGGCGCTGTGGGCGGAAACATACTAACCCCGGATGAGAGCCACTCGAAAATGATATGCCTGCGCCACCCGGTACTGACCAACACCCAACTGGACCTGTTATGCAATATCCGCTACAAAGGATTCAATGCCGTAAAACTACCCATGGTGTTCCGCGCGGCTGACGGACCTGGCGGCATGAAAAAAGCGCTCGACAACTTGTGCCGCAACGCTGAAAAGGCTATCGACGAAGGCGCCAACTACATAATCCTGTCGGACCGCACGGTAGACGCGAAAAACGCAGCCATACCATCCATTTTGGCCGTGAGCGCCGTTCACCATTATCTCGTATCGGTACAAAAGCGAGTGCAGACGGCACTTATAGTTGAAACGGGCGAAATGAGAGAAGTGATGCACGCCGCGCTTCTTCTAGGCTACGGAGCCAGCGCTATAAACCCGTACATGGCTTTCGCCGTACTGGACGATCTGGTAACGAAAAAAGAATTGCAACTGGACGCCGACACAGCCGAGAAAAATTATGTAAAAGCCCTGTGCAAGGGGCTTCTGAAGATAATAAGCAAAATGGGCATAAGTACGATACGCAGTTACCGCGGCGCCCGCCTTTTCGAAGCCGTAGGCCTGTCAGGCGAACTTATGAATTCGTACTTCGGCGGAACGTCAAGCGGCGCAGGAGGCATCGGCCTGAACGAGATAGCCGAAGATGCCATTAAAAGGCACGCCGAAGGTTTCGACGCCGATATTTCCGGCATATTGCCTCACGAAGGCGTATACAGTTACCGCAAGGACGGCGAGAAACACGCATGGAATCCCGAAACCATTTCCACACTGCAACTGGCCACGAAACTCGGCAGTTACGGCAAGTTCAAGGAATATTCGCGTCATGTGGACGAAAAGGAAAAACCGGTGTTCCTGCGCGATTTCCTGGGCTTTAAAAAGCGTAAGCCTATACCGCTGGACAAAGTGGAACCGGCATCCGAAATAATGAAACGCTTTGTCACCGGAGCCATGAGCTTCGGGGCTATAAGCAAGGAAGCTCACGAGGCAATGGCCTTGGCCATGAACAAGATACACGGCCGTAGCAACACTGGCGAAGGAGGCGAGGACGAAGAACGTTTTTCCGCCACACAGGACGGCATACCGATGCGTTCGGCTATAAAACAAGTCGCATCCGGGCGTTTCGGCGTCACGGCGCAGTACCTGGTATCGGCCGACGAAATACAGATAAAAGTGGCACAGGGAGCCAAACCGGGCGAAGGAGGCCAGCTTCCGGGCTTTAAAGTGGACAAAGTTATAGCCAAAACGCGGCATTCGATGCCTGGCATATCTCTCATTTCCCCGCCTCCGCACCACGATATTTACTCTATCGAGGACCTGGCGCAACTCATTTTCGACCTCAAAAACGTGAACCCGCGCGCCGAAGTCAGCGTAAAACTTGTGTCTGAAAGCGGAGTAGGTACGATAGCCGCAGGCGTGGCGAAGGCCAAGGCCGACCGAATAGTCATTTCGGGCGCAGAAGGCGGCACGGGAGCGTCGCCGGCCAGCTCGATACGTTATGCAGGACTTCCGCTCGAACTCGGACTTTCCGAAACACAGCAGACGCTCGTCCTCAATTCCCTGCGCGGACAGGTGCGTCTTCAAGCTGACGGGCAACTCAAAACAGGCCGGGACATAGTCATAGCGGCAATGCTCGGCGCCGAAGAATACGGTTTCGCCACGTCTGCGCTCATCGTGCTCGGATGCGTCATGATGCGAAAATGCCACATGAACACATGTCCGGTAGGCGTTGCCACGCAGAACGAGGACCTGAGGAAACGCTTCCGGGGACGTTACGAATATCTGGTCAACTTTTTCTCATTCCTGGCCGAAGAGGTGCGCGAACATCTGGCTTCGATAGGCTTTACTTGCCTCGAAGATGTAATAGGACGGGCCGACCTTCTTGAGCGCAAACCTTCGGACGGTGTGAAAAAGCACGACATGTTGGATTTTTCACGTATGCTGCACATGCCTTGCGCAGCCGGAAAATCTCCGCTGCACAACATTTCGGCGCAACAGCACGCCATAGAAAACGTGCTGGACCGTACGATGATACGCCAGGCTAAAGCCGCCCTGGAAAAACAAAAGGAAACATCGCTCGATTACACGATTGTAAATACTGACCGTAGCGTCGGAGCCATGCTATCGGGTGAAGTGGCCGCACGCTACGAACAACAGGGACTGCCGGCCGATACGATAAACGTACGTTTCCGTGGCTCTGCAGGACAGAGCTTCGGCGCTTTCCTTTCACACGGGATAAATTTCCGCCTCGAAGGAGAAGCGAACGATTATCTTGGCAAAGGCCTTTCCGGAGGGCGTATCAGCCTCATGCCGCCGTTGCGCTCTTCATTCGTGCCCGAAGCAAACATCATCGCCGGAAATACGATACTCTACGGGGCAACCTCCGGACAAGTGTTTATAAACGGACGCGTGGGCGAGCGTTTCTGCGTACGCAATTCCGGGGCGACGGCCGTCGTGGAGGGTGTAGGCGACCACTGCTGCGAATACATGACCGGCGGACGCGTGGTAGTGCTGGGGTCCACCGGACGCAATTTTGCCGCAGGTATGAGCGGTGGCGTGGCCTACGTATGGAACAAGGAAGGCGATTTCGACTACTTCTGCAATATGGACATGGTAGAACTGTCGTTGGTTGAGGATAATACGGCGCGGCGCGAACTGCACGAACTCATCCGCAAGCATTATCATTACACCGGAAGTCCCCTTGCAGGACGCATGCTCGACCATTGGACACGTTACTGCGAACAGTTTATACAGATAACGCCGATAGAGTACAAACGCGTGCTTCAGGAGGAGCAAATGCAGCGCCTCCAGCAGAAAATAGAAGAAGTACAGCGCGATTATTGATTTTTTGAACAGGATATAAAATTTACGATACGAAAATAAGATGGGAGATTCAAAAGCATTCCTGACCGTACACCGCCTCGAAGCTGGTTACCGCCCTTTGCACGACCGAGTACACGATTACAGCGAAGTTGAACAAACGCTAAACAGCGGCGACCGCCGTACGCAGGCGTCCCGCTGCATGGACTGCGGCGTACCGTTTTGCAACTGGGCGTGCCCGGTGGGCAACCGCCAGCCCGAATGGCAGGACCTTCTATACCGAGGGAAAATAGAACAGGCCTACCGCATACTCGAACAAACATGCGATTTTCCGGAATTCACCGGACGCATATGCCCGGCATTGTGCGAAAAAAGCTGTGTGCTGAACCTTTCATGCGGCGAGCCTGTGACTATCCGAGAAAACGAAGCAGCCATAGCAGAAGCCGCTTTCCGCGAAGGTTTTGTAAAGCCGGTAACGCCACAGCGCAACGGCCGAAAAGTGGCCGTTGTAGGAAGCGGGCCGGCAGGTCTGGCATGCGCAAACAGATTGAACCGCATGGGTTACTCGGTCACAGTTTACGAAAAGGACGAACTGCCAGGCGGTCTCCTGCGGTTCGGCATACCAAACTTCAAACTGGGCAAGGAAATAGTACGCCGGCGCATCCGCCTTATGGAGGAAGAGGGCATCGTGTTCAAAACGGGAGTATGTATAGGCAGCGATATAAAATCCTCTGATATTTTGGAAAAATACGATGCAGTATGTCTGGCCATAGGGTCCGAAACACCGCGCGACTTGCCTGTCGAAGGACGCGGACTGTCCGGCGTGCATTTCGCACTCGAACTTCTTTCCATGCAGAACCGTCTGCTCGAAGGAATTCCCGTGCCGCCTGAAAAACAGATAAACGCCCGCGGAAAAAAAGTACTCGTTATCGGAGGAGGCGACACCGGGTCGGACTGCGTAGGCACTGCAAACCGCCACGGAGCAGCATCCGTTGCCCAGATAGAAATAATGCCATGCCCGCCTGAAGGATATAATCCGGCAACCCCGTGGCCCATGTACCCGCAAGTGCTCAAAACGTCCAGCAGCCACGAAGAAGGATGCACCCGCCGATGGAACCTTGCCACGAACCGCTTCATAGGCTCCGGCGGGGTATTGACAGGTGTGGAAACGGAAGAAGTCGAATGGACGGCAGACAAGGACACGGGTCGTCCGCAAATGAAAAAAACCGGCAAAAAGGAAATAATCGAAGCGGATTTGGTATTTTTGGCCATGGGTTTCGTACATCCGGCACATGAAGGCATAATAACCGAACTATCGCTCGGCACGGATACCAGGGGCAATATATCCTGCAACGGAGGACAAACAAGTATTGAAAAAGTATTCGCATGTGGCGACGCGGTAAGCGGAGCTTCGCTCGTGGTACGGGCAATGGATTCCGGCCACCGTGCGGCCAGGGCCATAGACTCGTTCATAAAAAAAGAATAACAACCACAACCCGGATACGCACACACGCCCGGAGCATCGCATAAACATATTTTAAGAACTTAAAACAACACAAGACATGTGCGGCATAACAGCCATATTCAATATCAAGCAGCAAAACGAGGCCCTGCGAAAACAGGCGCTCGAAATGAGTAAACGGATACGTCACCGCGGGCCGGACTGGAGCGGTATTTACAGTGGCAGGACAGCTATTCTGGCGCATGAACGCCTTTCGATCGTCGACCCGGCCTCCGGCGGGCAACCGCTGGTAAGCCCCGACGGGGCTCAGGTACTGTGCGTCAACGGCGAAATATATAACCACCGCAAAATACGCGAGGAGTTGGCCGGGGAATACGAATTCCAGACCGGCTCGGACTGCGAGGTCATACTGGCCTTATACCGCAAGAAAGGCATAAATTTCCTGGAAGACCTCAGCGGTATTTTCGCATTCGCGCTTTACGACCAGGAAAAAGACGAATACCTTATCGCCCGAGACCAGATAGGCGTAATACCGCTTTACATAGGCCGCGACGACCAGGGCCACGTCATGGTATCGTCCGAACTGAAAGGACTGGAGGGCTTCGCCACGAGCTACGAGCCTTTCCTCCCCGGACATTATTACCACAGCCGCGAAGGCGTAATGAAAAAATGGTATTCCCGCGACTGGGAAAACTACGACAACGTAAAAGACAACCCTGCCGATGCCGCCGAGCTGCGTAAGGC